>Ga0255052_10000158_pt1 | contig 51315 bp, 46 predicted proteins | sample JV7_2_21_MG_FD_188632 | JGI IMG/M metagenome (GOLD analysis project Ga0255052, IMG submission 188632) | Seawater microbial communities from Jervis Inlet, British Columbia, Canada - JV7_2_21 | ecosystem: Environmental > Aquatic > Marine > Inlet | place: Canada: British Columbia | collected...
CTCAAACCTCCAATGATGATTGTGCCCCATCCGCCTGGGTGACTTACGCCGCTCTGTCCACTGATACAGTTAGGGGGATTGCCTGAGGCGTCGCAGAATATTTTAACATCAGTAACTTTTGGCTTGAGGTCAACATAATAAACATGCCGGTAGTTTTTGAGCGTCAGCCATCTCAGGTGAGGCAGGAGCTCCCTCGGTATAAATGACCATAGTTCTTCACCAAGCGTATGGCTTCCTGAGACACAATTACCACTGCCGTCAACATCGGAGTAGTATTTATGTTGTGCTGCATCATAACATCCTGCATTAAATGCATGGAGCATTCCGTCATTAGCACCTGCATAAACAACCTGCCTGCGTTTTTTGTATTGGGTAAAAAAGGCAGTGTAAGAGGTATCTCCATAAATTAAATCAAAATTTTCTGCAGGTTTTGCAACGACTGTAGGTGTTGCATATATAATGTCTCCCATCTTCCATACAAACGGAGTGCCGCCTATATTCATTTCTCGGGGCCTGTAATTTGCCCTGTCTTTACCCCGGATATAATTAATTATTCTTTTAGCATTCGTTTTTTGTTTAGCCAGTGTGTTTCCGGGAGCTCGCAGGTATTTTACCAAGTCGGGTTCACTATCCACATTGGCGGCCACAAAACTGTCTGCTGAATCATATGATAAGGGATTATAACTATAAATATCAGTTCCAGTAAGGGATGTGTAAATCACCCTGGTGCTTTCATTTCTTTCCCAGAGTTTATACCCTGCATTCCACAGTGGTCTCCATGTATTAGCTGTCTGATAAGGCGGGTAGTAAACATCTTCTATGGGAATTCCTAAAGTCACCTGGCAGAACTCTGTGCCACCGGTACAGTCATCAGGAATGCCGTTCCCATTAGAATCGCTATAAAGGTCTACGAGCGTGCCCAAGTTTTGTACATATCTCATTTTTATGACATAGTCTGAAACCATATCGAGGGTCTGGTTGGAGTTAGTATCTTCCCTTAAATTTCCTTCGGAATCCAATAATATACTGTGGAGATACCCTTGCCAGTTCAGCTCAATGCCAGTGACAGAATCTATTTTAGTCGGCAGAAAGAATGCCTGAACTGTTACACCTTCACCTTCACCGGTTGTTGCGAGGATTGATGCACCAGTACCTGAAGCAACCGTTTTCGAAATACCGGCTAATGCAGCTGTAAGCTGCTCTTCGAGCTTCAGGGGATTTGACGCGTAAAAATATGTATCCGGCACATCATAACCGGGTTCTCCAGAAACATCTTTATCCCATTCTATCCTTAAATTTGGAGTGTTATCGTTGTCTGTGTCAATAAATCCGCCGTACTTAGCCGCATACCAGAGAGGGTTTTTGAGAAAACCTGTTAGAGAGCCTGTTACAGTGAATGTCCTTTCCTTTACAGGGTCTTCGTTTCCGTCATATCTGTCACAGTCACTGAACCCTGCAGAGCCGCCGCACTTAATATCATTATATTCACCTGGATTACTGACTCCGCTAATAAGATAGCCGGCATAGTCTAAATGTCCTGCTGCGGCATACAGCCCTCTTACTTTTACTGTTATTTCAGTAGATGTTGTTTTTACATATATATGGTATCTGATATCAAGGTCATAGTCCCATCCGTACTCAGCATCGTCCCAGAGTATGTCAAAACACGATGTATAGCCGTTTCCCTGTTCAGTTATCCAGTAAGCATCAGTCGGCTGGCATATCTGGAAATCAACGAGTTCACCCTTTGAACTATCATCATCATCGTAAAAAGTCGGGATGAGCTGGACTTCATTACCGCCTACAGTAAACGTCAGATTAGGAATTGGTGAGGCTGTAGCCACGGCATAAGTTGTCATTTTCTGGTCGCCTTGTCCAATAGTGCCGGCGCCTGGAGCGTGGAGGTCAGTAGTTTTTGCATAATGAGCAAGCCCGGCAGTGTAATAAGCCCCGAACTTTGTGGGCTCTTCAACACATAAACCTCTTATATTTTTAAAATCACCAGGTTTTGCTGTGCAGTTACGGTCATAAGTTCCTGCGGACTCACCTATAAACACATTACCAATACCTTCAAGAGTATTTATATTGGAATTAGTCAGTAAAGTCTGAACATTTGGTGTATCTGAAGTGCTGATAGCAGAATACCAGTAAGAACCAGGCAGCTGGTCAGAATCATAAGAGGGGAATATATCACTAAAAATCATGGCAAAGGGTTTTGCACAGTAAGGAAAAGTTTCATATGGGTCATCCCATTGAGCCTCTTGAGTAAGAGAGGACAGTCCTGAATCAGAGTTGTCAAATTGTGATGTAGGCGCCTTTTGACCCTGATAATACCTTATGGTTTCATAGAGCATCTCTCCTATTGGGTTTCCCCAGCTATTGCATGTGCCATCAGTGAGGGTAGTGGGTTCTGACGGGACACACGTCCCTTCAGTTCCTCCATAGTCATACCAGCCAGTATTATAATTGTATTGAGTTATCCTTAAATTATCGAGGTTTTTTATAATCTTGGCTGAGCCCTTTATTATCCCGGTTGTATTGGCAACCTCATTGGTTGGCACATCTGCTATGTTAGACCTGAGCACACCTCCGCTTACATTCCCGCCATAACTGCCGGTCATAAGACCAAAATACATTGTGATTGAATCATCTGAGGTGGTTCTGGTCCCTTTGGTACTTACTCCAAATCTCTGCATTAACCCGACTGGTTTGTAAGTTGAAGTACCCCCGGTTCTATATTCCTGGCAGTTTGTCTCAAGCCCGATATTTTTATCACAAACCAGGACGTCCACATTGTAAGTATAGTCAGGATTTAAGTCAGACCCGCCTGAAGGAAGCGTTTTTCTGCACTGCTTTCCTTCAGTGCTTGCGGCATAAGGATAAAAGCCATTTTTTATCATGACCAGTCCTGAATTCTCGGTCTTTAATGTATTTGTGTTACAGAAAGTAATCGAGCTCCAGCCAAAAGGTATAAGCGAGCCTAAGTCAGCACCGTTATATACCTTTGCCCAGGAATGGGCATCACGCGGGAGTGTAGTTCTTGTCAAAACAGTTGTGTTAGCGCTATCAGTTGTCCTGTAGCCGCCGTAAAGGACCTTTCGTACGACATCGATACGCGCCATGGTAGCCCAGTTTAAGAAATTACCGCTCCATTGACCAGTACAAAAGTGGCTGTTAGCTCCCGTGGCTGCAGTGGCGGGTTCAAACCGGCTTCCTGAATAGGTGTAGCATTTATTTGGGTCAAAAAAACCGTAATAATCTATACTGTCTTTGTAGGTGGGGTCTATTACTCCGTCATCGTCCAGGTCTGAGACGTCGTTATACGCCTTGTAAAAGAGTTTGTGGTCTCTTGACATCAGAAACATAACCAGTGGGGGCACATTTTCAGCCATAAACGGAGGGTCAGCGCGGTAGTCTCTTAAAAACGCTGGCGGAGGCGCAGAAATTCCAGGTGGTAGTACCATTAGCATAAAAACAGCAGTTATTAAAATTATCCATTTAGTCTTTTTCATCTTATTTCTCACCTCTTAAATCCCCGGATAACATCAGGCATATCTATGCCGTAAAAATAAATTTCTTCTGCCAAACCGTAATTATTAAGCTCGACCCTGACATTTCCTTTTTCGTTTCCTTCAAGGGAATACGTATCAATTATCACTTCTCTGGTATATTCATATTTCACATCATCAACCATAATATATGTATCAGTATATTCCTGAATATTCCCCCATATAGTCATTGCAAAAATCATTGAAGCCAATATTCCAAGTTTCATATTCTCCCCTCTTAAATATTATTTAGAAACATACCTGTATAATGCACACACTGTGCTCTCTGAGCCAAGTGGGCCTTCTCCAACAGACAATGTATCGTAATATATGATTACCCCTCCTGCTCCGGCGCCTTTACCAGCGCCTTCATAACCAGAGGCGAATTCTATTGCGCTGCCGGCAGCATAAGCAGCATAAAGGTAGTCCACGTCAACAGAAACATCTGTATCTGAAGCACCGCTGCCCAGGGAAAATGTTAAATCCGGACTTACTAATGGTTCATCACTATCCATGGGCGGAGAGCCGCTTATTTCACCGGCAAAATCAGACGGATTCGGGATCAAACTGCCCGGATATTTGATGACATTTACTTCCCTGTTATAGGCTGTGTCGTCAATAACAGGGTCGCTTACAGACACACCGCTGTCAGCAGAAGCAAAATTAAGCTCGCTTAATCTCTTATTACCTGCAATCATCACATTTGTTGTAGATGTTGAAAGTGCTGTTATGCCCACTACAGTAGCAACAAGCAGAAGCAGAAGCCCTGCAACAAGAACCAGCCCTTCTTGAGAATTGCAAATTTTGAAATTCTCGCAGCGAGCCTTCGCGGAGAGCCGCTTCGACATTAATTTTGATTTTTGATTTTTGATTTTTAATGTTACTTTCATATTTACTCCTGGTTTCTCAGTGCTATTTCCATTGACCATATCCTTCTCCTTAACCGGTCAATGTCAGGGGTTGTATTGTTTTCGAGAACAATTCCGGTTGAATAATATGGTTTGCTGGATGGCTCAAGATTAGGGTCTTGATAATCAGGCCTTGTTGTAGCCAGGACATTTGCCCGTACAGCCAGTATTTTGCTGTTCAGAGGGAGAGCAGGGGCAGGGGTTAGATAATCACCCGGGTCAAGGATTTTACTTCCATTCCAGTCATCTATCTGACCGTCAAAATTTGTATCAACTGCATAGGCAAACTGAAGGTCATCAATGTTAGTGGTAAGTGTGTTTGTATCAGTTGATGTAGCAACCTGCATGCATACAGTGTTCGCAGGGGCAGAACAGTTGATCCCGTCAGACACGATCAGGCTAAAGGTCTTGCTCTCCATAAGAAATACAGGTCTGTTAGCAGGAAACGGTTTGCTGATACCCCTGTCAAGGGTAAGAGGTGAACCGGCTTGGCAATCGCCGTTCACATCCACTGCGCAGTTGGATATAACTGCGAAACTTAATCCATCAATAGTTATATTTTTGTAATTATCTGATAAATCAAAAGGTGTCGCGCCTGGGAGATAGGTTATTGTAATAGCGTCCTGCCCGACAACAGCGGGAAGCGCCAATGTTGCCACCTGCCTGAAACCGCCAACAAGTGTGACTGCATCGCTGTTGTTTGTTCCTAAAAGATCATTTTCATTATCGGTTATTGCTTCTGTGTAACCGTTTATACTGGGGTTTTCATCACCCGGGTATCCAAAACCTGCAGTCCTTATGTTATCTACAAGTATGCCAAAAGCAATCCTTGAGGATAATTGAATCTCTGCTACCTGGTCCTGTACAGTGAATGACCTCTGTTGAACAATAAAGGTTGCGTAAGACATAGAGAGAACCAGAGCTGTTATGACAATTGCAACCAATAATTCAACCATGGTAAAACCTGCCCTTTGGGAATTGAAAACCGCAGATTGAAAACTGCAGGTCTTATCCCGAAGTGCCTGGATTGAATTTTGAGTTTTTAATCCTTGATTTTTCATCATTCCTGAACCTTTATTCCCTGTAAAGTTACTCCGTGGGATGTGCCCACACTGTCCTGCCATGTAACATCAACTACAATAGTTTTCATATTAGGACCAAGAACGTCGTCTGTTACAGTCCATGTCCTTGTATAGCGCCTTAAAGGAACTGGATTGCCACCTGAATCAGTAGCCATGCCTTTGACATCAATGGGGTTGGGTTGAGCAATGTCATTTGAATTCTTAAGTTCAGCATTGGTATGGATTCCTGCTAACAGGGTAGTGTCTTCAGCTATAGCAGTATATGTTGAAGCCCTGATAGTTTCAAGCATGTCCTGTGCAAGTTCTGTGGCAACATCCATTTCCCTGCTAAAGGTGTTTCCGGTAATAGTTGATACCTGCATTAAAGCAACGCCCAGGAGCCCTATGGCAAGGATGAGCACAGCAATAAGGGCTTCAATAAGCGTAAACCCTGCCTTGTTCGTAATGAGAGATGAGTGATAAGTGATGAGCTTTTTCATCTTATCTCCGTCCATGTTGTCTTTGCAAGGTTTGCCGCATTTTCATTATCCCCGTCCCATTTCCACATATTGGTTGAGCCTGAAGAATTGCTTACCCGGACCAGATAGCTGTATCCCCTCCCGGTACCTGAAACATTATTATGTTCAAAATAAACAGAGCCCAGATTTCCTGCAGAACCGTCAGGATTGAAATCAGCCCTTATAGGATTTGATGTAGACCCAAAACAAACGGTTTTACCATTACATGTAATATTATCTCCATTTGGATCTTTGCTGGCCAGTGTTCCGAAACGAACATTATTCCCACAGTTAGATAAGTTAATCACCCTCACACAGTCAGGCACGCCATCGCCGTCTGCATCACTGTCATTGTTAGGCAGTCTGTCTCCATCAGTATCTTTACAAATTCCAAAAGTGTCAGCACTAACACTTAAAAGGTCATTATCCTCAGGACTATCACCGTCAAAACCTATTAAAAACCTGCCCTGCGGGTTAACTGTGCCATTCGGATCCCCTGCCAGTTGAAAAACAATAAGGTATTCTCTGTTCTCTTTTATTGCCATTGCCCTTGCCGTCCTCATGTACTGAATTAAATCTGTTGCACAGTTCCTCACGCTGTAACTTGAGTTGAACCGCCCGATCCCCGGAGCTACTAAAAACCCTACGATGCTGATTACCACGATAACAATTAAAAGCTCAATCAGGGTAAACCCGTTACTATTTTTAACCATTGTCTTTCACTACAGTTTAAACAGCAATTACGATGCCACTTATAAAAACCTTATTTTCCAAATAGATAGCATATATTATCTGTGTTTTTTATGTAATCTGTTACATAAAATTGTGTCGCCAGTTACATGATATTTTAAATTAACGCGAAACCCCGATTCCCGAAAAGGGACGTTGTCCTATTGAGGCTTCTTATAGTATTCTCGGTATTTGCGAGCATTTCTGGTAATACCAGCATCAGCCGTACCTATACTGCTGTCAGGTATTTTCCCTGCAAAAAAACTGAGAAAAAATTATGTTGCCTGCGGGCGTTGAGATGGTCCTTATAAGCGGTAAGCGATTTATTGAGTGGTTGCCTAAAAGTTTGTGATATTATTGCAGTCTATGACAAATACATCACCAGCGACCCTTGAGTTCGCAATTCCCGTAGCAACCGCAATAAAGCAGGGAGTTGGAGAAGCCACTGCTCCCCCCGCATACGGAACTGCAACAGGAGGCACAAGTGCGAAATCCTGGGTTATCGCATAGGTAAAACTTGTACTGCTGCCGGGCTGAAACCCCGGAAGGTCTGCCTGAATTGCAGCAATATTTGCAGCAGTGTTGGAATAAGTTGTATTTTCTGCTAAGAACTGCTCTTCAAGGAGCCTTAAAGATTCAAGGTTCGTAAATGCCTCAGACCGTGCAGCTTTTTTAGTCGTCCCGATGTATGCAGTTACTGCAACTGCTGCCAAAATCCCGATAATGGCAACTGTTATCAGGAGCTCTATGAGAGTAAAGCCTCTTTTATCCATACTTTTATTGTACTAAATAAATGTGTTTTACGCAATATTTTTTTCTGGCTTAAATTCTCCGGGAAAAATAATCCTAAATAATGCACTTATTTTTTTCTCTTTTCAGGTTCTTTTTTCAAAAATTGCTAAAAAGGATTCGATGGTTCACGTATTTGAGTGCAAATAACATTTAGTGGTCACCCTTCGGGTAAGCCACGCCAGAGGCGGACAGGCCCTCCACAAAAACCGGCGGGTAAACACAATGTAAGGAATAAATTATTTAATCTTCCCTTCGGAAATCTAATGTAAGGATTTTCTTATTAATCTTATTCGTTCGCCTTTAGCTCACTATCCATTTAAATTGTATTCGCTCACTGTACGCCTGCCTGCCGGCAGGCAGGCTCGCTGTTCATTTTAAAAAGATTAATTATGTCATCTGAACCGCGAACCATTCTTTTAAGAGGTTCTTAAAAGCTGTGTCTTGACAGGTAAAACCTTTGAAGGTCTCCGTTCACCTTTAGATAGATAGTTTAATATCTCAAATCCAATAATACTACCGTCCTTTGCAATTGAATATACAACCTCTTTTCCTACATCGCTTTCTCTGCAAAAAGCCTCTTTCTTGTCACTAAAACGGACATAAAGCACATTGCCTTTTTCATCATAGATAAGCCTAATAGGTTTCATAGACTGTTACCCCCTTTTTGATATTGTTTGTCAAATACGCAGTAATGATAAAGCCATTTCCGTTAAGATGACGGCAAACAACACACAAGAAATACCTCCTATAAGGTTTATAGTAAAGATGGACATTTTTATCTTCTTTGCTAAGCCTGACATAAGTAGGATTCCTCAATGTTTCTTTTATCTCATTTTCTAATCTAATTATTGATTCATGCTTATTAACTATATACTCCCAATGACGCTTAGTTATTCTAATCCTCTGCCCAAGTTCTGAAATAACCTCAATATAAAAAGGCATAAGATATTATAACGCAATATTTGGAGAATGTGATATATTTTAATGATTTTGAATTGACCTTTTAGAATTCTAAATGCAGTAAAGCAACAGTAAATTATAGAGGTTATAAACTATGGGGTAAATTATGGAGGTTGAACCTCCATAATTTAAACTTGATTTATGCTAAAATAGACTGGAAATTAAGCCTATGAGAAAACCAAAGTTTATAGAAGATCAAATTTACCATATCTACAATCGAGGAGTAGAAAAAAGAAACATCTTTATAGATGATGATGATTATTTTAGATTCATTCATAATCTTTTTGAATTTAATGATGAATGTCCTGCCTTAAATGTGAAATATTATTTCGATCCAAAAACAATGAACGTTGAGTCTCCATATTTAAAAAGAAAAAGAGAAAGAAAGCCGAGAAATCTATTAGTGGAGATATTATTATTCACACTAATGCCAAACCACTTTCATTTACTTTTAAAACAGAAAAGGGGGAACGGCATTGTCAGATTTATGCAGAAATTAGGAACTGGTTATACAATGTATTTTAATCAAAAATATGATAGAGTAGGTGGATTATTTCAAGGAAGATTTAAAGCTGTCCTTGTAAGCAAAGAGGTATATTTTATTCATCTCCCACAGTACATTCATACAAATCCACTAAGCTTAAATTATGGAGGTTCAACCTCCATAAAATTTTTAAAAAATTACAGATGGAGTAGTTTCCCGGATTACATTGGTATGAAGAATTTTCCTTCAATAACCAATAGAGAATTTCTCTTGGACATCTTCGGGGGAGAAGAAAGATACAAAAAACATACTGAAAGATGGTTAAAAGAAAATAAGAAAAGGAAAGGGTTAGAAGTTATTAAAGTTATCAACGACGCAATCTTAGAATAATATTATGGAGGTTGAACCTCCATAATATTAAGGAGGCGATAAAGAGTGGACACGATTTTACTGGCTGAAGATATAGTTAAAAAAGCGGTTAAAAAAGGGTGTGATTCAGCAGAGGTCTTTATTAAAACAGCAAAAAGCCTTTCTGTGGAGGCAAAAGACAGCAGGGTGGAAGCACTGGAATTGTCAAGAGACTTTGGAATGTCATTAAAGGTCATCAAAGAGCACAAGCTTGGCTTTTCCTATACAACAAGTCCTGACAGGGCTCAGGACATGATAAGCGAAGCAGTCAAGGGCGCTGACTGGAACGGAGCAGATAAATACGTTGACATACCGGCCTATGGACCTCCTTCTGAAGTTTCTGTGCTTGACAGGAACATTAAAAACATGAAAGAGGACGATATTATAAAAAATGCCTTACTCCTTGAAAAATCATCTCTGGATTTTGACGCCAGGATAAAGAAAGTAAGAACAGCCGAGATCTCACTCACTTCGGGCAGCACCGTGATTTTCAACTCAAAAGGGGTAAATGTTTCTTATGAGAGCGGCAATCTCACCGCCCATGTTACTGCCCTTGCCAGCGATGGACAGGATAACCAGATGGGCTGGGATTTCGCTGCCAGCAGGAGGTTAAGCGACATAGATTTTATATCAGTTGCCAGGGGAGCATCTAAAAAGGCAATTGACCTGCTCGGCGCAAAAAAAATCTCTGCTGTTAAAGTGCCTGTTATCCTTGACTCGTCAGTTGCCTCTGATTTTCTCGACATCTTCAGCACATCACTGTCTGCTGAAGCCGTTCAGAAAAAACGGTCTTTCCTTGCAGGCAAGGTAGGGAAAAACATAATCAGCCCTTCTGTAAATATTGTTGATGACGGGCTTTTGCCGTGGGGGGTTGGCACAAGACCAGTTGACGACGAAGGAGTTCCAACTATGAAAAAAACTATTGTCTCTGACGGCACACTTACGGGTTTTATTCATAACACCTATACTGCGGGAAAACAGGGTATTACATCTACAGGCAATGCCTCAAGAAGGAGCTTTAAAAACCTTCCGGGCATTGACGTGACAAATTTTTATATTGTACCCCAAAGGGATCAGGGATCAGGGGTAAGGGGTAAGGATTACAGGGAACTGATAAAACAGGTCCCTAAAGGGCTTTTAATTCTGGAGGCAATGGGTGTTCACACTGCCGACCCTATATCAGGGGACTTTTCAATAGGGATTTCAGGGCTCTGGATTGAAGGGGGAGAAATCGCATACCCGGTAAAAGAAGCCCTTATGTCAGGCAACATACTCGAACTGTTTAAGAGGATAGAGGTCATTGGAGATGATTTAAGGTTTTACGGTAACACGGGTTCACCGAGTCTCCTGATCGGGGAGATGGATATCAGCGCATGAGTTAGTTGACGGTTCACAGTTGACAGTTACCCGTCACCCGCCACACAAACGGCGGGCAAGCTCGTTACTGTTTACCCGTCACTGCTTTTCCGGGAGTTATTAAAAATTGAATTTTTGACGTTATCTGCCTGTTTTTTAAATCTCTTCATAAGTCTTTTTGCCCACACAAATTCTGTCCCGAGTATTGCAAAACCAAGGACAATGATGATAATCCCCTGGAGAAACGGTAAGAAAAGTCCTGCAATGCCAATAAGCACAACCGTAAACCCTACCACGATTTTGATAATCCGTTTGGCCTGTTGATAGGTTGTGATTTTTGGCGGTCTTTTCTTTCCAGGTCTTTTTACCATATATCAAAAAACTCCGAAGATTATAAAAGACAGATTGTTTACTTGATAATCAAAGACAGAGCGGGCCGGAGATTGCCCGTACCGGGCAAAGGCCTGCTTCGGATTATATCTTTGAAGCCATCTGTCCTTTCCGCTTCAGCAGAACAGACGGGCCTGATTATCCGCAGTCATCTGCGTTTACCCTGTTAGAATGCCTCGTGTGAGCCTGCCTACTCGCCTCGATTCGGCGAAGCGGGCCGGCAGGCAGGTCTTCCTCCCGTTAAAAGCTTGTACGCCTAAGGCGTGGGCGACGTCCTTCTAACAGGGTTTATTTTATCCGGAATCCTTTTTCAATTTCTTCATAAACGGCTCAATAAGGTCTATTGGTATCGGGAATATTGTAGTAGAATTTTTCTCCGCAGCCACCTCTGTCAGCGTCTGGAGGAACCTCAACTGAATGGCAGCCGGCTGGGTCCCGAGTATTTCCGCTGCGTCTGCAAGTTTCTGAGCTGCCTGGAATTCACCATCTGCGTGAATGACCTTTGCCCTTCTTTCTCGTTCAGCCTCTGCCTGCTTGGCGATTGCCCTCTGCATTTCCACAGGCAGATCCACATTTTTCACCTCAACGGTAGTAACCTTTATGCCCCAGGGCTCTGTCTGGTCATCTATGATTTTCTGAAGCTCGGCATTTAACTCGTCTCTTTTGGCCAGCAGGTCATCAAGCTGGCTCTGACCCAGCACACTTCTCAGTGTTGTCTGGGATATCTGTGACGTAGCATAATTAAAATCCTCAACCTCTGTTATGGCTTTGGTGGGTTCAACAACCCTGTAATATACAACTGCATTCACTTTAACTGATATATTATCTCTTGTAATGATATCCTGTGACGGCACGTCCATGGTAATTGTCCTGAGGTCTACCTTTACCAGCTTATCAATAATGGGCCAGATTATTACAAGGCCGGGTCCTTTAACAGGTATAAGTCTTCCCAGCCTGAAGACAACTCCCCTCTCGTATTCACGCAGAATTTTTATTGCACTTGTAAGGAAATAGACGACCAGAACTACGGCAATTATAATCCCTGATAGATTTACAGGCATTTTAACCCTCCTTGTCCCCCTGTTTTCTTTGTGAAAACAAAGAAGGGGGACTTTACATAAACGTTTTTGGTTACTGTTATTTGTTATTGGTTAACCGGATAACAATTAACGAATAACGTTTCTTAATTATTTTGCGGAACGGACCTTTAACTTCAGTTTATCAACCTTATCCACTATAATTTTTTCACCGGCTTTTATCGGTTCATCGCTCCAGGCGCTCCATATCTCACCGTGAACAAAAACCTGGCCTCCTTTCTCGTGAACATCAGTTCTTGCTTCACCTGTAAGCCCTGTAAGCCCTTCAACGCCTGTCATGGGCTTGCGCCTGTGAGCCTTAACAACAAGAGCAACGGCCAGAGTAAAAAACAATGCTGTAAGTATAACAGCAGGCAGAATGACCTTGAGTGAAAGCCTGAAAAATGGAAGGGTAGACTCAAAGAGCATAATTGAGCCTATAATCATTGAGATTATTCCTCCTACGGTAAGGATTCCATAGGAAACAACTTTAATCTCAAGGATAAACAACACTATACCAAGGATTATTAAAAGAAGACCGGCATAATTCACAGGAAGGGTCTGGAACGAGTAAAAGGCCAGTATCAGGGCAATAGCACCAAAGACTCCGGGGAATATGGAGCCGGGATTTGTGAGCTCAAAAAATATCCCGTAAAAACCAAGAAGCATAAGCACATACGCTATATTGGGGTCACTGATAATGTTCAGTATCTTGAGCCTTAACCCCATCTCCCTGTATTGAACTTTAATCCCTTTAGTCTCTACAATATGTTTACCGGAAGATGTCTCCACTTCACGGCCGTCAATGTTCTCAAGAAGCGAACCGAGGTCAGGAGATACCAAATCTATAACATTAAGCTTTAAGGCCTCTTCCCCGGTTATTGAAACGCTTTCCCTGACAGCCTTCTCAGCCCACTCGGCATTTCTTCCTCTTTTAAAAGCGATAGACTTTATATAGGCTGCGGCATCGTTCTCCACTTTCTCAACCATGGTCTCGTCCATTTTCCCCCCTAAACCTACAGGGTGTGCCGCTCCGATATTGGTACCCGGTGACATAGCAGCTATATGCGCAGAAAGGGTTATAAATACGCCCGCGGAAGCTGCCCTTGCTCCGCTTGGTGATACATACACAACTACCGGGACTTCACTTGCGATTATTTTTTTTACTATGTCTCTCATTGAGGCATCCAGCCCGCCCGGCGTATCAAGCTCAATCACAAGGGCTTCTGCATTTTCACTGACTGCTGAATCAACGTTCCTGGATATGAATTCCGACATTACCGGGTTTACCACACCGCTGGCCCTCACTTTTATTACGTCTGCACCGGCAGGCGAAGCGAAAAATAGCAAAGCCGAAAAATAAAGAAAAATAAAAAAAACTTTCTTTTTCATTATAAAAATTATATCATAAACTATGGCAAATAGTGTGTCTTTTGTTATCAACTACAGAAAGAAGTTTTAATGAAGCTAAAGCAAAAATTAAACATAATATTTTTTCTTGTTATAGTCTTTATCCTGGCAATAGCGGGGTTTTCATTTTTTGCCGCATACAACATATTCAGGGGTTCCGGCGGCGAATATCAATGGGTGGTACAGCGGCTCAATACTAATATATATACCCTGATAATTGTTTCCGCCCTGACAGCGGTAAGCGGTGTGCTTATTTACAAGGGGCTTATGAGCAGGATATTAAATCTCATAGGAGAGATTAACAGTTTTACCCAGAATATAATCCAGGGACAAAGTGATGCCAAACTTGACGTGAAGGGTTCAGATGAACTGGGGATTCTGGCGGAAAATCTTAACAAAATTGCCGACTCGCACAAAGAAAAGGTGTCCGGGCTTGAGAATGCAATGGCCAAGCGGCAAAAAGCTATACGTGAACTTGCAATCTTAAACGAACTAATGAGTTTCATTCCAAGCGAGTTCAAGATTGATGCTATTCTGAAAAATTTTGTAGACCGGACAAAAGACCTTATTAAATCGGACTTTTGTGCTGTTATAACCTTTGAATCCGAATCTTACTCCACAGAACTTTTCGTTACAAGCGAAGACATTCAGGACCCTTCAAAAGTCAGCTTGAATCCACAGGGTTTCTTTAAAACTTTGTTAGAGGACATGACTCCCCTGAGGCTGTCGTCAAAAAAACAGGATGGAACCGGCGCTCAGCAGGAACTCATAAAAATCCCGGAGCTGAATTTAGAAGTCAACGATATACTGGCTGTGCCTTTGGCTTCCACCGATAAGCTGTTTGGGCTGATGCTGCTGGCAAACAAAAAAGAAGGTTCTTATGATCAGGATGATGAGGACGTATTGATGAACTTTGCCTTTCAGGCATTTCAGACCATTTCAATGCATGAAGAAATAACAAGCCTTGCAGTTACTGACGGGCTGACAGGGATTAACAATCACAGGCATTTTCAGGAAAGATTAACAGAGGAAGTCGAGATATCAAAAAGATACGGGAGAACTCTTTCTCTCTTGATCCTTGATGTTGATAATTTTAAAAGTTTCAACGATATTTATGGTCACCAGGTCGGAGATGTAGTCCTTAAATTAATCGCTTCTACCATGGTAGAACAGAGCCGCAAGACGGATTTCCCCGCCAGGTACGGGGGTGAAGAATTTGCCTTGATTATGCCTGAAACAAATTTTAACGGGGCAAGGATCCTGGCAGAAAGGTTAAGGAAAAAAATCTCAACAACCCCGTTCGATCTCCCTGGCAGCGAAAAGGCCCTTATAACTGTCAGTATAGGTTTTGCATCAATGCCTGAAAATGCAAAAGACAAAATTGAACTCATAGAGATGTCTGATAAGGCACTGTATTTCGCAAAAGAGCACGGAAGAAACCTCACATACGGCTTTGAAGAAGGCCGCTTTCCAGGTGGGGAGGCCCTTTTTAACGCCAGGCCGGTGGCTATTGAAAATCTTGCAGATATAGTTGATTCAAGGACACCATATACAAAGGGGCACTCTTCTGAAGTTGCCAGGCTGTCAATATTGCTTGCAAATGAGATGGGCCTTGAAGAAGGTGCTGTTGAAAGCCTCAGGATCGCAAGCATGCTGCACGATATTGGTACAATACACATACCGGAAAGAGTTCTGAATAAACCCGGTGAGTTAACTGACGAGGAAAAGAAAGTTATCAAGGCACACCCGGGGCTTGCAGAGATGGTTCTCAAAAAATATCCTCACATAGAAGAGGTACTGCCTGCAATTCTTTATCATCACGAACGTTTTGACGGTAACGGGTACCCGACAGGTATTGCAGGAGAAAACATACCCTTACACGCACGCATCCTTGCAATTGCCGAAGCATTCCAGGCCATGACATCACCGAGGCCGTATAAAAACAGACTCTCTGTTCAGGGGGCAATTAAAGAATTAGAAGCAGAGGCGGGTTCACAGTTTGACCCGAACCTTATCAAGCATTTCATAAAAATCCTCAGATCCGCTGAACAGTGACATTTTTGATATGTTTAAGGTAAATGAAATATTTAAAAGCATTCAGGGGGAGTCAACTTATGCCGGATTGCCCTGTACGTTCATAAGGCTTGCAGGCTGTAACTTAAGATGCACTTACTGTGACACTAATTATGCTTATTATCACGGGAAAGAGCTGTCTGACAGTGAAATAATATCCAAAATTGAAGAGTACGGTGTTAAATGTGTTGAATTTACAGGTGGAGAACCACTGCTGCAGGAAGAAACACCCCCTCTGATTAAAACCCTTCTTGATAAGGGCTACAATGTCCTTATTGAAACAAACGGCTCCATATGCATCGGGTGCCTTGACAAAAGGCTGACCATTGTAATGGATATAAAGACCCCTAAAAGCGGTATGAGCGAGAGAATGAACCTCAAGAACCTGAAACTTTTCAAAAGTAACGACGAAATAAAATTCGTTCTTATGGACGAATCAGATTATAAATGGGCCAAGGACATGATTACCAGATATAATCTGCTGAATAAAACTGAAAATATCCTTATGTCGCCCGCTTACGGCGTATTGCCCCCGAAGGCGCTTGCTTCATGGATACTGCGTGACAACTTGCCTGTAAGGTTACAGCTGCAAATCCACAAATATATATGGGCCCCTCCTGAAGAAAACGAAGGGATTTGAAAAACCAGAGCACAGCCGCCGAAGGCGAGCCTCGCCAAAGGCGGGATCTAAGAACCTGCCTACTGGACAGACAGGCACAGAACACAGATTAAAAAATGAAGGGGTTTGATTCAGAGCTAAAAAAACTTAAGAAAAAAAACCTTATCAGAAAACCTGTTTTCCTCGAATCATCTAACAGAACAAAAATCTCAATAAACAAAAAAAAGTTTATAAATTTTTCTTCAAACGACTACCTTGGCCTTTCCGGGCACCCTGAAATTATTCAGTCAGCCGTGAAAACTTTAAGGAGATACGGCTTTGGCTCAGGCGCATCAAGACTGCTGAGCGGCTCCTACACCCCTCACAAGAAGCTTGAGGAGCGGATAGCGCGGTTCAAAAAGACAGGGTCAGCGCTTGTATTTAATACAGGCTATTCCGCAAATACAGGTATCATCCCGGCAATTGCAGGGGCTGAACACACTGTCCTTAGCGATGAGTTCAACCACGCAAGCATTATAGACGGCATAAGGCTCTCAAAGGCAAAAATAAAAATCTACAGGCACAGGGATGTAAACCACCTGGAACAACTCTTAAAAAAATCTTCGGGAAAGGTGCTTATAATCACTGACACGATCTTCAGCATGGACGGTGATATAGCGCCTCTTAAAGACATCGTATTTCTAATCAGAAAATACAATGCAATGCTCATGATTGATGATGCACACGGAACAGGTGTGCTTGGAAAAACTGGCAGGGGAGGGCTTGAGCATTTTGGTATTAAACCCGGAGAAATAATACAGATGGCTACCCTGAGCAAGGCGTTTGGCTGTTTCGGGGGTTTTGTTGCCGGTTCAAAAGATCTTATGGATTTTTTGATTAACAGGGCAAGGAGCTTTATTTATTCAACATCGCTTCCTCCTGCAGTTGCAGGAGCGTGCATAAAAGCAATAGATATTGTTGATTCTGAGTCAGTTGCTTTGAGGAAAAGATTGTGGAACAACAGGCAGCAGCTTTATCATGGGCTCAGGAATCTTGGGTATGACACATTAAATTCAGAAACACCCATAATCCCTGTTTTTGCCGGTAATACAAAAAGTGCATGCAAATTGGGGCGTTATCTTTATAAAAACAGAATATTTGCCCCTGCAATACGGCCGCCAACAGTGCCTGAAGGGCAATGCAGGATAAGGTTCTCTGTTACTGCAGAACATACAAAAAAAGATATAGATTCTGTTCTTGAGAGCCTTAAGAAATATAAAGCCCGTAATCTGTGACATGTGATGAGTACGAGTTAAAACACGTCACTTGTTACTGATTACTGATAACTGATCACTTACTTTAATATGGTTTGCTTAATCACAGGTTCATCAAGAGGTCTTGGCAAAGCCATTGCACTTGCATTCGGCAAAAAGGGGCATCAGGTAGTTATACATTATAAAGATAAACTCAGCCAGGCAGAAGAAGTAGCATCAAAAATAAAAAAATCCTTTGCGTTACAGGCAGATGTCAGGTTTTTTAAAGAAGTAAAGGCATTAATCGAACATGTCATAAAAAAATATGGCAGGATAGATGTCCTTGTAAATAACGCAGGCATCACTAAAGAGGCGCTGTTTTTAAAAACAACAGAAAAGGACTTTGACGATGTAATAGCAACAAACCTTAAAGGCCCTTTTAATTTCATACGCGCTGTTGCACCATATATGATGAAACAGAAAACCGGGCATATAATAAATATTTCTTCAATTGCAGGTGTAATGGGGAGCACAGGCCTGTCAGTTTATTCCGCATCAAAGGCCGGTCTTATCGGGCTTACACTGACAACAGCAAAAGAACTGGGCAGGTTTAATATAATGTCAAATGCAGTCCTTCCCGGTTATATGCTGACTGACATGGGAACTGCTTCTGAAGAAAAGGCAAAAGAGAAAGCGTTAAAACAAAGCCTTATAAATAAGTTTTCCGAGCCTGATAAAGTTGCAGGGTTTATCTGTTATCTTACTGAAGCATCAGGGATAACAGGCCAGGTCTTTAATTTGGACAGCAGAATTATATAAAAAAATTTCGGGACTGTCACTGGATTTTAAAATGAACAAAGGCATATTCATAACCGGAACAGATACAGGTATCGGCAAGACTTTTATAGCCTCCGGCCTTTTACGCGCCATGAAAGCAATGGGGGTTAATGCCTGCCCAATGAAGCCTGTTGAAACAGGCTGTAAAACCAATAGAGGAAAACTTATTCCTCATGATACATTGGAACTCATTCGGGCATCAGGAAAAGAAGAACCTCTTGATATTATTAACCCTTACAGACTCAAACATCCGCTTGCTCCCTCGGTCTCAGCAGAACTTGAGAAAGTAATAATAAAAAAGAAAAAAATATTAACCGCTTACAAGTATCTTTTAAAAAAATACGATATCACCATTGTTGAAGGGGCAGGGGGGATTATGGTCCCTGTTTATAAAAATTATCTTTTTCTTGATTTAGTAAAGGATATGAGGGTTCCAGTAATAATTGTATCAAGACCCGGGCTTGGTACAATAAACCATACGCTTCTTACTATAGACTCTGCAAAAAAAAGAGGTATAAATATTATTGGAGTGATAATAAATTACGCCTCTAAAACCAAAAAAGGCCTGCCTGAAAAAACAAATCCCAAGGTTATTGAAAAGCTCGGAAAAGTGCCTGTGCTGGGGGTTGTGCCTTTTTCAAAAAATCCCACTACACCACATATTAAAAGAATTTTTCAAAAGGTTGCTGAAAAAATTTTATCTCATTAATGATTTATCAAAAATAAAGAAGAGAGCTCTGTTTTATGAAATTAAATTTTAACTTTATTTTCCTTTCTTTTTAAGTATCCTGTAGGTATCCTCATATATGCGTTCTCGCGGGCCAATTGCGATAATTTCGACCTGCATTTTATGTGAAATCCTGTAAATTATTCTGAATCGGCTTACACGAAAACTTCTTAAACCAGCGAGTTCATCTTTAAGGACTTTTCCTGAACTCGGATCAGATAGAAATGTCTGCAAAGATGCCTTGATTTTCTTTTTAAGATGTGGCTGTATCTTGCGGATAAGTTCTGCTACTTCACCAGGAACCCTGAGCTTATGTATCAGGTGCTTCATGTCTATGGGGAGTTATTTAAACAGTTCTTCCAGCGTGTATAGGTGTGCCCTCTTGTTTTTTAATGCCTTTAATCCTTTTTTTATTTCACCCATTAGTGTTAAATCAGAACGAACAGCAATAGTCTCCTTCCAGCTTTCAAACTCGTCCGGGCTTACTAAAACTGCTGCTGGAGAGCCATTCTTTGTAATTACAATCTCTTCATCGGTAGTACTAACCGCTTTGACAAGCCCGCTCAATTTCATCTTTGCCTCTGAGAGTGACAAGGTTTTCATTATAATTGACCTCCATTCTGGTTGACTATAATTAAGACCATAATAACATCACCACACTGAATTGTCAAGTTTTTGTGCTTGAATAATTGACATTAATGAATTTTATTTTTGACCTGGATAGAAAACTTACACTATCTCAATAAACTTATCACCACATGCGACTAATGACAATTAAAAAATATTTATAGGACTCATAAAAAAAACTTATAAAATAGAATTATGGAAGTCCGACTTCCATATTGAATTCCAATGCGCCTGCCTGCCGGTAGGCAGGGGTTTGGAATGAATGGTACGGCGGATGAAGCCAGGCGGGCCTAACACCGTTTCCGTTTCAAGGCATTAGTAAGCACCACCGCGTGGAAGAATTGCATAAATGTGGATAATCTTTTCATTTTTCCCCGGAGTGAAGAGAAGCCTCCAATCCCCGACTCTCAGACGATAATCTCCCTGAAGTTGTCCTGTTAAGGGTTTAACATTATAGTGTATAAAGGGGTTTTCCTTTTGTTCTAATTCTTTTAAGGCTTTCCTTATCCTCTTTTTCGTTTTTTTATCCAGCTTTAAGTAGGATTTTTCTGCTGTCGGTTTAACTTCAATCTTCCAGCTCATTAAGTGTCTTCCCTTTGATCCTTTTTGCTACCTCCTTTTTGCCTTTCTTGATTGTCTCTACCCATTCGGGTTTAGAAAGAAGATTAAGGGTCTCCTGGTGTCTCTCTATATACTCATCAATCAATTCAGAAAGTATTTCTTTTATTTCTTTTTTTTCAATACTCGAAATAATCTTTAAAATATCTCTTTTATCTTCAGGGATACGGACAGTTGCTGTTGACATAATATCACCTCCTTAATCTACCAGTAGTATAAGCTATTAAGCGCTTAGTGTCAATATAAACCACTTACACCCAATATTCCAATGCGGGTTTGGAATGAATTTGGGCTGGAGATCCCTTAAGACATCAAAGCGGGCCTGACCCCGTTTTTTGCCCCATAAATTGAAAAAGGTGCGGTAAATCGGTTATTGTTATCACTCATGCGGCATCCTGAATGGATAAAAGTGCAGTTATCAGGCACTCACGAAACAAAAAAAATCCTGAGACAGCACAGGGTATCAACTGTCTGCGAAGAGGCGAGGTGCCCTAACCAGGGAAAGTGTTTTTCCAAAAGTACGGCAACTTTTATGATCCTCGGGGACAGGTGTACGAGGAACTGTTCATTTTGTGCTGTTGAATCTTCAAGACCTCTCCCGCCTGATACAAGCGAACCAGACAGGGTTGCAGATGCATCACTGTCTCTCAGGCTGGAATTTGTTGTAATAACTTCTGTTACAAGGGATGACCTGGCTGACGGAGGGGCAGGGCAGTTCGCTGAAGTAATCAGGGCAATAAGAAGAAAAAACCCGAAAATAAAAATAGAGGTTTTAACACCTGATTTTAAAGGAGCTATAAAGTCATTGCAGACTGTTCTTGATGCATGGCCTGATGTGTTTAACCATAATGTTGAGACTGTGCCGGGACTCTATCAGGCTGTACGGCCGCAGGCAGATTATCTGACCTCTCTCAATATTTTAAAATCAGCAAAAAAAATATATCCTGAAACAAAGACCAAGTCAGGAATCATGCTCGGCCTTGGTGAAAAAGAGTCAGAGGTGCTGTCAGTTATGAAAGAACTTTTAAGCGCACGATGTGATTTTTTAACAATAGGACAGTATTTAAGACCTCGAAAGGAAAACATTCCTGTGGTAGAATACATTAGGCCCGAAGTTTTTGAGCGGTATAGAACTATAGGCCTTAATATGGGGTTTAAGGCAGTTGCCTCTTCCCCTTTGACAAGAAGTTCAATGAATGCAGAGGAAATGCTTAAAGACAGCCATCGGCAATCAGCTGTCAGGTGTCAGACTAAAAGCTAAAAACAAACTACTAAAAACTTTAAAGGAAATAAAATGTACGAGTTTAAAAGGGTAAAACGCCTGCCGCCCTATGTCTTTGCCATTGTGAACCAGCTTAAAATGGAGGCAAGGAGAAGGGGAGATGACATCATAGACCTTGGGATGGGAAACCCTGACCTGCCCACCCCAAAGCACATTGTTGATAAACTTACGGAAGCAGCGCAGAACCCTAAAAACCACAGGTATTCTGCCTCAAAGGGAATAACACAGCTGAGGCTTGCGATATGCGATTGGTATAAGAGGCGCTTTGATGTTGACCTTGACCACGAATCCGAGGCAGTAATTACAATCGGTTCGAAAGAAGGCCTGTCACACCTTATCTATGCCATGGTTGAACCGGGAGACCTTGTGCTTACGCCAGCGCCGGCATACCCTATCCATCCTTACAGCGTTATTCTTGCAGGAGGCGACGTGAGAAGCGTACACATGGGGAGCAGGGGGGCAGATTTTTTTGAACGTATGGAAGATGCCTTTAAATCAACATGGCCAAGGCCTAAAATACTCATGATAAATTTCCCGCATAACCCTACCACTTCGTGTATCGAGATTGATTTCTTCAGAAAGGTGGTTGATTTTGCAAAGGAGAACAATGTTCTTGTCCTGCATGATTTTGCCTATGCTGACCTTGTCTTTGACGACTACAAGGCACCAAGTTTTCTTCAGGTCCCCGGGGCAAAAGATATCGGTGTGGAGTTCTTTTCACTCACAAAAAGCTACTCCATGGCAGGCTGGAGAGTGGGTTTTTGTGTCGGCAACAAGGAAATAATCTCAGCACTTATAAATATTAAAAGCTATCTGGATTACGGCATGTTTCAGCCGATACAGATTGCAAGCATCATCGCACTAAGAGGCCCCCAGGATTGTGTTGAAGAAATAAGGAAAACATACGAAAAGCGGCGGGACGTTCTTCTGAAAGGCCTTAAAAACGCAGGATGGGACATTGAACCTCCAAAGGCAACAATGTTCGTATGGGCTGAAATACCCGAACCTTTTAAAAAAATGAGCTCTCTCGAATTCTCCAAGTTCCTGATTAAAGAGGGTGGAGTAGTTGTTTCTCCCGGCATCGGTTTTGGAGAATCAGGAGAGGGATTTGTCCGCTTCGCACTTGTCGAGAACGAACACAGGATAAAACAGGCAACAAGGGGTATTAAAAAGGCACTGGGAAAAGGAAGCTAAAAATTCAAAAAGCAGTAAGGAGTTGGTAGTATGTAGCTTGGGGAAAAATTTAAATATTAATCCCTGACTACTAACTCCGAGCTAACAGCTGCTTTATCTTAATTCCGAGTCATTACTCGTGAATAAGGTCGGCGTCTCTTATTGACGTTTTAAATGCCTTTACAACTGCCGGGTCAAACTGGGTTCCAGCGTTTGCCTCAATTTCCCTGATAGCGGCATTATAATCAATCCTTTTCTTGTAAGAGTACTCACTGGTAAGCACATCGAATGTATTTGCTACAGACAGGATTCTTGCACCCAGGGGGATATCATTTTCTTTCTTTGCAGTTGGGTAACCTTTGCCATCGTGCCTCTCATGATGGCTGAGTATAATCTCCGCTGCCGCACTCCAGAGAGAGATGGGCTTAATCATATCATAGCCAAGCCTGGGGTGCTGCCTTGTATATTTTTCCTTGTTCTGGGGCTCCTGTATATCAAGGTCAACTCCCTCAAGCCTGAGAAAACCTATATCATGAAAGAGTGAAGCATAGTAAAAATTTTTTAAGTCAGCTTCGGAAACCCCCATCTGCTTACCGATAATATTAACGTAACTTGCTACTCTTCTGGCATGTCCTTTCTTTTCCCTGATATAGTCCTGGGCCTCAATAAGAATTGAAGTAATGTGAATGATATCACTGTGACGGGTCTCAAATGTCCTGCTCTGAGCAATTGATATGGCCGCCTGGTCAGCAAGGCTGAAAAGCAGTTTCTCGTCTTCAGCTAAAAATTCGCCTGTTCTTTTATTCAACACCTCGATAACACCGATAATTTCTTTATTATTAATAAGCGGAACACACAGAACAGACTCTGTTTTAAATCCGCTTTCCTTATCAAAATCACTGTCAAAGCGCTCATCTTTAGTGACATCGCTGACTATAGCCGGCTGGCCTGACTCCGCAACCCAGTTTTCGATGCCCTTGCCCCTCTTCACAACCTTGTCTTTTATTTGCTGGTTTCGCTCACCCACAACAACCTTAAATTTAAGATTTCCTGATTCGTCATATAAAAGAAGAGAACCAGACCTGGCAGAATTAATACGGATTGCCGACCTGACAATATTTTCTAAAAGAATGTCAAGATAAAGAGTCTCCCTGAACTGCTTTGAGACCTCAACGAGACTGTTCAGCTTAGCATAGAGGTCCTGCAAAGATTTTATTGACACGTTAGTGGCCCTTGAAGCGAGGATTAATCCAAATATTGATATTGCAACTGCGAGCAGAAGAATTATCTCAACATTTGTCTGTGTTTCATAATCAAAATACTGGAAGATATATTTTACAAAAATAAAAACAAGGAGACTTAAGGGAATTATTGAAGCAACAAAATATGATATTTTTATAGTGCGGCGAATATTTTCAAAAAAATTCTTTCCGACACTTTCCTTCATGCCTAATTTTACAATTTCATAATTGCTTCGTCAACATGTTTTTTGTTTCCTGGAGTTACATTTAAAACTTGAATAAATATAAAGTGTTAGAGCATAATATTTATTTAGCCGAGTCTGGAGTAAAAAGTTCAAAATTTGCAACTTTCAGCGTAAACTTTAAAAACCTTAATTAAAATGAACAGCGAGCGTACTCCCTGTAGCTTGCTACAGGGAGCTTTAATACCGGGGTAACTTTGAAAAAGTCAGGTGTACATGTAGGAATTATCGGGTTGGGCACTGTCGGAACCGGCGTTGCTCGGATTCTTCTTGAAAAACGCAGGGAGCTCGCAAAGAGGCTCGGGTTCCCCCTTGTTATCAGCAGGATCGCTGACATTGACATTAAAAGAAAAAGAAAAATCAAACTGCCCGGTAATATTTTTGTTACAAACGCGAAAGCAGTGATAGATGACCCTGATATCGATATAATCGTCGAGCTTATCGGTGGAATTCATCCTGCCAGAAATCTCATACTTGAAGCAATTAGAAAAGGGAAGCATGTGGTAACGGCCAACAAGCTGCTCCTTGCAACTAACGGCCCTGATATATTCAGTGCTGCCAAAAAAAATAATGTTGAGGTCGGCTTTGAGGCAGCGGTCGCAGGCGGCATCCCCATAATAAAGATCGTCAGGGAAGCCCTTATCGGCAACAGGGTGCTGGCGGTATACGGAATAATCAACGGTACGTCAAACTACATACTTTCCAAAATGACCGAAGAGAAGGTTGACTTTTCCTCGGCTTTAAAGGAAGCGCAAAGGTTAGGTTATGCCGAAGCAGACCCGACGTTTGATGTTGAAGGAATCGACTCGGCTCACAAGCTTGCAATACTCTCTGCTCTTTCTTTCGGTATACCGTTTTCCTTTAAAAAGATATTTACTGAGGGGATAACCAGGATAACCCCGCTGGACATAAAATTTGCATTCGAATTCGGATATAAAATCAAGCTCCTTGCAATAGCAAAACAGACCGGCAGGGAAATTGAGCTGAGGGTGCACCCGACAATGCTGCCGGAAGAAAATCTTATATCAAGTGTCAACGGTGTTTTTAATGCAATATACGTTGAGGGAGATGCCGCCGGCCCTGCACTTTATTACGGGAAAGGGGCCGGAGAGATGCCTGCCGGAAGCGCTGTTGTAAGCGACATTGCTGACATAGCTAGAAATATTAAAACAGGGTCTGTAAACAGGATAAAAGGACCGGGAACTCCGGAAGAGCCAGGGCTGAAGATAAAGAAAATGGAAGATGTACTTAGCAGTTATTATTTGAGGCTGTCTGTACTGGATAAGCCCGGAGTCTTATCAAGGATATCCGGCATCCTTGGCACCCATAACATCAGTATTAAATCTGTTATACAAAAAGGAAGGAAGAAAGAAAGAGCGGTTCCCCTTGTGATGATGACGCATGAAGCAAGGGAAAAAGACATGGTTTTTGCATTAAGAGAGATTAACAGACTCTCCATTGTGTCTGGTAAAGCAATGAATATAAGGGTTGAGAGCAGGGGAGAATAGTTACATGAAAGACACAAAGGCAGACAAGACTCTTAATATAAAAGGGGTAGTATGCCCCTATACACTTGTAAAGTCCAAGCTGGCAGTAGAGGATATCGAAGTTGGCCAGGTTCTTGAGGTCCTGCTGGATTACCCCGAAGCTTCTGAAAGCATTCCCAAGGCCATGCTCAACTACGGCCATACGGTCCTTAAAGTGGAAAAGATAAATGACACGGACTGGGTCATACTGATAAGAAAAGAGGTTGAGGACTGATGGACTTTAATGAAGAACAGCTTCAGAGATACAGCAGGCATATAATCCTGCCCGAGGTCGGCGGTAAGGGGCAGAAAAAGATATCAGCTGCAAAGGTCTTTATAATCGGCGCCGGGGGACTTGGCTGCCCGGTTGGTTATTACCTGACCGCTGCAGGAGTCGGGACCATTGCGTTTATAGACAATGACAACGTAGAGCTAAGCAACCTTCAGCGGCAGATTGCCCACAATGTAAAAACACTGGGGACCAACAAGGCGGAATCTGTCAGGAAAACTTTTGAGGCATTAAACCCTGATGTCAATGTAATAGCAATAAAAGAACGTATTACCAACAAAAACATTCTTGATCTGATAAAAGACTACGACATTATTGTGGACGGTTCTGACAATTTCCCGACCAGGTACCTTATTAATGATGCATGTGTAATGCTCAAAAAACCTCTTGTCAGCGGTGCTATACTCAGGTTCGAGGGACAGGTAACAACCGTATTGCCGGGAGAAGGTCCCTGTTACCGTTGTCTCTTTGAAACCCCGCCGCCTCCGGGCCTTGTTCCTTCCTGCCAGGAAGCCGGAGTGCTCGGGGTTCTGCCGGGTGTAATCGGCGTACTGCAGGCTACTGAGGTATTAAAGTTAATACTGAAAAAGGGCACGCCTCTCAAGGGTCAACTGCTACTATATGATGCGCTGGGTACAAATTTCAGGAAAGTTAAAATACCCAAAAACCCCGCTTGTCCTATCTGCGGTGAAAACCCTACAATAAAAGAACTGACTTATGCAGAAGAGTACTGTGAATTATAAAAGAAGTAAGAGTTTTCAGGACATACTCGGAATAAAAAATTAATATAATCAAATTAAACTTAACCTGAACAGAAAACCGGTATGAAATGAGCTTTGTAAAAGGGCTGAAATGCAGGGAGTGCGGAAGAGAATATACCGTCGAACCGATATATGTGTGCGAATTCTGCTTTGGCCCTCTGGAAGTCACTTATGATTATGAAAATATCAAAAAGGTACTGACGAGGGACAAGATACTTTCAAGGCCGCAGAATTTGTGGCGTTACAGGGAATTGCTGCCCATTGAAAAAGTGCCGGAAGACGCTTTTAATACAGGGTTCACTCCCCTTATAAAGGCTGGTAACCTTGCAGGAGTGCTCGGGGTGAATGAGCTTTATTTAAAGGACGATACAGTCGCACACCCGACTCTTTCTTTTAAGGACCGGGTAGTTGCGGTTGCCCTGGCAAAGGCAAAGGAATTCGGGTTTGATACTGTTTCATGTGCCTCTACAGGCAATCTCGCCCACTCTGTGTCCGCCCAGGGTGCAAGGGCAGGGTTTAAAAGATTTATATTTATCCCCGCGAGCCTCGAGCGCAGCAAGATAATCGCATCTCTTGTTTACGAGCCCCACCTCATAGCAGTAGACGGCAATTATGACGAGGTCAACAGGCTCTGCAGCGAGGTTGCAAACAAATACCGCTGGGCTTTTGTAAATATAAACATCAGGCCGTTTTACGCAGAGGGGTCTAAAACACACGGACATGAAATCGTTGAGCAGCTTGGATGGCGCACCCCTGATAATATAGTGGTGCCGTGTGCAAGCGGCTCACTTATGACCAAGATATGGAAAAGTTTCAAGGAAATGAAGGATATCGGGTTAATCGATGATTTAAAGACAAAGGTTTTTGCTGCACAGGCCACAGGGTGCTCGCCAATTGTCACTGCGATAAAGCAGGGCATAGATGTCATTAAGCCGGTTAAGCCAAATACGATTGCCAAGTCTCTTGCAATAGGAAATCCAGCCGATGGTTTCTATGCAACACAGGTTGTACAGGAAACCGGCGGTTACGGCGAAGATGTATCCGACCAGGAAATTATAGACGCCATAAAGCTGCTTGCAAAAACAGAAGGTATATTTTCAGAAACTGCCGGAGGAGTAACACTCGCATCAACAATAAAACTTATAAAAAATGGGCATATCAGTAAAGACAGCTCAACTGTATTATGCATTACAGGCAACGGCCTCAAGACCCAGGAGGCCCTTAGCGGTCAAACGGCTGAACCCGTTTTCATTAAACCCAATCTTGCATCTTTCGAAGAAGCATTAAAAAAAATAAAACAAGATGCCTGATTTCACAGATAAAAGATATACCTGCCTGCCCTGCCTACCGGCAGGCAGGTGGTAGGCAGGGATTACACAGATGTGAAGAAACAAGTAAAGAGCAGAAGATAGAAAGTAAAAAATTGAGAAGAAATCTGTGTGATCGTCTTTAGAATCGGAGTAATCAAGTTTAATGAACATTAAACAAGGAGGGGAAATAGATGGCTGTGAAGGTTAAAATACCAACCCCGCTGCAGAGATTAACACAGGGGAAAGAAGAGGTGGAGGGCAAACCCGGGACTGTGATTGAACTTGTCACTGCCCTGGATAAGGAGTATCCCGGACTGGGCGAGAGAATATCTGAGTCAGGGAAAATAAGACGTTTTGTCAATGTGTATATCAATGAGGAAGATATGAGGTTTCTCAAGAGCGAAGAGACCGAGGTCAAGGATGGAGATGAAGTCTCAATAGTGCCTGCAATTGCAGGCGGATAAATCCGTCAGGCGTAAAGCGTGAGGCGTAAAATAAGAAAAAATTAAACCCCTTACTCCTTACCCTTGCGGTTCACTTTATAACAAAGGAGGAACTAATGAAAAGAAGGGTTAAACTTACCTTTCCTCAAAATCTTATCAAGGAGCCTGTTATTTTTACCATGGCTAAAAAATACGACATCATGCCTAACATAAGAAGGGCAAGGGTTACTGAGACCGTAGGTGAGATGGTACTGGAACTTGAGGGCACGGAAAAAAATCTTACTGATGCTATCGAGCATATCAAACAACAGGGTGTAGTGGTAGAACCTGCAGAAGGGGACATAGTGGAATAACCATGGAGCCATGGCTAGGACTTATTAATGAATACAGGGAATTACTCCCGGTTTCAGATTCAACACCTGTTATAACTCTGAACGAGGGCAATACGCCATTTATCAGAGCTTCTCATATTAGAGAAGTTATCAAAGAGGATATAACGGTTTACTTTAAATATGAGGGAGCCAACCCGACAGGTTCGTTTAAAGACCGCGGTATGACGCTTGCGCTTTCAAAGGCATCGGAACAGAAGGCACGGGCGGTAATCTGCGCTTCAACAGGCAATACATCTGCTTCTGCATCTGCATACTCCGCAAAGGCAAACATACCCTGCATAGTTGTTATCCCTGAAGGAAAGATAGCAATGGGCAAACTCGCCCAGGCAAGGATTCACGGTGCAATGGTGCTTCAGATTGACGGGAATTTTGATTCTGCCCTGACAATGGTCAAAGAACTGGTGGCAAAATATCCCCTCGTTCTCGTAAACTCCCTGAACCCTTTCAGGATAGAAGGCCAGAAGACAGCAGCCTTTGAAGTGTGCGACCAGCTCGGAAAGGCACCTGCATATCATGCCCTGCCCGTGGGAAATGCCGGAAATATAACTGCCTACTGGAAGGGCTATGAAGAATACCATAAAGCAGGTAAAATCGATTCTCTGCCCAGGATGCTCGGTTTCCAGGCAGCAGGCGCAGCACCCATTATTCTCGGGCACCCTGTTGAGAACCCTGAAACATTTGCAACTGCAATAAGGATAGGCAATCCCGCCAGCTGGAAAGGTGCTGTGGCTGCAAGAGATAAATCCGGCGGCAGGATAGAAGCTGTAACAGATGATGAAATCCTTGAGGCTTATAAATTCATCGCTTTACGCGAAGGCATTTTTTGCGAGCCTGCATCTGCCGCTTCTCTGGCAGGAGTAATAAAACTGGCAAAACAGGATTATTTTAAAGAAGGCGATATGATTGTATGCACGCTCACCGGTAACGGATTAAAAGACCCTGATAATGCCTTCAGGGTTTCCAAAGAACCTATCAGAACAAAAGCCAATCTCTCAGCAATTGAAGACGCCCTCAAGGGATGCTGTATAGACTAAAGGTTGACCTGTATACCCCGCATTGCGCAAAAAACCCGATAAGCAAACTCAAATGTGTTGCTTTCACCTTTATATCTTCTGGCAAAAGCGGGGAGAAGATACTGTTTTATTGAGAGGCAAGTTTAACCAGTCTCACTTCTCCGTCACATCCGCATACCTGTGTCTGCGTCATGGAGATATAGCCGGTGTCCCTTGATAATAGTGTTGTAGAAAAAACATCTTCTCTAACACAGGTGCTTCCCTCAAATGTGCTCGTTAGCGTACCTGAAAGAAAATTGCTGGTAGTATTGTAACTTCCATCAAGCGTCATATCTATCTGGCTGCCGTTCAAATCAGTCCCTGTCCCGTTTCCGGAAAAATTTCCTCCGGTTGTTTCATCTAACTCGATATCAAGTACTGCCACATCAGTGTCTACCCCGGCACACCTGAAGTGTACCTCCCAATTGCCTATAATAGTGGTTGGCGGCGGCTCTGGAATAGGCTCTGGAATAGGCTCTGGAATAGGCTCTGGAGACGGTGCACCCTCTAACAAATCACATACCCAGATATCTTTGTTGCCCGACCTGTCTGAGCGGAAAACTATTCTTTTGCCGTCCAGGCTCCAGTCAGGATTCACGTCCTCTGCTGTGTCAGTTGTAATCTGCTCCTGTGTCAGGTCATCAAGGTAAACAGCCCATATATCATAATTACCATTTCTATCTGACCTGAAGGCTATACTTTTTCCAAAAGGATTCCAGTCCGGATGCTGCTCGTTTCCCGGGTCATTTGTAATTTGCCTCTGGTTAGAGCCGTCTGCGTCCATTATCCAGATATTTCCTGAATCTCCGTTTACAAGGCGGGAGAATGCAATTCTATTTCCTTCAGGGCCCCACATAGGGTGGGTATCATCCTCAGGGTTGTTTGTGATCTGAACTTTATCAGAGCCGTCCACATTCATAACCCAGATGTCTTTGTTTCCCGACCTGTCTGACTGAAATGCGATTCTGGTCCCATCCGGGCTCCAGTTTGGATGTGAGTCATCTGCCGGGTCAGTTGTAAGCTGGGTCTGATTTGAACCGTCAGCATCCATTACCCAGATGTCCTGATTTCCGCTTCTGCCTGAGCGGAATACTATCTTTGCGCCGTCAGGGCTCCAGTGCGGAAGCCTGTCACCTGCAGGGTCAGTTGTAAGCTGGGTCTGGCTGGAACCGTCGGCATTCATTACCCATATATCGTTATTTCCGCTTCGGTCTGAATGAAATACTATTTTCATGCTGTCCGGGCTCCAGTACGGGTGTGCATCACTTGCCGGGTCGGTTGTGAGCTGGGTGAATGCACATTCTGTTCCTTTTAACTCTATGTCTATTATCACGGGAGTGCCGGTGAGGTTTCTTGTGGCACTGCCTTTATAAATCACTGTATTTGAATCATCAAGCGCCTTGATAAGAAAATACCTGTCAGGCCCGTTCTGAACAGAGAGGTCAATATCCACTGTACTTGAGGTGACCGGAACCATGCCGGTGACAGGCTCCATGCCCAGACCGGTAACAGAGTAACGTAATGTAGTTATTTCAGGAGCGATGAATATGTGCTGCTGTATAAAGCTCGCAGTTATATATACCTGGTTGTTCCCAGTGCTATGTTTACCGCTTCCCCCTCCGCAGCTAAAAATAAAAAACATACTAACGGTGAGAAAGCTGAGTAAAATCTTCTTCATTATGTTTCTCCTTACGGAATCTTTACGCGTATTCGTACAGGGGTATTGCCAACCGGCTGCTGCCCTTCAATAGGCAGGATAAGCGGGGCCACTCCATCATCTCCCTCCGGAATTTCCTGCATCCTGTCACCCGGGATGTCCACAGGTGCAGGGACAGGGCTTGAAGGTGCACTATTTTTAAATACCTTGCCCATAGTTCCGGGCTCAAAAGTTACCATGCCCGTAATAACAGGGTCCACGTTAAAGACCTCAACAAAACCTTCGAACACAATAATGTTGGTCACAGGACTTCCGTCCACTGTTTCCATCCAGACCTTAAAGTAGGTACCCCGCGCTGCAATGACCGCAGTGGGGGTGTGTATCTCTAAATCAGTTCCCCTGACAAGGGATTTCAGCTTGCCGTCTACAAGCTGAAAGACCGATTTACCTTTTTGCTTGTCATTGGAATAGTAATACTCCTTGACGACCACCATTGAATTTTCCCCGAGGGTCAGCAGGCTGTCGTCATCAAAAAGTATCTTAAGCCTTGACCGGTCTGCTGTCATTGCCTTGTCTTCAACCTTAATGTCGTCTTTTAAGGAAACCTTAAGGGAACTGCTTTTCCTCTGGATGGTCGCATCACCCTTGAGCTGGACAACAAGCCCTACTTCTTTTGCCTCTGTAAAAACAGGCAGGAACATCAGGACTGAAAGGACTGTAAGAAAAAGCCTTGCTCCTTTTATCATAGTGCCACCCTCAGGGTTAGGGAAACGATGCTCTTTTGATAATCAAAGACTTCAATATTGGAAGAATTATCAATATAAATGTAGCCAAGAGAAGCATCAAGCATTGCGGAAGAGGTCTTTAAAATGGTTTTCGTCAGGTTTGCAGATAACGTTGAAGTATTGTCCTTGCGTCTTTTATCAGTACCTGAAAATTCATCATCATAACCCTTACGGTAGAACTGGCCATACAGGTCCAGCAGCCACATCTTTCCAAGGTCTGCTTTTAGTCCTGCATATACTTTATGCCCTTTGTATGACCAGAAGTCCTTGTCGGCAGAATCCCTGTCAAAACTGTAGCTCAGCCTTAATGACAAAGGCCCGGTAAGCGGGATATGCTGGCTTATTTGCACCTGGTGGTTTGTTCCGTCCTTATCATCATTGGTTGTAAAGAGGTCTGTATCCTTAAAGTCTTTCAGTTTATAACGATAACTCAGCACGGAAAAAAAGCCCATATTCTCTGAGATGACGACCCTGGGTGTGATGTTGTGGGAAACAAGGTATGTATCTTCATCCACAGAGGTGTGTTCAAAGGCATAGCTGAGGCCAAGACGTACGCGTTTACCTGCAATATAACTCACCGCAAGCCCGGGTTGTATCTGCCGGGTGTTGAACTCATCAAGGTCATTATGGATGCTCTGATAGAAGGAAAATGTCGGGCCGGCGCTGATGCCCCCGGCAAAAGGGTGCAGGTAGTTTGCGTTAAGGTATGCAAAAAACCTTTCGTCAGCCTCATCTGATATTCCATCTGGCAGGGGGCTGTCATCAGAGGTAATAGTGACATTGCTGTCGTACTGCGCTCCGATCGTGAGGCTTGCCGACCAGTTCTTTACATGAGGTTTCCGCTCTTTAGGCAGAAGATGCTCATTAGCAACAGCAGCCTCGGCAGTGCCCGGGGCAATCTCCACTACTGCCATAAAGAAATCCCCTGATTCTTCGTAAATCCCAATTTTTTCATAAAGCAGGCCCAGCTCAAGGTTGACCTCCGGCGAAAGGGGGTCTGACCTCAGGGCCTTCTTCAGATACCTCTCGGCATCCTTGTGATTCCCTGAGCGGCTATGTGCTACGCCGAGGTAAAGTGCAGCTTTATAGTCATCAGGTTTTTTTTCAAGGGCAGCGGCAAACTCATTTATTGCTTTCTCAAAGTTGTTTGACTCAATGAATGATTTGCCCTGCAGCATGTGCTGATCGTAGCCTGTATCAGCAGCATATGGAACGGTTGAAAATATAAAAAAGAAAAGGGCTGTAAAGATAAAAAATTTCATATTTTTAATTTTACCGGGTAATTTAGCTATCTTTTTCTTACAAAAATTGCAGCTCTCAGACCTTTTTTTCAAAATGGCCTGTCTTTTTCATAAACAGAATAAACGCAGATTTCTTAATTGTCAAGAAAAATTATTTCATTAATATCAATTTTTAACACAGTATTTTACAGCTGTATCCCGGCATTAACTTAACAAAAGCACTTAATACATTTAACCTGCAACCTTCAGCTGTCATGGTTTTCGTATTATCTCTCAATCACTTCAATTAATACGGCCTGGATATACAGCTCCTGCCTTTTCTTTTAAAGATAAAAGGGTTAATATATTGAATTCTTTAATATCGAGGTACATCAATGAAATACATTGTCCTTGTAGGCGACGGAATGGCAGACAGGCCGATAAAGAAACTTGGCTATAAAACCTGCCTTCAAAAAGCTCATACCCCGAACATGGACAAAATTGCAGCTGAAGGTATTGCAGGCAGACTGAGGACCATTCCACAGGGTTTTGCCCCGGGGTCAGACGTGGCGAATCTTTCCATTTTTGGATATAACCCGTCCAGGCACTTCAGCGGCAGGGCCCCTATTGAAGCAGCTTACAGGGGTATAAAACTACTTAAAAGAGATGTAGCCTTCAGGTGTAACCTCGTTACATTGAAGTTCCTTAATTCCGGAAAAATGAATACGGCCATTATGCAGGACTACAGTTCAGGGCATATTACGACTAATGAGTCAAAATTTATTATCAAAGATATAAATAAAAAACTCGGTACTAACAAAATTGCACTTTATCCGGGTATAAGCTACCGCCATATCATGGTATGGAAGAACGGCAAAAAAAATATCCGGTGCACGCCTCCTCATGACATTACAGGGGAAAAAATCAGGAAGCACCTTCCTCATGGAGATGGAGAGGAAGTGCTCAGGACGCTTATGGAAAGGTCAACAGAAATCCTTATGTCACACCCGGTTAACAGGAAAAGGATAAAACGGGGATTGTCACCTGCAAACAGCCTCTGGTTCTGGGGACAGGGCACACGATTACCACTGCCAAAATTTAAGGAAAGATACAATCTCAAAGGAGCAGTCATATCTGCAGTAGATCTCATAAAGGGCCTCGGCATATGCGCCGGGTTTGATGTTGTAACTGTAAGAGGTGCTACGGGTTATCTGGACACTAATTTCATCGGCAAGGCAAAGGCAGCACTAAGAGCCCTGGATAAAGTTGACATTGTATACCTGCACGTGGAGGCACCTGACGAAGCAGGCCATAACGGCGACATAAAGTCAAAAATAAAGGCTATAGAGGACTTTGACTCAAAGGTTGTGGGTACGGTGTTAAAGGGTATCAAAAAATTCAAAAAATACAGCATACTGCTTTTGCCTGACCATGCTACCCCTATAAGTGTTAAGAGTCATACTGATGAGCCTGTTCCATTTGCAATATACGGAAATACCAGGCATAAAGGGGTAAAAACGAAAATTAAATCATTTTCCGAGGATATATGCAAAGCCAGAAACATTCGTGTATTTGAAAAGGGATATAAATTAATGGATTACTTTATAAAAGGATGAGCACAGACAAAAAGAATGCAGATTAGCACAGATGAAAATCTGCGATCATCTGTAAATAATCTGTTATAATCTGTGATTAGTTATGGCGTTAATAGTTCAGAAATACGGGGGCACCTCGGTTAAAGACACAGCGCGGGTTAAAGCTGTAGCCGAGCGGGTAATATCATCTGTAAAACAGGGGAATAAAGTAATCGTAGTTGTTTCTGCTATGGCAGGTGAAACCGACAAGTTGATAAAGCTGGCTCTTGAAATATCAGATACACCTGACGAGAGAGAAATGGATCTTCTGCTTTCTTCCGGAGAAAGGGTAACCAGTGCACTTACTGCCATGGCAATACAGAAACTCGGGTATAAATCAATAAGTCTCTCAGGCAGACTGGTCGGTATAATAACAGACAGCACACACACAAAAGCAATGATAGAGCGTATTGATACTGCCAGGATTCAACGAGAACTCGGAGAAGATAAAATTCCGGTAGTCGCAGGGTTTCAGGGAATTAATGAGTTTTCCGAGGTCACAACCCTGGGCAGGGGCGGTTCTGACACTTCAGCAGTTGCAATTGCCGCCGCTTTGAAAGCCGATCTCTGCGAAATATACTCAGACGTGGAAGGAGTATATACTACCGACCCGAATACGGTAAGTAAAGCAAGAAAGCTTGACACGATTTCTTATGATGAAATGTTAGAGATGGCCAGTCTGGGTGCTAAAGTTATTCACGGACGTGCCGTGGAAATTGCAAAAAAATATAATGTCCCTCTTGTGATACGCTCAAGTTTCAACAACAGGCCGGGAACCATTGTTACAAAGGAGGATGCCAATATGGAAAAAAATGTAGTTTCAGGTGTTACTTATGATAAAAACCAGGCCAGGATCACGATTATGGGCGTGCCCGACAGACCGGGAATAGCTGCAAGGCTTTTCAATTCCATTTCAGATGCAAATATAGTAGTCGATATGATCGTACAGAACGTTGGCAGTGGTGGTAAGTCAACCGATATTTCATTTACGGTTCCGGTTGCTGACTGCAAAAAATCTTTTGATATTACAAAAAAAATATCAGATGAACTTGGAGCAAAAGGTGCTAATGTAAAAGAAGATATTTCAAAGGTCTCAATTGTGGGCGTGGGGATGCGTTCTCACGTGGGCATTGCCGCCAAAATGTTTTCATCCCTTGCTGAAAAGGGCATCAACATAATGATGATAAGCACCTCTGAAATAAAAATCTCCTGTATTATCGACATAAGGCAAACGGAGGAGGCTGTACAAATTTTACATAAAGTTTTCGGTCTGGAAGAGTAATAATTTGCGAGGGCATTGAAAAATCCCAATTAATGCAGTGATCTCTTGTTACACAGGAAAATATTCACCTGCCTACGGGTTTACATGCCGTAGGTTTACATGCCGTAGGCATGCATGCATGCAGGCAGGGACTGCACCGATTAAAAATATTGTAAAATATGCCCAAATCCGTGTAATCTAATTAATCCTGTTCGTTTCCAATTAAGAGTGCTCAAATAATTTCTGGAGGCTCTCTGTTAAATTAACAGCCTATGCGGCGTATTGAAATATACGACACAACATTAAGGGACGGCGCTCAATCAGAAGATATCTCATTTTCTGTTGAAGACAGGTTAAGGATTGCCCGGAAACTTGATGAACTCGGGGTCCACTATATTGAAGGGGGATGGCCTGGCTCCAATCCAAGGGATGAGGAGTTCTTTCAGAAAGCGAAAAGACTTAAACTCAAGAATTCCCGGCTTGCTGCCTTTGGTTCTACGCACAGGGCTTCACAAAAGCCCGGTAATGACCCGAGCATAAAATCACTTCTGTCTGCTAAGACCTCCACTGTAACTATAGTGGGCAAGACATGGGACTTCCATGTAAAAGAGGCTCTCAGGATTTCCCTTTTAAAAAACCTGGATTTAATCCACGACACTATTGCCTATCTTAAGAAGAGAACCTCTCAGGTAATCTTTGATGCAGAACACTTCTTTGACGGTTATAAAGCTAACCCTGAATATGCATTTAAGACGCTGGAAACCGCTGTATCAGGGGGTGCGGATTGTCTTGTCCTTTGCGATTCAAACGGCGGTACAATGCCGGAAGAGTTAGGAAATATCGTAAAAAAGGTGTTAAGGAAATTTAAAACCCCTATTGGTATCCATGCGCACAATGATGCAGAATGCGGTGTTGCCAATTCAATTATTGCTGTTAAACTGGGTGTAACCCATGTTCAGGGTACCATAAACGGTTTAGGGGAAAGATGTGGTAACGCCAACCTGATTTCCATTATCCCAAACTTAAAGTATAAACTTAATTATGAGTGCATAAGTGCCATACAAATAAAGAAACTTAAAGAGGTTTCACGGTTTGTCACAGAGATAGCCAACCTCCGGCATTTCAAAAGACAGCCATTTGTGGGAGACAGCGCCTTTGCTCATAAAGGCGGCATCCATGTCAGCGCTGTCCAGAGAAGGTCTGAAACCTACGAACACATAAAACCTGAACTTGTTGGCAATTATCAAAGAGTCCTTATTTCTGATCTCAGCGGTAAGAGCAATATCATAAGAAAAGCCAAAGAATTCAGACTAAAAATAGACACAGATTCTCCAAAGCTTACCGAGATAATGAAAGAATTAAAAAGCCTTGAGAACCAAGGTTTTCAGTTCGAGGGAGCAGAAGCCTCATTCGAACTTTTAATGAAGAAATCCTTTGGATTACACAGGAAATTTTTTGAACTTGTAGGTTTTAGGGTAATTGACGAAAAAAGAGAAGAAAAGGAAAAACCGTTAAGCGAGGCCACCATAATGGTAAGGGTAGGGGGCAAGCTTGAACATTCTGCAGCAACCGGCAACGGCCCTGTCAATGCAATCGATAATGCCCTGAGAAAGGCACTTGAAAAATTCTACCCCCAGCTCAAACAGGTCAAGCTCATTGATTATAAAGTCAGGGTGCTGGCAGCGGGTAAGGGCACTGCGGCAAAGGTGAGGGTCCTGATAGAATCAGGAGACAAAGTCCACAAATGGGGAACCGTTGGAGTATCTGAAAATATAATAGAAGCCTCATGGCAGGCACTTGTGGACAGTATTGAATATAAACTCCTGCGGGGATAATATCCCCCGCGAGCAGCAGCGCAGCAGAGGAATAGCGCAGTAGCTACTGATCTACAGCTCTTTTGTTCTTGAACATTGCGGAGCAATTTATGATTGAAGAGACCGGAGTGGTAGTAAAAACAGATGATGTTACGGCAAAAGTCGCAGTTAAAAAAAGAGGTGCATGTGAGGGCTGTGCTGCTTCGGGCGTCTGCGAGCCTTCCGGACAGGAGATGGAGATAGAGGCATTAAACCCAATCCGTGCAAAAACAGGGCAAACAGTCAAGGTCTCTATAAAACCACAGGCATATCTTAAGGGAACGATATTCATATACGGGCTCCCTCTTGTAGCTTTTATAGCAGGGGCAATCCTTGGTAAAAATATAGGTGAAACATATTTTAAAGGGATAAGTTCTGACATGGTATCCGTTATACTGGGCTTTGCCGCCCTTATAGCAGGCTTTCTGATTGCAAAATCCTGGGGTAAAAAAGCAGAAACAAAAACAGAGTATAAACCTGTCATTGAGGAAATTCTTAAAGAATAAAAAACAGTCAAAGGGTTACGGTTAAGAAGCCCGTATCGTTTAGCGTCTAACGGTTACGTAAAATACAAACCGAACAACATAACCTTTTTGTACGAAACGGGCATCGTTACCGTAGCCGACAACCGAATTTTAGGGGGGAATTAATGGTAAATTTTGATACTGAAAAAATCAGGAATGTAGCAGTTATAGCCCATGGCGGGGCCGGCAAGACCTCGCTCGTTGAAGACATGCTATTTGCTTCAAAGGCAATTCATCGACTCGGAAATGTTGAAGCCGGCAGTACTACAACAGATTATGAACCGGAAGAAATTGAGCGTAAAATATCAATATCATCTGCAATTGCCGCATGTGAATGGAAAGACAACAGGATTAACTTAATTGATACCCCCGGATATATAAGCTTTGTAGAAGACACCAAAGGATGTCTGAGTATCACGGACGGAGCTGTTGTCATTGTCAGCGCACTGTCGGGGGTAAAAGCAGAAACACAAAAAATCTGGCAGTTCGCGTGTGAATATGAAGTTCCAAGGATTGTGTTTATTAACAAAATGGATAAAGAAAATGCCAATTTTGACATGGCTATTGGTGAACTTGAAAAAGCATATGAATCTTCTGCAATTCCTTTAAACATTCCTATTGGTTCCGGGGAGGGATTTAACGGGCTTATAGATATCATCAACATGAAAGCAGTAAAATTTAAGGGTGAATCTTTTTCGGAAGAAAATATCCCTGATGAACTTAAAGCCAAAGCCGAAGAATACCGGAAAAAATTAGTGGAAAAAATAGCAGAATCCGACGACTCACTGCTTGAAAAATATCTTGAGGGCGGCGAGCTGACAGGCGAAGAGATTATTAAAGGCATAAGGGAAGGATCTATCACCCGGAAATTTATTCCAGTTGTATGCGGTTCAGCATTAAAAAACACAGGGATACATCAGCTGCTTGATACAGTTTCAATCTGCCTTCCTTCTCCTGTTGAAAAAGCGAATATAACTTCTATTTCCGGGACAAATCCAAAGAGCGGTGAAAAAATCGAAAGAAAACCTTTAGAGTCAGAGCCGTTTTCAGCACAGGTGTTTAAAACTATTGCTGACCCTTTTGCCGGCAAGCTTACGGTCTTCAGGGTATTTTCGGGTTTAGTAAAGGCAGATTCCACAATTTACAACTCAACCCGTGACAGTAAGGAAAAACTGGGGAATATCTTTTATTTGATAGGGAAAAAACAGGTTCCAGTGCAAAAGGTCGGGCCCGGTGAAATTGCAGCAGTCGCCAAGCTCAAAGACACACAGACAGGGGACACGCTGACTGACAAAGGCAATCCTATTCTCTTTGAACCGGTAAAATTTTCAGACCCGATGATTTCCTATGCAATCGCACCAAAAAGCAGGGGTGATGAAGATAAAGTAAGCACCGGCCTTAGTAAGATGCTCGAGGAGGACCCAACACTTAAATTTCACCGTGATAAAGAAACCAAAGAGATGATACTCTCAGGGATGGGCCAGGTACATCTTGAGGTTGCCCTTGAGAGGCTGAAAAGAAAATTCGGAGTTGAGGTATTAATGAAAACTCCTAAAATCCCTTACAAAGAAACAATAAAAAAATCCGCTAAAGCCCAGGGTAAATACAAAAAACAGTCTGGCGGAAAGGGTCAGTTCGGTGACTGCTGGATCGAAATAGAACCGCTGCCCCGGGGCGGTAATTTTGAATTTGTAAATAAAATAGTCGGCGGTGTTATACCCAGGCAATATATACCCGCAATTGAAAAAGGAATCTTCGAGACCATGCAGGGAGGGCTCATTGCAGGTTACCCTGTAATTGACCTGAAGGCAAAGGTTTATGACGGTTCATATCACTCAGTTGATTCCTCTGAAATGGCATTTAAGATAGCCGGCTCCATGGCCCTGAAAAAAGCCTCGCAGGATGCAAAACCGGTCCTTCTGGAGCCGATACTTAAAGCTGAAGTTATTACCCCTGACGAATTCCTCGGAAACGTGATAGGCGACCTTAACGGTAAAAGGGGCAAGGTCCTGGGAGTGGAGCCTCAGTCTGGCAACAACCAGAAAATAACAGCGCTTGTACCAATGGCCGAAATGCTAATTTATGCAAACCAGCTCAATTCGATCACAAGCGGCCGCGCAATGTATTCAATTGAGTTCTCCAGCTATGAAGAAGTCCCATCCAATCTTGCACAAAAGATTATTAGTGAAAGAACTGAAGCAAAAAAAGAATGATACTGCTAATAAGGATGAAAGTGCTCCCTGCTCAGGGGCTATAAAAGGTGAGAAGACGGTACATCTTCTTTTCGGTTCTTTTTCTTTTGTGTGCAATTGCCCTGTACGTATACTACCCGACCAATGAAAACAGGATAAGGAGAGTTATCAGCAAAAGTGAAAAAGCCATCGCATCTGAAGACATTGATAAACTGATGGGTCTCATCTCTTATAACTACAGCGATAACTACGGCAACAGCTACCTGAAACTAAAAAAAACTTTTGAGACCGCTTTCAGCCGTTTTGATGACATAAATATTGAAAGAAACATAATCAAAATATCGGACAAGGATTCGCTTGCTGAAGCAGAGCTTTTAATCAGGGTTCTTGCCTCTGACCCTTCAGCCTCCCCTGAATCAGAAAATGCCAGGAGTTATATTATAGGTGATGCTCTAGACCCGGTGAAAGTAAGAATTTTTTTAAAAAAGTCACCCTATAAATGGTTAATTATAAAAGCAGAAGGTGTGTTCAAGGACAAAAAGTATTATCACGCAATGTAAACCCCGTTAGAAGACCTTCGCCCTTCTAACGGGGTAAATGTCTTAAGAACCGGCTGTGCGGGCAGGCCTGCCTGCATGCCAGAGGCATGTAAACCGGTAGGCAGGTCTGTACCCCGTGAGCTAAAGGCAAGTCACAGACTTGACACATTAAAGCTCCCTGCAGCAAGCTACAGGGAACCTGCCTGCATGCCAGAGGCATGTAAACCGGCAGGCAGGTACGTTCGCTGTTCATTTTAATTCTTTTAAGTAATTAATTATATAAAAAGCATACGTCCTGACGGAGAGCCTTTACATGATTGTTGAATTCAGTATTATTCCAGTAGGAACAAAAAACAGTATTGGCGGCCAGGTCGCCAAAGTGTTAAAAATAGTGGATGAAAGCGGTTTGCCTTATAAAGTTAACCCCATGGGCACTGTTGTTGAAGGCAGCTGGAACGATGTTATGGGTCTAATAAAAAAATGTCATGAGAGTGTCATAAAGAGCAATGACAGGGTAATTACAACAATATCTATTGACGACAGAAAAGGAAAATCTAACAGGATTAACGAAAAAGTAAAATCACTTGAAAAACGGATAGGGAAAACCCTTAAGAAATGAAAAATCAGCTACACAGAATTCAAGTGTTCGAGCCTGCCGGCAGGCAGAGATTCGAATAAAGAGACAGGGAATAATTCTTATGGAAAAATTTATAGGACTGGATGCCGGTTCTGTAAGCGTAAAACTCTCTGTTTTAGATTACAACGGTAATATCCTTGAAACAAGGTATGTCAGACATAAAGGCAGGCCCCTGGAGGTCGCATATGAACTTCTGAATGATTTAGACCCTGCATCTTCCCTGAGCATAACCGGAACAGCCGGAAGACTCATTGCACACATATTCGGCATCAAACCAGTAAACGAAGTTGTAGCTCAAAGTTACTCAACAAAAAAGCTGTGCCCCGATGTAAGAACCATAATTGAAATGGGAGGCGAGGATTCAAAGCTCATACTGCTTGAAAACGGAAAGATAAAGGAGTTTTCCATGAACTCTGTCTGCGCTGCCGGAACCGGTTCTTTCCTTGACCAGCAGGCTGAAAGGCTCAAGCTAACTATCGGGGAATTCAGCGAGATCGCGCTTGAATCTAAATCTCCTCCCCGTATCGCAGGGCGGTGCAGTGTCTTTGCAAAATCAGACATGATTCACCTCCAGCAGATAGCCACGCCTTTGAAAGACATAGTTGCAGGCCTTTGTTTTGCAGTAGCAAGGAATTTCAAGGGCAGCATATGCAAGAATGCAGCGCTAAATGAACCTATAAGTTTCCAGGGGGGGGTGGCTGCTAACAAAGGAGTTGTGAGAGCATTTAAAAATGTTTTTAGCCTTGAGAAACTTGTAATCCCGGAGCATTTTGCTTTAATGCCCGCAATAGGTACAGCCCTTAAAAATATAGAGCAGGGGATTAAAAATCAATACGATCTTACAAAGCTGAAGGCATTTATTTCATCCAGCCGAAATGATGAAAAAGAAGGTCATGAACCCCTGGTAACCGAACGCCCCGGGTTTAAAATCCCGGATTTTATCAAAGCTGTAGAACCACCAAAACCTCATGAAAGATTTTCTCCTGCTCCCGGTTCACAAATCAGGGCTTACCTCGGTATAGATATTGGTTCAATAAGTACAAACCTTGCTGTTATAGATGAAAATGGCAACCTCATTGCAAAAAGATACCTGATGACAGCCGGCAGGCCAATTGAAGCAGTAAAACAGGGACTCGACGAAATAGGCCGGGAAGCAGGCGACCGGATTGAAATACTCGGATTAGGAACCACCGGATCGGGACGATACATGATTGCAGATTTTGTCGGTGCTGACATCGTCAAAAACGAAATCACTGCACAGGCTACGGCCGCCATAGAGATAGACCCGAAAGTAGACACTATCTTTGAAATCGGCGGACAGGACTCAAAGTATATATCACTGAAAGACGGGGTCATTGTCGATTTTGAAATGAATAAGGCGTGCGCAGCAGGAACGGGTTCTTTTCTGGAAGAACAAGCGGAAAAGCTCGGCATATCTATAAAAAACGAGTTCAGCGACCTGGCTTTTAAATCCAGTTGCCCATCCTCACTTGGGGAAAGATGCACGGTATTTATGGAAAATTCACTCCTTGCAAGACAGCAGAGAGGAACTCCCAAAGAGAACCTTGTCGCGGGACTTTCCTATTCAATAGTCCAGAACTACCTTAACAGGGTAGTGGGGGACAGGAAGATAGGGGACAGGATATTCTTTCAGGGAGGTGTAACCTTTAATAAATCTGTAGTTGCTGCATTTGAAAAATACCTTAACAAAAAAATTATCGTCCCCCAAAACCATGAAGTAACCGGTGCCATAGGCATGGCGCTTATAGCGATGAAGCACATGAAAGCTAAGAAGTCGGAAGTCGGTAGTCAGAAGTCTACAGTCAACGGTCAACTGACAACAAGCTTTAAGGGTTTTGATCTTTCTAAAAGGGGCTATGAAATAAAGTCCTTTGAGTGCAAAGGCTGTGACAATACCTGCGATATAAACAGGGTTCACATACACGGGGAAAAAGACCCTCTCTTTTACGGCAGCAGATGCGAAAAATACGATGTCAAACGAAAGAAGAAAAGTTCCTCAGATTCAAGCATGCCAGACCTTTTTGCCGAAAGAGAGCAGTACCTTACAAAAGCTCACAGGCATTATCAGGAAAACTATAACCGTCAACGGCCAGCAGTGAACGGTCAGCCTGTTCGTATAGGAATACCCAGGATATTCTTTTTTCACGACTTTTTACCATTCTGGAGCACACTTTTATGGGAGCTTGGTTTTGAGGTAGAGTTATCAAACGAAACAAACAGGCAAATCATAAACAAAGGGGTGGAGAGCATCCTTGCAGAAAGTTGTTTCCCTCACAAGGTAGCGCATGGTCACATTAAGGACTTGATTGACATTAAAGTCCAGGGAATCCTTGTGCCGAGCTTTATAAACCTAAATTCAGATAAGGAAGCATTCCACAGTTTCGCGTGTCCATATGTACAGACCATGCCTTATCTAACAAACGTTGCTTTTAGGGAAAACGGCTCATTTCCCAACCAGGTAAAGATACTCATGCCTGTGGTCAACCTGGAACTCGGGAAAAATTATTTTCTGAAGGAGATACACAAAACACTCAGGCCTTTTCATGTATCAATGAATGCGATTAAAAAAGCATTTCCAAAAGCTGAAAAGGCACAGGCGGAATTTATCTCGGCCATCAAGGGCAGGGGCAGGGAGATATTAAAAAACATTCATAATAAGACAATTGTTATTACCGGGCGTTCATACAATTCATTTGATTCAGGCGTTAACCTTAAAATCCCTAAAAAATTAGCTGACATTGGTGTTTTTTCCATTCCAATGGATTTCCTGCCATTAGAGGAAATTGACATAACAGGGGATTGGCCTAACATGTACTGGAGGTCCGGCCAGAACCTGTTAAAGTCAGCTTCAATAATCAGGCAAAACCCAAATCTCTTTGCACTCTATATAGGCAATTTTTCCTGCGGGCCTGATTCCTTCATACACAGATATTTCAAGGAAACCATGGCGGGCAAACCCTTCCTCCAGATCGAGATTGACGAGCACAGTGCAGACGCAGGGGTAATTACAAGATGCGAGGCGTTTCTGGACAGTATCATGAACAGAAACAGTATACCGTTAAAAGCTCCAAAAAAGGTAAAACCTATTTCACTTGGTAAAAATTCTAACGGCAGGATTGTTTACATACCGAGAATGTCTGACCATGCTTTTGGTATCGCAGCCGCTTTTGAATCGTGCGGTCTTGATGCTGAAGTAATGGATACCCCCGACACCCAGACTTTAAAAATCGGAAAACGTTACGTATCGGGCAAGGAATGTTATCCCTGTGCTATCACCACGGGGGACATGTTAAAAAAAGTCTTATCAAGTGATTTTGACCCTTCAAGGGCCGCCTTCTTTATGCCTTCCGGTTCAGGCCCATGCCGCTTCGGTCAGTACAACATTCTTCACAGGCTTGTTCTTGATGAGATAGGATTTACAGAAACGCCGATTTTCTCGCCAAACCAGGACGAATCTTTTTACAGTGAGCTGGGCATAGTTGGTAAAGATTTCTCAAAAAATGCGTGGAAAGGCATTATCGCAATAGAACTGCTCATGAAGTGCCTGCATGAAACAAGGCCCTATGAAATCAACAGGGGGGAGACAGAAAGCGCCTATAACGAATATCTACTTAAAATTAACAGAACGGTTAAAAGTCAGAACGGCGCTCTTCTTGAACTTATGAGTAAAATGCACCACACGTTTTCCGGGATACCGAAAAAAAACGGTAAAAAGCCTCTCATCGGAATTATCGGAGAGATATTTGTCAGGCACAATGCTTTTGCAAACGAAGATATTATAAGAAAGATTGAAGACCTGGGCGGTGAGGTGTGGCTTGCACCTGTTGAAGAATGGATTTTCTACGTAAACCTGATGGGATTTCGCAAGGCTTTAAGAAAATGGCGTAACAACTTATTGTCAAAAAAACACCTGCAGGATGTTTTAAGCATATTCATTACAAGGTTTGTCCAGCAGAATATTGAACATAAACTATCAAAACCGTTTAACGGCTTTCTTAAGACACTGAAAGAGCCCTCTACAAAAGAAATATTAAAAAATGCCTCCCCCTACCTGCACGACTCATTTGAAGGGGAGGCGGTACTAAGTATGGGCAAGGCGATAGACTTTGTAAAAAACAACTCTTCAGGTATAATTAGTGCAATGCCGTTTAGTTGCATGCCCGGCACCATAGTGAGTGCTCTGTTAAAAGGGCTAAAACAGGATACAGGAATACCCTGCCTCAGTATTGAATATGACGGGGCTGAGGCAAATTGTTCAGGCATACAGCTTGAGGCATTTATGCACCAGGCGATTGAATATAAAGAAAGTAGAAGGTAAGGAAAATTACAAATTCCAATGTCCAAATTACAAATTTATCCGTCTTCGGGCGGACAATAAACAATTTCAAACATTTAATATACAAAACTACAAGTTCATTCAATAAGGACGAGCATGTCATATGGCAGGTATTGATATAATTTGTTTATTGTGTATTAGGTATTGCCCATCCTCCGCAGTAGCACTGCTACGGAGGATGGATTTGGAAATTGGAATTTGTGTATTGAAATTTAAAAAATGAGGAGGTGATTATGTGGGCAATGTTGTAAAATGGCGTAAAAAGAAAATGAACAAACATAAACACAAAAAATTGCTTAAAAAAACCAGACATCAAAAGAAAAAATAAAGGGGCCATAAATTTGAATCCTTTTATGATATTTAACTTTCTTGTTATGATATTTAACTTTCTTGCAAGCCAGAGTGTACAGGACTTGCCAGTTAAGATTTGCATTGATTTTATGGTATGTAGCGTTTCCTCTGCATTTATTTAAAGCAAGTTTTATATCCGGGAATAATACTAAAAATCAACCCATTCGACTTTCCACGGCTTAACCCTTCGACTTCGTTCAGGGCAAGCAGGCGTGGTTTGCTCAGGGTTGATACTGAGCAGCGTTTTTGGAACCCTCCTTTAAAAGTGGGGGTTGACGTCGCCGAATGTATCAAAAGGTTAAAACATCACAGGCATGTCCATTGCGTATTAATTAGCAGACATGCCTGTAAGTTCGGGGTGTTTTACGCTATTTTCAAGCCTTCCTTAACTTAAATTTTATATTTATTTTCAAGACGTTAAAGGAGAAACTTAAAGTTTTGGTTTATTTTTTGCAAGCGGCAGAGCATTGACAAGAGGTTTTCTACTGTAAATAATATATGATGCATCTTACCGAACTAAAAACTCATGGCCCGGAACTCAGGATTGACATGCAATATGCTAAATCCTTATCAGAAATTTCCGGCACGGAAATATATGAACTTTTTGCCCTATCAAATTCAATAAGATTAAAATCCCGGGGCAAAAAAATTGACCTGTGCTCTATTGTTAATGCTAAATCAGGTGCGTGCCCGGAAGACTGCTCTTTCTGCTCCCAGTCTTCACACAGCAGGGCAAACCCGGAAACCTACCCGCTTTTAGACAAAGAGAAAATCTTAGATGCCGCTGTCTCAGCAAAAGAAAAAGGGGTAAAGCGATTCTGCATCGTAACCAGCGGTAAAAAAGCCTCTTCTAAGGATATAGACCAGATATGCAATTTTGTATCTGAGATTAAAAAGATAGGCCTCCTTCCGTGTGCTACGCTCGGTATGCTTTCTGCCCCTGAACTTAAAGAACTGAAAGATGCCGGGCTTCACAGGTATCATCATAACCTTGAAACTTCAGAGGCTTTTTTCAGGGAAATATGCACAACCCACACGTACAGGGAAAAAATAAAAACAATCGAGACGGCAAAGTCACTCGGTCTTTCCATATGCAGCGGCGGAATATTCGGCCTGGGGGAATCGTGGGATGACCGTATTGATATGGCTTTTGCCTTAAGAGAAATCAAGGTTGATTCTGTCCCGGTTAATTTTCTTCATCCCATATCCGGTACACCTCTGGGTACCAAAGGGACGCTAAGCCCGCTTGAGGCCTTGAAAATAATAGCCGTTCTCAGGATTATTCTTCCGGAATGTGAAATAAGGGTTTGCGGTGGAAGACAAACCACCCTCAGGGACTTAAATGCCTATATTTTCCAGGCCGGAGCTGACGGGCTTTTAATAGGTAATTATCTGACAACATCGGGCAGGGACCCTGAACAGGACCTGCAGATGATTAAAGATTTGGGGCTTGAAATATAATGAGAAGACGCAGGGAATACAGCGTAAGGATGAGGGCATCCAAGCAGGGACAACATCTATCAGGCGCTGAAGGCATACATGATAAAAATGATGTTGTTAAGATCGTACAGATATACACTCAAAGAGCGCTCCTCCACGAAAAGGGAAGGGCAGACGAAATAAGTTTAATTGTTGAAGAGCTCAAGGAAAAACCTCTCAGAGTTTCGTCCCTTCCCCTTTGCACACTTAATACCAGAAACCCTGAAGCCGTAAAAAAAGCCGTTTTTAAAATACTCTCAACAGTCGGAGTAGCGGAAAGAGCTATTGAAGAGTCATATAAAAGCCTTTCCGCGGGCATTACCATGAGAGGAGCAATGCTCATGGACATAGAAGGGGCAAGGCTTGAACCAGACCTCCTGCGGGGCGTAAGGGTAACACGCATGGGGATAACAGAGAAAGCAGCAAAAGTCCTTTCAAAACAATTAAAAAAAGTCGGCCTTAACAATGATACTGTTAAAGAGGCCTTAATCCTGGCAAGCAAAGCCCACAGGCACCCCATGCTTCTTGCAGAGCTATGCATATCTGATGACCCCAGCTATACCACCGGATACGTAGTTACCAGAAAGTATGGATATATACGTCTGCCGAGTATCAAGAAACCGGGAATCCCTAACGGGGGCAGAGCGTTTTTTATTACTGGCGGAGAGGTAAAGGACCTGATTAAGTACCTTCAAAAAACTCCTGTTTTAATCGATAAAATAAGACCCTGTAATGGTACGGTATCATTAAAGGAACTCTTTGAAAGCAAATCTAATCGTTAACCCTATTGCCGGCAACAGGGCTTACCGGTCAATAAAAAAGATTGAAGCCCTGCTGAGGCAAAAAGTGTCTTTTACCACTCAAGTCACCAGGAAAAAAGGGGATGCCTTTGCCTTTGCCAGGGACATTACAGAAACCGACCTCGTCATAGTAGCCAGCGGAGACGGGACCTTCAATGAGGTTATAAATGGCATGCTATCATCTAAACCGGAAGCAACAAGCTACCCCCTTGCCTTGATACCCCTTGGTACCTCAAACGTTTTGGCTAAAGAGCTCAACATCCCGGGAGACATTGAAAAAGCAGTTCATCTCTCACTTACCGGGACACCAAAAAAAATATCTCTGGGCAGAATTAACGGCCATTATTTTTCTTTGATGGCTGGCATTGGTTTTGACGGTGAAACAGTCTTAAAAGCCAATGATATCATAAAAAAAATGTGGGGGAAAGGTGCTTATATATTTTCAGGGATTTTAGTCTTGAAAGGATACTCCCCCCCGCTGATCCAGGTCAAGACCCCTGATGGGATACTCACAGGGTATACCGCAGTAGTTGGAAAGGCAAGCTACTACGGAGGGCCTTTTCAGGTAACACCCGGAGCCGATATCACAAAGCCTCTTCTTGATTTATGCCTTTTAAAAAGTAAAACAAAAAAATCTCTTCTAAAATTTATAAGCGGGGTTATTACGAAAAGGCATATGGATCTTAAAGACGTTATTTATCGAAAATTTTCCAAACTGGAGATTACTTCTAAAGATCCTGTTCATGTCCAGATAGACGGAGATTATTTCGGAACCCTACCTGTAAAAATTGATGCGGTTCAGGACGTGATTAGTATTATATGGTGAGACCTGAGGTCTGAATAGCACGGACGGACACAGTAAATATTTGTCAAACAGGCAAGTAAAAGAACAACCCCCGTTTTACGATTACCCTTCTGTATCAAGCAGAAATAATATTTGCTCTATAAATAATTAAATTAATATAATTGCGCAATCAAACAAATTTAAATTATTTATGAGGGGATAAAAATAAAAATATTGACTTTATGTTCTTTTTATGAAAAAGTTTAGTTAGATATTAAGTGCAACTGGTGAAATAACCATGAGAATCGGTGGTTTCGCCAGAATATCTGGTCTATAAAAATAAATATGAGAGCACTTATAATCATACCTCCAAGAAATATAAGGGACATTCCAGCAATAAAATTATATCTGGCATATTCTTTGCTCTATCGAAGAACTAAATTACAAGAGCAAGAGCTTTAATCCCTCAGTTTAGGAGAGGACAGTTTTGTGATGAGACTTTAATGAGGAAAAGAGCCCATGAGAGAATACCCTCAAGGATTGAGGTGAGTTATTTCTGCGGTAACGCTCTCTACACAGGAACTGTCACTAATCTTTCAGAAAACGGCATGTGTATTAACGCCGGGATGTGCCTTCCAGTTGACTCGCAGTTTGAAGTGCTCATACCCGTGGATTATGAGGTTTTAAATGTCCCTGTTAAAGTCACCAGGATAGCGAAGTCTGAGAGTTTTTATGATACCATGGGTGTTCAGCTCCTGGGCCTGCGCAACGACTACTCGGAATTTAAAAAGACCCTCGGATGGCAGCCTGTCAAGCACCTAAAAACACCGGCAGTGGAAATGAAGACTTTTGTGTGCGGAGTTTGCAGTCATATTGCATTTGGCCAGGCGCCTGTGGGCTGTCCTGTTTGCGGGACAGCCATAGAGAATTTTGAAAATAATCCCGAAGCAATAAAGAAACCAAAAGACCCCGGTAATCCAAGTGACTGGGAAAAGCAGCACATTCCGCTAATAGCTGTTTCAAAGGAATGCAGTTTAATCTCCAATGGTGAATGCGTCGATGTTAGTGTAAGGGTCGGAGAGATCCAGCATAAAATGGAACCGGAAGACCGGATAACCTTTATTGATTTTTATTCTAATGGTTCAAATAATAAAAAAT
>Ga0255052_10000159_pt1 | contig 51146 bp, 44 predicted proteins | sample JV7_2_21_MG_FD_188632 | JGI IMG/M metagenome (GOLD analysis project Ga0255052, IMG submission 188632) | Seawater microbial communities from Jervis Inlet, British Columbia, Canada - JV7_2_21 | ecosystem: Environmental > Aquatic > Marine > Inlet | place: Canada: British Columbia | collected...
CTGCGGCAGCCTTGCCAGCATGTCTTTAGATCGCCGCAAGACAAAAATCAATTTACCGCGCCAAATGACGCGGATCATCTCACCCGGCTCAAGTGAGCCCACGGCGACCTCCACGGGCGCACCCATTGCTTCTGCCCGCGCACTCGGCTTCAGCGAAGTGATAAATGGGACTGCGGCAAGAGCAATACCCGCACCTCCGGTTACGGCGGTGGCAACAGCTAGAAAATGACGTCTGTTGCGATCAACGTCATCTGTCATTTAGGCACTCCCTTATACCGACCCCAGGTGGCCGTTTTTTGCTTTGCCCGAAAACTGGTAGATTTGCAGCAGACCCTTTTTGCCGTCAGGATGACGGTTGAATCGGGACCAGTGGCGCATTATACACGCGACCACTCAAAATTGGCTAGACGTTGGCCCGGTTTGAAACTCAACACGCAATGATCCAACGCGATCCGAGGACAATGTGGCCGGACTCAAATCGGCTCTGATTTTTCTTTTGCAGTCCGTAATCGTTGGATTGGCGGTCGCCTTTCTGGTGGTTCTGATTCGGCCGCAGTGGCTGCCGGTTTCGGGGAGCAACGGCGCCGGGCAGCCAGCCTCCTATGCCGATGCTGTGGATATCAGCGCGCCGGCGGTAGCGAACGTCTACACCAAGCGGCTCGTGCAGGCCAATTCCACGCCTGACGCGAGAAACCGTTTTCGCCTTAACACCAACCTGGGCTCCGCCGTTGTCATCGATCCCGAGGGCTACCTGGTGACAAACTGGCACGTAATCGAGGGCGCGACAGAAATTCGCGTGCAGATGTCTGACGGTCGAATCGCTAACCCGGCCGTCGTCGGCTACGACAAGGAAACCGATCTGGCTCTCCTGAAAGTCGATTTGGGCCTTCTGCCAGCCATGCCGCTCGGCCGATCTGACCAATTGCGAATCGGCGACGTCGTGCTTGCGATCGGAAACCCATACGGACTGTCGAAGACGGTGACTCAGGGCATTGTCAGCGCCACGGGCCGCGGCCTCCTCGGCCTGTCCACCTTCGAGAATTTTATTCAAACCGATGCCGCCATCAATACTGGCAACTCCGGCGGCGCCCTGGTCAATAGTTCGGGACAACTGGTCGGCATCAATACTGCCGTGCTGGCGCAGGATGCCGGTACCGCTGGCATCAGTTTTGCCATTCCGGTCGATCTCGTTCGCGGCGTAGTGAGGGAGATCAAGAAAAACGGCAGGGTTATTCGCGGCTGGCTGGGCCTTGAGCCGGACGACCTGACGCGGGCCGAGTATCAGGCACTCGGCCTCGATTCGAATGTTGGGATCCTGCTGTCCGGCGTCTATGAAACCGGCCCGGCGGCCGTGGCCGGCCTGATGAGAAATGACGTCATTCTCAGTATCAATGGCGAACCCATACAAAGCGGACAGCAGGCCCGTCTGCTCGTCGCTGGTTTGCGCCCGGGAGATCCGGTTGAACTGGTGGGCTGGCGCAACGGGCGCCGTTTCACGACCAAGATGCTGGCCGGTGAGCGCCCGCGTGAACGTTAATCGCCTTTCCTAGCGCCCCGGCACGCGCCGTATGTTTGCGCCCAGCTGATTCAGCTTTTCCTCGATACGCTCGTAGCCGCGGTCCACGTGGTAGATTCTGTCGACCAGTGTATCGCCCTCGGCCGCCAGTCCGGCCAGCACCAGGCCCGCCGAAGCACGAAGATCTGTCGCCATGACAGGTGCTGCAGTCAGGCGCTCCACTCCCGTCGATATCGCCATATTGCCTTCAATGCGTATCTCGGCACCCATGCGTTGCAGCTCGAGCACGTGCTGAAAACGGTTTTCGAAGACTGTCTCGGTCACGGTGCCCACGCCATCGGCCATTGCGTTCATCGCACAGAACTGTGCCTGCATGTCAGTCGGAAACGCCGGATAAGGCGAGGTGCGAATGTCGACGGCCCTGGGTCGTTTGCCGGCCATGTCGAGCTCGATCCAGTCGTCGCCAGTTGTCACTGTGGCCCCTGCTTCCTTCAGCTTCACGAGCACGGCTTCGAGACAGGCCGGTGCGGTTCGTTTGAGACGCACGCTGCCGCCAGTCATTGCCGCAGCGACAAGATATGTTCCGGTCTCTATTCGATCCGGTAATACTTCGTATGAGGTACCACCAATCTCTCCGACGCCCTGGATACGGATCGTGCCGTTGCCCGCGCCGCTGATTCTCGCACCCATCCCGTTGAGGAAACTTGCCAGATCCGCAATTTCGGGCTCTCTCGCTGCGTTTTCGAGTATTGTTTCACCGTCGGCAAGGACTGCCGCCATCATCAGATTCTCGGTGCCCGTTACGGTGACTGTATCGAAGACGATGTGTGCGCCTTTCAGGCGCTTGGCGCGAGCCCGGATGAAGCCGTTTTCCACGCTGACGTCGGCGCCCATTGCCTGCAGGCCGGCGACATGCAGGTTGACTGGCCTCGCGCCGATCGCGCAACCGCCCGGCAAGGACACATCGGCCTCTCCAAAGCGGCTGACCAGAGGCCCCAGAACCAGAATGGACGCTCGCATCGTCTTGACGAGTTCGTAGGGGGCACAACGCTCGCTGATATTACTGCCATCGACTTCGATGTTGAGTTTGTCATGGACAGTGACCATTGCGCCCATGCTCTGCAACAGCGAGATCGTCGTTGTCACATCGTTCAGATGGGGAACATTGCCGACCGTCACGGTGTCCGCGGTAAGCAGAGTGCCGGCCAGTATCGGCAAGGTGGCGTTTTTCGCGCCCGAGATCGTCACCTCCCCTTCGAGCCGGCTTCCTCCTGATATGAGTAGTTTGTCCAAAGCGACATCAGGCCTGCCCGGCCGACTCCAGCTGGCGCCACTCTTCCGGCGTGTGAGCGCGAATCGACATCGCGTGAATCTCGTTGCCCATCAGCGTGCCCAGGCACTTATATATGAGCTGATGGCGCTGCAACGGCCGTTTTCCTTCGAAGGCTTCGCTTACGACGACGGCCTCGAAATGTGTGTTGTCGGGGCTTTGTATCCTGGCCACCGCATCGGGCAGGCCGGCTTCGATAAGTGCAACGATTTCTGATGGATCCATGTTTGCTGGTTCGCGTTAACCCCGGAGGCGCGCAGTGTAGCAAAACCCGCAAGCCGCCCAACACGATTTCCGATTGTGTATCATTGGCATCCCGGGCTGGTTTTCGAGCATCACGGCGCCGGCAAAATCTAACAAGTTCGTCTGACATATGCTTGGCAATATTTTTGAACTCATTGCCGGCCTGGTTTTCCTGATCTGGGGAGCCGACCGGTTTGTCCACGGCGCCGCAGCAACCGCGAGGAATCTGGGGGTTGCGCCATTGCTTATCGGGTTGACCATCGTGGCATTCGCCACCTCGGCGCCGGAGGTACTGGTGGCCATCGTCGCCGCGGCCCGCGGCGAAACGGACCTGGCCGTAGGTAACGCGATCGGGTCGAATATTGCCAATATCGGGCTCGTTCTCGGCGGCGTCGCCCTGATAAAGCCGATAGAGCTGACGTCTGCGACGCTGAGGCGTGAAATGCCAGCGCTGCTGGCGGTGTCTCTGCTGACTGTATCCCTGTTTCTCGATAACTACCTGAGCCGTGTCGACGGCTTTGTATTAATGATCGGCTTGTTGATCGTCATGATCTGGTTGGTCCGACTCGGTGTCCGATCTTCGGCAAGCGATCCGATGTCCGCCGACTATGCGGCGGAAATCCCACGAAATCTCAGCATGCGCGCAGCCGTTATGTGGCTCATCGTCGGCCTTGCTTCCCTGCTTCTCGGCGCGAAGTTTATGGTGAACGCCTCGGTCGAAATCGCTGTGGCGCTCGGAGTCACCGAATTGGTCATCGGCATCCTGCTTGTCGCACTGGCCACCAGCCTGCCGGAGCTCGCCGTATCTATGGTCAGCGCCCTGAAAGGCGAGTATGGGCTGGCGCTCGGCAATATCGTCGGATCGAATACTTTCAACTCACTGGCCGTCATCGGTATTGCAGCGATCATCGAGCCGGCAGCTTTGCCGCCGTCAGTACTCTCTCTTCACATATTCGTTCTGGTGGCGTTCACGCTCGTACTGTTTGCCATGACCTATGACTACGACGGCAGGGGACATATTTCACGCGTCGAGGGCGGTGCACTCCTGATCGCCTTTTTTGCGTATGACGGCTATGTGGTCATGCAAAACCTTTGATCCGTATTTGAGATAGCTTCTGACTATTCGGGTTAAACTTGGCGACTGGTCCCAGATACATACCCGGAGCCGATTTGTCCGCCGACCTCAAACAAGACGAACTTCTTGCCCTTGCAAGGCAGGTTCTGGATATCGAGTCCCGTGCTGTAGAACAGCTCAAGTCCCGGCTCGATAGTTCATTTGTTGCCGCTTGCGATCTCTGCCTTGCAACGAACGGCCGTGTCGTTGTGACCGGTATGGGCAAGTCGGGCCACATTGCCAGGAAGATATCGGCAACGCTTGCCAGCACTGGCACGCCGTCGTTCTATGTACATCCGGCCGAAGCGAGCCATGGCGACCTCGGCATGATTACGTCGAATGATTTGCTATTGGCGGTGTCCTATTCAGGGGAAACCGAAGAAGTCGTAACAATTCTGCCACTGATCAAACGCATGGGTGCCCAAATGATTTGCCTTACCGGCAAGCCGGGCTCGACCCTGGCGAAGGCGGCCGATGTGCACCTTGACGTCAGCGTGGATGAGGAGGCCTGCCCTTTGAATCTCGCGCCGACCGCCAGTACGACGGCGACGCTTGCAATGGGCGACGCGCTTGCCGTCGCGTTACTGGAAAGCCGTGGTTTCACGACGGAGGATTTTGCCCTGTCGCATCCAAGCGGAAGTCTCGGCAAACGGCTAGTCCTCCGCGTCGCTGACGTGATGCACACGGGCGATGAAGTGCCGTCGGTCGGCGCCGACGTACCATTACGCGACGGTCTCGTGGAAATGACGCAGAAAAGCCTCGGCATGACGGCGATTGTTGATGACGGCAATCGCCTGCTCGGAATTTTCACGGACGGTGATTTGCGACGCGCACTGGATGAAGCAATTGATGTTCACAGGACCCCGATGAAGGCGGTCATGCACGCTAAATGCAAGGTGACCAAAGCGGACGTCCTCGCGGCAGAAGTCGTACGAATCATGGAAGAGAACAAGATAACCGGCCTACTCGTTACCGATGATCATAACCATCTGATTGGCGCACTGAACATTCATGACTTGTTTCGGGCAGGCGTAATGTGAACAAGGAAACCTTAGCCGGAATGCGTCTGGTCGCATTCGATGTTGACGGTGTATTCACGGACGGTCGATTTTATCTCTCGAATGACGGCGTCGAGTCCAAGGCTTTTCATACGCACGATGGATTCGGAGTTCGGCAATTACTCATCGCCGGTATCGACGTCGCCGTTATCAGCGGCCGTGAATCGGCTGCAGTAGAAAGACGCATGCAGGAGCTCGGCGTGCAACACGTAATACAGGGAAACGCAGATAAAGTTTCGGCGTTCGAGTCGCTGATCAAGAATTTGACGATAGACGAGAAACAGGCCGTGTATGTGGGCGATGATCTGCCAGACCTTCCCCTTTTGCGCCGTGTCGGCTTGTCTGTTGCCGTCAATAATGCGCATAAAGATGTCAAGGTCGAATGTGATTACATTACTGACAACGCTGGCGGATTCGGCGCCGTCAGGGAAGTTTGCGACCTGATTCTCGCCGCACGGCACGAACTCGGGTACTGAATTCGATGTCGCCTCGTGGGATGTTTGGATTTGCGGCGCTGCTGTTGGCAGCCACCGGTAGCTGGTATGTGGCGCGCCAACTGAGTAGTTCTGAAATTATCGAAACCTCTGGCAAAGTAGTGCCGGACGGCTATTACCTGCGCTCTGCAAGGATTCTTGGTACGGGTGAAGACGGGCATTTGCTCTATGAAATCGAGGCGGACTATGCGGAACAACAGGAAGGGGCGGACATCGCCTTTGAAAACGTGCAGATTCGATACTCGGATCGTGCCGACGTCCCGTGGGTTCTCAACGCCGATACCGCAACCATCAGCGAGAATCGTCAGCAAATCATTCTGAAAGGGCATGTTCGCGCTGTCAGTTCGGACGGATTTGATGGGAAAGACACCGAAATAAGAACTGAGTACCTGGAATTCGAACCCGACACGTACCGGGCAGAGACGGACAGCAGGGTTCAGATTCGTATAGGACCACGAAGTCTGACGGCGACCGGCATGCTAGCATTGCTCCAGGATAACCGCCTGGAATTAAAGTCGAACGTCAGCGGCAAGTTCGTTCCGTAACGTCATTCATATGCAAGGATTACGCTTCAGATTTTTCTTCGTCCTGTGCCTGCTCATACCGGGACTGATCACGGCTCAAAGCAATGACCTGCGGCTGCCAATTTCTCTCGATGCAGACTCTTCCGAGTATGACGGCAAGAGCACGATGGTTGTGTTTGAAGGTCTGCGCCTGACCCAGGGCAGCATGGGGATCGAGGCAGACGAAGGCCGCGCGAGCAAGCTCGATTTCAAGGACAGTGTCTGGCAGCTCTCCGGCAATGTCGTCATCGACGTCGAAAACGGGCATATCGAATGTGATTCGGCAGATCTGACTTTTACCGACTACAAGTTGACGCTGGCAACGATTACGGGTTCTCCCGCCACTTTCGAGATGCAGCGTGCCAACAGTCCCGATCCCACCTATGCCGAGGCCGGCAAGCTTGAATACGATCTTGGCAAAGGAATTATCGAATTCTCCGAGCAGGCGACGATAATCGAGAACGGCAACCAGATTTCCTCAAGCTATCTCGTCTACAACATTGTGGAACAGTTGATAAACGCTCAATCGGGCGGAGACGGCGACCCCAAGGTACGAATTATCTATACCCCTAAAGATGCTGAGGAAGCGGATGCGAGCGAAGGCGTTGATGACACCGACGATGGGGAACCGGAGGGAGCCGGGGAAGGCGGTCAATGAGTATTCTCAGCATTCAGGATATTTCCAAACGTTACAAATTCCGCGAAGTCGTCAAGACAATCTCACTTGAAATAACGAGCGGCGAAGTCGTTGGTCTTCTCGGGCCCAACGGCGCCGGCAAAACGACGGCTTTCTACATGATCGTCGGGCTCGTTCCATCAGACAGAGGCCGAATTCTGCTTGATGGCAAGGATCTTACGGCCTTGCCGATGCACAAACGGGCAGCGCTGGGCTTGGGCTATCTGCCGCAGGAAGCGTCAATTTTCAGAAAGTTGAGCGTTGAACAAAATATTCTCGCGATACTGGAAAGCCGGGAGGACCTGGATCGTGCCGGACGCGAACAGGAACTGGATCAGTTACTTGATGAACTGCACGTCGGACACGTTCGAACGAGTCTTGGTATCAGCCTTTCCGGTGGGGAAAGGCGCCGCGTGGAAATCGCACGGGCCCTGGCTGCGAACCCTCGATTCGTCTTGCTGGACGAGCCGTTTGCAGGCGTCGATCCTATCTCTGTCCTCGATATTCAAAGAATAATCAGACACTTAAGTGACCGGGAAATCGGTGTGCTCATCACTGACCATAATGTGCGAGAAACCCTCGGAATTTGCGGAAGAGCCTATATACTGAATGACGGCAGTCTTATTGCTTCGGGATCACCAGAAGAGATTCTGGAAAATCAACATGTACGGGAAGTGTATCTCGGGCAGGAGTTCAAACTCTAGAAGAGATGTTAAAACCTTCGCTTCAATTAAAGCAGGGACTTACGCTTACGATGACGCCTCAGTTGCAGCAGGCGATTCGTTTGCTGCAATTGCCCCTGCTCGATCTCAGCGCACAAATTCAGGATGCGCTCGAAGAGAACATCATGCTGGAGATGGAAGATCTTCCGGATGTTCCGAAAACCAGCAATGAGACAACCGCCGAAATCGAAACCATCAAGGCGGAAGACAGTTGGCAGTCCAATTCAATGGAACGCATTCAGGACGGCGGCTGGAACGGCGAAGGGAAGCCGATCAACGAGTATGCTGACCAGAGCGGCCAGACGCTTCGCGAACATTTGTTGTGGCAGCTCGAACTCGAGAATTTCAGTCCTCGAGAGGCGATTATCGGCGAAGCTATTATAGACGCGATCAATGACGACGGTTACGTCACGACAAATCTTGTGGACATCCTGGGCAGCATCGGCGAAGAAGCGCAAATTGCGGAGGATGAGGTCGAAAAGACACTCTTCAAAGTACAGCGGCTGGATCCGGTCGGCGTCGGCGCAAGATCGCTGTCCGAATGTATTCTGTTGCAGTTACGACAACTTGATGCCGAAACGCCGGGGCTGCAACTGGCCAGGAGTCTCGCCGAAAATAACCTCGATCTGATCGCAAGCCAGGAATATGCGGAGTTACGCCGAAGCCATCGCGCGTCTGAAGAGGACCTGGACACTGCGCTCGCGCTGGTCAAAAGCTGCAATCCCAAACCGGGCCTCGCCGTTAGTCCGGCATCCACCGAATATGTGGTGCCCGATGTTTTTGTCCGAAAGGTCGATGACCACTGGCAGGTTGAGATCAGTTCCTCCGGCATTCCACGTTTATCTGTGAATCAAAAGTATGCGCAATTGTTGCGCGGAAACGGCGATCACGCTGCGCTAAGATCTCAGTTGCAAGAGGCACGCTGGCTCGTCCGAAGCCTTGAAATCCGTAATGAAACTTTACTCAAGGTAGCGACCTGTATCGTCGCCCGGCAGGCCGAGTTTCTGGAGCATGGCGACGAGTCGATGAAGCCGTTAGTATTGCGGGATGTTGCCGAATCAATTGGCATGCACGAATCGACGATATCCCGCGTTACGACCAACAAATACATGCATACGCCACGCGGAGTGTTTGAATTCAAATACTTCTTTTCCAGTCACCTTTCGACAGCTGACGGAGAGGACCAGTCCTCGACCTCCGTTCGCGCAAAAATTCGTAAGCTCATTGGCGGCGAGAACCCCACGAAACCTCTCAGTGATAGCAAGATCGCCAATTTGCTTGCAGACGAAGGCATAACAGTTGCAAGAAGAACTGTTGCGAAGTATCGCGAAGCGATGAAGATTTCGTCTTCCAGCGAACGCAAGGTTCGAAAATCGAAACGATAAATTCCAATACGTAGAGGAGGTCAAACAATCATCGTAAATACTTTGTCGCAATCGAATTCAGCATAGGAGAAAATTATGCAGTTGAACGTTACGGGCCATCATGTCGATATCACACCGCCGCTACGCGAGTATGTAGTTAACAAATTAGAAAAAATTGAGCGGCACTTTGACCTTGTTTCCGATGTGCATTGTATTTTGACCGTAGAAAAATTACGCCATAAAGCGGAAGCAACAGTTAGCGTTAACGGTGGTAAGATCTATGCCGACTCAACAGAAGAAGACATGTACGCAGCCATTGATAGCCTTGTAGACAAACTGGATCGACAGGTAAAGAAATACAAAGAAAAGCTTGCCGACCACCACGCCCGGGAAACTAATAAGAGATACAGCGGCTAAAGAAACATGGACTCTCAAGGCTCGGTGATTGCCGCGTAACGACGATCACCGTCGATACTGTCTAAATTTGCCGCTCATTATTCATGATTCTGGAACAACTCATCAGTCCTGGCAGCGTGCTTTGCAATGTGCATGCACGCAGCAAAAAGCACAGCCTCGAGATATTGAGCGAGCTGCTCGCGAATCCGAACCCCGATATTGCAAATGGAGAGATTTTTGCGAAGCTCATCGAGCGGGAACGGCTGGGCTGCACGAGCCTGGACAAGGGAATCGCTTTTCCTCATTGCCGCATATCCGCCGTATCGGCCAGCTCCGGAGCTTTGATGAAGCTGTCGGAGCCGGTGGATTTCGACTCCCCGGACGGCGTGTTAGTCGATCTTATTTTCGGACTCATCCTGCCGGAGGAGCTCGATGATGGTGACTATGCCGACATCAATGTGATCACCGGATTTCTGGGCAATGAATCCCTGACCGCCAAGCTACGTAGTGCGCACTCGAGCAGCGATCTGTATGACGCCCTCATAGCAGGTCAAATGCCGGTAAACACGAAATTGCAGAGCGCGCAGAATCTCTGACAGGAAATATGGCAGAAAATAAATGTCCGGCGAAATGAGACTTATCATTGTCAGCGGACTGTCCGGTTCGGGAAAAAGTGTGGCGCTACACGTGCTCGAGGACCTGGGCTTCTACTGCATCGATAATCTACCGGCAGCATTGCTCAAGTCGCTTCTCGAGGAAGTCACGCGTCCTGGTGAACAGGCGACCAAGAGAGTTGCAGTCGGCGTAGACGCCAGAAACCGTTTGAGCGACCTGGAGTCATTGCCGGAATTCATCAGTGAGTTGCGAAAAGTAGATGTTCAGACTGACGTCCTGTTTTTGCAGGCGAACGACGACATTCTATTGAAGCGCTACGGTGAAACGCGCCGCAAACATCCGCTCGCCGATCAGGGGACAGAGCTCCGGGCCGCAATCGCCAGCGAACGGGAGTTGCTTGGTCCGATCATCAATTCTGCCGATCTCGTCATTGATACGTCGCGAACCAGCGTTTACGAACTCGCGGAAGTCATTCGTGAGCGCGTCGATCGGCGCAAGTCGAGCATGCTTTCCGTGCTGATCGAGTCATTCGGCTATAAACACGGCATCCCTGCTGATGCCGATTTCGTCTTCGACTTGCGCTGTCTGCCAAACCCGTACTGGACGAGCGAACTAAGAGCTCTTAGCGGACAGGATAAGGCTGTGCAGAATTTCCTGGATGACCAGCCTCAATTTCAGCGAATGTACGAGGATATCCTCTCATTTTTGAGTCGATGGATTCCTGAATACGTGAGCTTTGACCGGGCATACCTCACCGTGGCGCTTGGCTGCACGGGCGGCCAGCATCGATCGGTCTATATGACAGACAAGCTTGCCGGCGCTCTAGGAGAAATACACGATCCTGTATTGACCCGCCATAACGAAATCTCACCGAGCCGCATCGATACAGACTCCTAGCCGCAACAGCTCATGCCAGCTAAACTTCGGCCGAACCTGGCCGAGGCAGGATCCATGGATGCGAGAGAGCACACCCAGACCAATCTGAAGTTGCTGCGCGAGAAGCTCGACGGTGGTGGCATGCGTTCGGCCCGCTTGCTCATCCACAGCCTGCACCCCTCCGAACTGGCCCGCCTCCTCGAGTCCCTGCCCCTGCGCGAGCGCGCAGTCATCTGGGAGATGGTGGAACCCGACCTCGAGGGCGATGTACTCGTCGAATTAGTCGAGGAAGTTCGAGATGGCCTTCTGCGCGGTATGCCGACGGAGGAGCTCCTTGCCGCAATCGATGGCATGGAACTCGATGACCTTGCCGACCTGGTCGCAGATCTGCCCGAGGCTCTGACACAGGAAGTGTTACGGTCGCTGGACCACCAGGATCAGGAGAGACTTCGCCAGGTTCTCGCATACGACGAGGATAGCGCCGGCGGATTGATGAACGTGGACATTCTCACGGTTCGTCCTGATGTCACGGTGGAAGTCGTGCTCCGGTATCTTCGAGCACATGCAGAAATTCCGGATGGCACAGACACGATATTCGTGGTCAATCGGGAGAACGAATATGTAGGTTCACTTTTCCTGACCCGCCTCCTGACTCAGGGACCGGACGCAAGCATTGAACAGGTCATGTCGACGAACATAATGCCGATCCCCGCTCACACACCATCAAAAGAAGTTGTCTGGGAATTCGAAAACCGTGATCTGCTATCAGCGCCCGTTGTTGATGACAACTATCGTGTCGTCGGTCGCATCACGATCGATGACGTCGTCGATGTCATTCGCGATGAGGCCGAGCACTCATTGATGAGCGCGGCCGGTCTCGACGAGGAAGACGATATGTTTGCACCGGTGGTGAAGAGTGCGCAACGCAGGGCGCTTTGGCTCGGCGTTAATCTGGCTACAGCATTTCTTGCCGCTTCCGTTGTCGACCTCTTTCAGACGACAGTCGACAAAATAGTCCTGCTCGCTGTTCTAATGCCTGTCGTGCCAAGCATGGGTGGTGTCGCCGGAACACAATCGCTAACGATTATTACTCGTGCGATTGCACTCGGACAGATTGACAAGACCAACGCCACGGGCATTCTCAAGAAGGAACTGATGGTGGGCATACTCAACAGCCTGGTCTGGTCTGCCGTCGTCGCACTTTTTGCATACCTTTGGTTCAACGAGTGGCGTATTGGCGCAGTTATCGCTGCGGCGATGACCATCAATCTGACCATTGCCGCGGGTGCGGGATTTGCTATCCCACTCACGCTAATGCGCATGAAAATCGATCCGGCGCTGGCCGGCGGTGTTGTATTGACGACCATTACCGACGTCGTTGGCTATATGGCCTTCCTGGGGCTCGGCGCTGCTTTCCTGCTCTGATCTTCAGTCGCCAAAACTACTGAGATCGCGAGCAACCCAGCTCGGCGCAAAGAGTCTTGGCACATCTTCGCCCGTGACGAAAGCATGCAGCTGCTCTTTGACGGCCATCGCGTCCTTATAACCAAGATCGATCAGGTCCTGCGTATATCCGCGCTCGAAAAGTAAGAAACTCAATAAGCGGTTTTTTTTCGGGTCGCTGCCAGCAACACCTCTGAGAAGGGCACGCAACGGAATTGGCAGATCCTTTCTGTGCCGGTACGCCACGTTTCTTAAATCTTCACTTGGTACGATGATCATCGTATCGATCGGCCGCATTTTGATAAATGACCCGGTGCGCTTCACGGGTTCGATGGAGTCAATGAGTTGATTGATCCTCGTCATTCTTTCGAGATCCGAATACAGGCCGTCCATGAACAGCGTATCGAGCATGTATCCGGCGATTTGCGCAAAATTCGGATACGGTTGCGGTGAACGCGGCTCAACTCCCTGGTCAGCCGTCTCATCGCGCACGCCAACGACAAGTATCCTGTCCGCGCCAAGATGGATAGCCGCGCTAAGCGGTGTTGCCTGACGCATGGCGCCATCGCCGAAATACTCGTTATCAATACTTACAGGCGGAAATATCATCGGCACTGCAATGCTCGCCATCAGGTGATCAAGGTGCAGCTCCTGGCGCAGGCCGACACGACGCGTGCGTGTCCATACCTGCTTGTTTGACACACCTTGAAAAAACGTTGTCGACCGCGCCGAATCGTAACTCGCCGCAGTCACGGCGACGGCATCAAGATATCCATTATCGATTGACGACTGAATTCGCGGAAACCGTATATTGCGGCTCAACAGCGACCTGAGCGGGGTATTGTCCAGCAAGGAGTTCGGCGCGCCGAAGATGAGACCGCCGAGGATAATTGCAGCCATCCAGTGCAGACTGCTTTTCAGCATCGTCAGGCTGTCCGTGCGAAAGACCTGGCCGCTGCGAAAATGCCCCCAGACCCGCTCGAGCTCCGTTACCGCGATACCATAATGACGGGCCTTGCTGGCCAGAACGATGGAATTTACAGCACCTGCCGACGTGCCACTGATGATCGGAAACGGATTACAAGCCTTCGGCGGCAATATTTCTGCGATCGCCTTTAGAACGCCTACCTGAAATGCACCACGCGCCCCGCCACCGGGCAAGACCAGCGCTGTATTATTACAGGCGTACGGGCTTGTCATTATTGTTGCTCAGAAACTGCCATAGCGTATTATAGTGTCCGCTGGACTGCTGCCAATCAGCGCCATGTAAGAATGAGGACGATCACAATGAAACGGCTACTCCTGAGCTTGTGTACTATTCTCCTGATTACAGGTGGGAGCGTACTTCTTGCCGAAGAAGTCAAGGAGGGGGACCCGGCACCGGGCTTCGAGCTCCGGGACCAGAACGGCCAGCTTCATTCGCTTGAAGACTACAGGGACAAATGGGTCGCGGTATATTTCTACCCGAAAGACGATACTCCCGGGTGCACGACCGAAGCCTGCGAGTTTCGCGACAACATTTTCGCGTTCAAAGAACTCGACTGCCAGATATTGGGCGTCAGCCTTGACGATGAAATGTCGCACAAGGCATTTGCGGACAAGTACAGCCTGCCCTTCCCGATACTCGCCGATTTCGACGGCACGACCGCGGAAGCTTATGGCGTGAAAAAGAAAATGTTCGGCATGACATTGGCCGACCGTCAAACATTTATTATTGATCCAGACGGGCGTGTCGCAAAGCATTATGCCGAAGTCGATCCGGCCACGCATGCGCAGCAGGTCCTCGCCGACCTCAAAGACCTGAAGAATCCGTAGCAACAGCCCGTCCAAAAAACACAAGAAAAGGGCTCTGACCCCTTTTTAGTGCAGGCGCTTTATCCCGTCGTCGAGCCCGCTGATCGTCAGCGGATACATCCGGTCGTCCATCAGCTCTCGCGTGAGCTTGATCGAAGGCGTGTAGTCCCATCTCTGTTTCGGTTCCGGATTTAGCCAGATAGCCTTCGGGTAGGTGTTCAGGAGCCGCTTTATCCAGACCGCACCGGGCTCTTCGTTCCAGTGCTCGACGCTGCCGCCGGCATAGACGATTTCGTAAGGGCTCATCGTCGCATCACCGACGAAAACCAGCTTGTAGTCCGGGCCGTACTTGTGGGCTATGTCGGAGGTCGGGATTCTCTCGGCGTGTCGTCGCCGGTTATCCTTCCACATGCTTTCATAAATGAAGTTGTGAAAGTAGAAGTACTCAAGATGCTTGAACTCGCTGCTCGCTGCGGAAAACATTTCCTGACAGATTCGAACGTGGTCATCCATCGAACCGCCGATATCCAGACAAAGAAGCACTTTGATTGCATTGTGGCGCTCAGGAACCATGCGAATGTCCAGAAGGCCCGCGTTGCGGGCCGTTTTATCAATCGTATCCTCGAGATCAAGCTGATCTGCCGCACCCTCACGAGCAAACTTTCTGAGTTTCCGTAATGCAATTTTGATGTTTCGCGTGCCGAGTTCGACCTTATCGTCCAGGTTTCGGTATTCACGACGATCCCACACCTTGGTCGCACGCCTATGTCGGGACCCCTGTTGGCCGATGCGAACACCTTCCGGGTTGTAGCCATAGGCGCCGAAAGGCGATGTTCCGGCCGTTCCGACCCATTTGTTGCCGCCCTCGTGGCGACCTTCCTGTTCTTCGAGGCGTTCGCGCAATGCTTCCATTAGCTTTTCAAACCCGCCCAGCGCCTCGATTTGCGCACGCTCTTCCTCGCTGAGGTCGAGTTCTGCCTGATGGCGCAGCCAGTCCTCGGGGATGTCTGCCAGCAACGCCTTGAATGCGTCTTCGATGCCCTTGAAGTGTGCGGCAAAGATTTTGTCGAAGCGATCGAACAGCGTCTCGTCCTTCACCAGGCAGGACCGGGCAAGGTAGTAAAAGTCATCGACGCTCTGCCCGGCGACGCCGCTCTGCATTGACTCCAGCAGCGTCAACAGCTCTGTAATCGAGGGTTTCAGGCCGCCGTCACGGAGCATGAAAAAAAACTTGGTGAGCATTGCGGTCCGGACTTACTGAGTTCGAGTCCTGCGGTCGAGAAAAACCAGCTGCTCGAAAAGATGCACATCCTGTTCGTTCTTGAGCAGGGCACCATAAAGCGGTGGAATGGCCTTTCGCGAATCCTCTGAGCGAAGCGCCTCCGCTGGAATGTCTTCGGCAAGCAATAATTTGATCCAGTCGAGTAGTTCAGATGTCGAAGGCTTCTTCTTGAGACCGGGAACATCGCGAATTTTGTAAAAGGCCTCGAGCGCTTCGCGAAGCAGCGTTTTCTTCAATCCTGGAAAATGCACGTCGACAATCCTGCCCATCGTGTCCTTATCGGGAAACTTAATGTAATGGAAGAAACAGCGCCGAAGGAATGCATCCGGTAGTTCTTTCTCATTATTGCTCGTAATGATGATGATAGGCCGGTGCGTCGCTTTTACCAGTCGTTTTGTCTCGTAGACAAAGAACTCCATTCTGTCGAGTTCCAGCAGCAGGTCGTTCGGAAACTCGATATCGGCTTTGTCGATCTCATCGATCAGGAGAACAGGCTGAAGATCTGACTCGAAGGCTTCCCAGATTTTGCCGCGTACGATGTAGTTGGCGATATCGTGTACACGGTCGTCGCCCAGCTGTGAGTCGCGGAGTCTCGCGACCGCGTCGTAGTCATAAAGACCTTGCTGTGCCTTGGTTGTCGACTTGATGTGCCATTCGTGTAACGGACGCTCCAGCGCGTGCGCAACCTCAATCGCAAGTTGGGTTTTTCCCGTGCCTGGCTCGCCTTTGATCAGGATCGGACGCTCCAGAGTAACCGCGGCGTTGACCGCCATCATCAGATCGTCGGTCGCAATATATGAACCCGTACCCGTAAATTTCTTGTCAGCCATGCCACCAGTATCCCTGCTCACACTTTCCGGCACAAGGCGGAACTTGCCTGGGGGATATTTAGGGGTCGAACCGCTAAGAATAGGGGTCGAACCGCAACTCTTAGCGGTTCGACCCCTAATATCCCCTATTCTTTTTTACTTATTGTGCTGCGGTCAGGGTCAGCCTGTGCTCTGTGGCACCGGGCAGGAAACCCGTCGCCTCGCCCTTTACCCAGTGACGGTGGCCAACGCTATAGAAATCCGACAGGGGGTGGCCACTCTGACCGGTCGGCATATGCAGGTAACTGTTGGCCTCGTCACCGGGAGACACCGCGAATCGTTCCGACGCGCCCCAATCACGACCTTGTGCCCTGGGCATATTGGAATCGCCGTTCAGAGGATCACGTGGCATGTCGAGCCAGTCGGAAAAACTTGGCAATGCCCGGCTTAATGGGTGTCGAATCGTCGCCGTATTACGCTCGCCCCAGCTACGTGCTGAAAGTCCACGTTCAAAGTTACTGGAGAAATATTCGAGGTTTCTGTCCACGGCCCGCAGCATGACATCATCCCAGCTTTCGTAATTGGCCGGCAGCAAATGTGAAGGCCGTTCTTCAAGAACAGCCCATAGCGGGCCTTCGAACTGGTTGCTGATCCGAAGTTCGACATCAGAATCATAGGCGGCCGTGACAGGAAGCATTAGCGCATCGAAAACCATTGTCCGGACTTCTGAACGGAAAGCCCTGACTAGTCGATAGCCCACCGAATCTGCCGATGCTCTCGGTATCCAGTCCTTCACCAGATCCCGGTATTCGCCTCGTTCCGTGTTATCGCGAACTGCCGCATCATTCAGTACGGAGAGCAGGAGTTCCCGCCAGGGCGCCAGGAAAACTGCCCGATCATCAATCTGGATATCAAGCATGTCGTGCTGCTCGAACGTTTCTCTCGCAAACAAGTCGTCGCGAATTTGCCGGGCCCTCGCACCGAGATCATAACCGCCGTCACCGATCTTCTTTAGCTCATCACCATCGATGACACGCGCATTGGCCGTCCAGATCCTGCCGTCGGCCGGATTTACCACACGTGGATAGTTGTTCGGGTCGAGCCAGCCAATCCAGCCCTCGGCCTCACTCCAGTCCGCCGGCAATCGAGAATCGTATTCCGAGCGCTTCGGGATTTGCCCGGCTATCGTCCAGGCAATATTGCCGTCCGCGTCGCCAGCCACGAAATTTTGTGGCGGGATTCCCATGCGATTCGCAACCTGCACTGCCTCGAAGACAGATGTCACCGTCTCGAGTTCCAGTTGCCGCAGGTTGACGGCCTGCGGTTCATGAGCGAGCCATCGAACAGCCAGTTCGGCATCCGGATAATCATGGTCATCCAGTAGCGGTCCCCAGATTGTCTCGCGGACGACGATTTCGCGTGGCAGCTCTCCCTTGATATTGATCTGTTCCTTGTGATGAACAATCGTTCTTTCGCCCTCAGGCGTCAGGTAGGAATCCGGCTGGCTGCCCGGCCTCAGAATCACCGCATCCGACCAGTCGCCATAACTGTTGGTAAATCCCCAGGCTACGCGACCATTGCTGCCGGCAACGACTACCGGCGTACCGGGTAGCGAAACACCATTGAAGTCGAGCTCGTTATCTCCCTTTATGACGAGGCGCAATCGATAAAATACATTGGGAACTCTCAGGCTTAGGTGCATATCGTTTGCGATGATCGCCCGGCCGTTTTTACTGAGCTTGCCGCTAACAGCCCAGTTGTTGCTGCCGAGAAAAGGCGATCCGGCTTCCTCGTTTGGTGGCGCAGTATCCTCAGGAAGGATGCTGTCGCCCAGATTGAATTGCTTGGCCGATGGAATTCCCGATGGACCCCGAGCTTCTCCGATCAGAGGCGCATCCCACTTTGTGCCGGAAGGATACAGCCATGCGTATACCTCCGGCGGTACGACTCGATGTACCAGTGCACGTTTGATATCGCGAGATGCGTTCTCATCATGCAGCACCATAAACATGGAATAGCCGACAAGCAGCACATCATCCAGGCGCCAGGGTTTGGGCGATACTCCGAGAATGAAATACTCGAACGGTTTCGCATCGAGGCTCCCGAGCCCGGCGTTAACACCGGCAACATAGGCGTTCAAAATTAGTGCATCTTCAGCCGTCATCTCAGATAACGCGCGAGTAGCCCGGCTCCGCAAGCGGTGAATCCGGTTTCGCTTGTCAACCTTGAGCGTAGCGACGCCAATGATTTCAGACAGCTCGCCGGCGGCCTGTCTCCGGGACAGATCCATCTGAAAAAAACGGTCCTGACCGTGCGCAAACCCGGTGCCGAATGCGAGATCTGTCCGGTTCTCAGCGATCACCGTCGTTATGCCGGCAACATCGCGCTCCATTTTTACATCGGCTGAAATTTGCGGGACTGAAATCTCGCCATCAAGCTGCGGAAGGCTCGCGCTCAGAGTAATAAAAATTGCCATCAAGCCGAGCGCAAAAACGACGGCGATAGATAGAATCAGGCGAAAGAAAAATCGTTTCATCAGCGCCGCGCCGATCTAGCCGGAATTGCTTACGCTAAATATCTTCATCGAGTTAGTACTGCCCGATACGCCAATGAGATCGCCTTGCGTAAAGATAACAAGGTCCCCTTCCTCGACCAGCTGGCGGTTAAGTAATGTCTTGAAAATGCTTCGGTACAGAGTCTGCGCATCCGTCGTCTCTATCTTGTACGGCACTGAATAAACGCCGCGATAGATCGTCACGCGTCTGCTCGTCGCCTCGTGCGGCGTGAACGCATAGATAGGTATGTCCGAACGAATTCGAGACATCCACAACGCTGTCGATCCCGTTTCCGTCAGGGCGATGATCGCCTTCACGTCGAGGTGGTTAGCGGTGTACATGACTGCCATCGCAATTGCCTCATCAACATGGTGGAAACGGTCGTCAAGCCGGTGCGTCGTGCGTCCCCGCGCCAGCACATGTTTCTCGGCGCCACGGCAAACCTCACTCATCGCCGCGATGACCTGGACCGGGTACTCTCCCACAGCCGTTTCTGCCGACAACATGACGGCATCAGTGCCATCCATGACGGCGTTTGCAACGTCGGACACTTCCGCCCGCGTCGGAATCGGACTTTTTATCATCGACTCCATCATTTGGGTCGCGGTTATCGAGATCTTGTTGTTGGTCCGCGTCAGGCGAATGATGCGCTTCTGCATGCCGGTCAGTTCGGCATACCCCATTTCAACCCCAAGGTCTCCGCGCGCCACCATGATGATGTCGGCCGCATCTACGATCGATTCGATACAGGCAACGGCCTCGGCGCGCTCGATTTTCGCAATGATAAGTCCGTGGCCACCTGCATCGTTAAATAACCTACGGGCTTCCTCGACGTCGGCCGCATCTCGAACGAAGGAGACGGCGAGGAAATCCATCTCCATATCGGCTGCAAACTGAATGTATTCGCGATCAGTATCTGTCAGCGCCGGCGCCGAGAGGCCGCCACCTTGTCGGTTGATGCCCTTGTGGTCGGACAGAATTCCGCCAAGGACGACGATCGTATGTGCGCGAGTGCCGTCGATTCGTTCCACCTTCAGCGTTATCTGCCCATCGTTCAGCAAAAGAACGTCGCCCGGCTTCACGTCTTCATGCAGATTCGGGTAGGCGACTCCGACACCGTTAACATCACCGTCGTCCATGCCGAGCGCAGAGTCGATAAAAAATTCGGCACCTTCGGTGAGTGTGGCTTTGCTGTCCTTGAATCGCCGCACGCGTATTTTTGGCCCCTGCAGGTCGCCCATGACACCGATTTCCCGCTTGCACTCCCTGGCGGCAGCGCGCAAGGCCTCGATTCTCGCCCGATGGTCGTCCTGCTCACCGTGGGAGAAATTGATGCGCGCGACATCGAGTCCGGCGCCGATAATTTCTCTAAGTACTTTCGGATCGTCAGTCGCCGGCCCCAGTGTGGCGACAATTTTTGTTCTTCTGCCCATGGGGCGCGATTATTGCACAGAGTGAACTCAAGCGTCCTGAAGCAAAATTGTCGCGATGCGTCGTTGGGTAAATACTAATAGGCGCGTGCGCAATTTTAGGTATCCTCTGAACTGAGACCAGGGCCAGAAGTTTTTCATGTACGACAGAAGAAGGTTCATTCAGACATTGCTGGTGGCCGCCGGCACACCGACGATCAACGTATCTCTCGCAGATGGCGTCGCAGGCTTTGGCAAGCTCGTCCGCGACCCGCAAAATGTCCTCGATTTGCCCGAGGGCTTCGAGTACCGGATCGTTAGCCACAAGGGTGACGAGATGGACGACGGATTGCTGGTGCCCGGGGAGCACGACGGTATGGCTGCTTTTCCCGGTGAGGATGGCCGCATCATTCTCATATGCAATCATGAGAATTCGCCGCGCAAGCCGGAAAACGGCCCGTACGGAGAAAAGCTCGAGCGGATCGATCGCATCGACGCGGAGAAAATCTATGATGCTGGCGGTGGCCGCACACCGGGCGGAGGCGGCACCACAACGATTATCTATAACCCGGAAAGCAAAGAGACCGAGAGAAAATTTCTGAGCCTTGCAGGAACGGAGCTCAACTGCTCGGGCGGCCCAACGCCATGGGGAAGCTGGTTGACTTGCGAGGAATGCTTCACGGGCGCCAACTCCGGAATCGAATATTTTCAATTCGTCCAAAGAGAAAAAAAGCATGGCTACATCTTTGAGGTGCCGGCCAGTGCCAGCGGACCGGTAGATCCCGTGCCGCTACGAGAAATGGGCCGATTCGAGCACGAGGCAGCGGCCGTAAGTCCGGGTTCGGGTATCGTCTATCTGACGGAAGATCGTGGTCGCAGTCTGTTTTACCGATACATTCCTAAAGTGAAGGAAAAACTTCATCGAGGCGGCCAACTACAGGCGCTTTGCGTTTCCGGCAAACCATCTTTCGATACCCGAAACTGGGCCGCCACGGGCGGCATGACACGCGGCGAATCGCTGGAGACCTGCTGGATCGATCTGGAAGATGTCGACGGCGCCGAAAACGATCTTCGACTACGCGGGGCCGACGCCGGTGCGGCGATATTTGCACGTGGCGAGGGTCTTTGCTTCACGGGCCAGGAGTTCGTCATGACGGCCACTATCGGTGGACCAGACCGGCTCGGCCAGATATTCGCCTATCGTCCCAGCCCGAAGGAAGGCCTTCCCGACGAAAACACGGAACCAGGCACGCTGAGTCTCATCGCTCAATCGACTACGGGGAGCCTGTTGCGTCACGCCGACAATATAACGATGAGCCCCTGGGGCGATCTGATCATTTGCGAGGACACGGCCAGTCACTGCGGCCTCGTCGGCATCCGGCCGGATGGAAAGCAATACGCGCTGGCCGACAATGCCTACACGAATTCGGAGCTCGCCGGGGTCTGTTTCTCGCCGGACCAGTCAGTCATGTTCGTGAATATCCAGGTCCGCGGATTGACGCTCGCAATTACGGGACCCTGGTACGAGCTCATCGCGTAGCTGCTCGTTCCTCGAGGATTGCGACAGCGGGTAGTTTCTTGCCCTCGACGAATTCCAGAAAGGCACCGCCACCGGTCGAAATGTAGGATATCTTGTCAGCCACGCCGTACTTGTCAATGGCGGCCAGCGTATCGCCACCACCAGCGACAGAGAATGCAGGACTTTCCGCAATCGCCTTGGCAAGCACTCTGGTGCCCTCACCGAACTGGTCGAATTCGAAAACGCCAACAGGTCCGTTCCAGATGATCGTGCCGGCCGTCTTCAGTATTTCTGCGAACTGCGCCGCCGTTTCGGGACCTATGTCGAGAATCAGATCATCTGATACAACATCTGTGACCGCCTTGGTCTCGGCAGTGGCTTCGGCCGAGAACTCTTTCGCCGTCACGACATCGACCGGAACCGGCGTACTGGCGGACAGCTGTTTTGCCTGATCAAGCATGTCGGCCTCATACAGGGATTTTCCGATCTCATGGCCTGCAGCGGCGATAAATGTATTGGCAATGCCACCACCAACGATCAGTTGATCCACGATTTTGGCCAGCGAGTCGAGCACAGTCAGCTTGGTCGAGACTTTCGAGCCACCGACGATGGCGACCATGGGTCTGACGGGATTATCCAGTGCCTTTGCCAGTGCATCGAGTTCTGTAGACAGTAACGGTCCGGCGCAGGCGAGGGCTGCATACTTCGCGACACCGTAGGTGCTGGCCTGCACGCGGTGAGCAGTGCCAAAAGCGTCCATGACGAAGACATCACAAAGATTCGCCATGCGCTTTGACAAATCATCGTCGCAGGCTTTTTCACCGGGCAGGAATCTGACGTTTTCCAGTAGTACGACCTGGCCGGGTTCGACGTCCACACCGGCGATCCAGTTTTTCCGCAACGGCACGTCAATGCCCAATAGCGTCGAGAGATGATCCGCGACTGCCCGGAGAGAAAACTTCTCTTCAGCCTCGCCTTCTGTCGGGCGGCCGAGGTGTGACATCAGCATGACAGCCGCATTTGCGTCCTGCGCCGCCCTTATCGTCGGAAGCGCCGCCCTGATACGCACATCGCTGGTGATCCTGCCATCTGCGAGCGGCACGTTTAAGTCCTCGCGGATCAGCACGCGCTTTCCCGAGAGCTCGGCCTCGCTCATCCTGATGACGGACATATTTGTCCCGCGTTGTCTTATTTGGCGTTGACGAGAGCGACCGCGGTGTCGAGCATGCGATTGGAGAAGCCCCACTCGTTGTCGTACCAGGAACAGACTTTGACCAGCGTACCTTCCATCACTTTTGTCAGGCCCGCGTCATAAGTACTGGAAGCCGGGTCGTGGTTGAAATCGATTGAGACCAGCGGTTCGTCGCAATATGCGAGCACGCCTTTGAGTTCGCCTTCGCTCGCTTCCTTCATAATGTCGTTGATTTCCTCGACGCTGGTTTGCCTTTCCGCGACAAAGCTCAGATCGACTACCGATACGTTGATCGTCGGCACGCGCATCGCATAACCGTCGAGACGTCCGGCCAGTTCAGGTAACACGAGGCCGACCGCTGCTGCCGCACCGGTTTTCGTCGGTATCTGTGACATCGCAGCCGCACGCGCGCGCCGCAGGTCCTTGTGAAATACATCAGTCAGCACCTGGTCGTTCGTATAAGCATGGATCGTGGTCATCAGGCCGTGCTTCACACCAATCTTTTCGTGCAGTGGTTTGACAAGCGGTGCCAGACAGTTTGTCGTGCAGGATGCGTTCGAGATGACCGTATCGCTGGCCTTCAGAGTATGGTGATTGACGCCATAGACGATCGTTGCATCTACTTCAGTGCCAGCCGGCGCAGAAATAATCACTTTCCTTGCGCCACCCTCGATATGCGCCATCGATTTTTCTTTCGAGGCGAAAAAACCGGTCGACTCGAATACGACGTCCACGCCGAGGTCACCCCAGGGTAATTTTGCAGGGTCGCGCTCGGCCAGTACCTTGATGCGGTCACCATTGACAATCATGCTGTCGCCGTCGACCTCGACTGTGCCCGGAAACGGTCCATGGGCCGTGTCGCGACGCGTCAGATGTGCGTTGGTATTGGGATCCGCCAGGTCGTTGACAGCAACGATATCGAACTCTGAGCTTCTGTCTGCCTCAAAAATCGCTCGCAATATATTGCGGCCGATGCGCCCATAGCCGTTGATGCCGATCTTGATTGTCATTTAGTTCTCCAAATGCATGTTTAATTCCTGGCGAGCACTTCTTTCGCTTTGGCGACGACATTTTCTGTCGACAAGCCGAAGTGTTCGAACAATTCCGTTGCCGGTGCCGACTCACCGAAGCGATCGATGCCGACGATTTGTCCACTGTCGCCGGCATATCGCCACCAGGTTTCCGTAACGCCGGCCTCGATGACGACCCTGGCAGTAATCTCTGACGGTAATACCTGCTGCCGGTAGTCTTCCGCCTGCGTATCGAAAATATCGGTGCAAGGCATGGATACCACGCGCGCTGAAATACCCTCTGTCGCCAGCGCATCGGCTGCCGACATCGCCAGCGCAAGCTCGGATCCGGTCGCAATCAATATGATGTTCGCTTCGCCTTCCGGCTCTTTCAATACGTAGGCACCGCGTTCGATCAGTGCGATCTGTTCAGGTGTGCGTGACTGATGTGGCAGGCCTTGTCGGGTGAACACTAGGCTTGTCGGGCCGTCTGTTCTCTCTATGGCGTCCTTCCACGCGACCGCAGTCTCGACCGCGTCGCAAGGTCGCCAGACGCGCATGTTCGGCATGATTCGAAGGCTGGCGACGTGTTCTATCGGCTGGTGCGTTGGCCCATCCTCTCCGAGCCCGATCGAATCGTGTGTATAGACGAAGATATTCCGCAACTTCATCAGCGCAGCCATGCGCAAGGCGTTTCTCGCGTAGTCTGAGAATGTCAGGAATGTGCCGCAGTATGGAATAACGCCGCCGTGCAAACCCATGCCGTTACACATTGCCGACATGCCGAATTCGCGTACGCCGAAGTAGATGTAATTGCCGGAGGCATCGTCACCGGTGACCGGCACTGAACTCGCATGCTTCGTCAGATTCGAACCGGTCAGGTCGGCAGAGCCGCCGGCCATTTCCGGTAGTGCGGGGGCGAACGCGTTCAATGCGACGAGGGAGGCTTTGCGCGTGGCCATGTCAGCAGCCGCGCTGTCGATCTCCCGGATCGCATCGGCCGCAAACTCCGCCCAGTTCCGGGGTAGTTCGCTTTTCATACGCCGCTCGAATTCCGTTGCGAGATCCGGATGCACTTTCTTGTATTCGGAGAACAGCTCCGACCACCGCGATACCTGCTGTGCTCCACGGTCGGTGGCGTCCCAGGCAGCTTTGATCTCGTCGGGAATTTCGAACGGCGGATAGTCCCAGCCGAGTTGTTTTCGGCTCGCTTCAATTTCGTCAGGACCCAACGGGGCGCCATGGGCGTCGGCCGTTCCCTGCTTGTTCGGTGCGCCGAAACCAATAATCGTCTTGCAGCAAATCAATGTCGGGCGTTCTGCGTCAGCAAGCGCCGCATCGAGTGCCTTGGCCACTGCCTCGCTGTCATGTCCGTCCACGTCGTCGATAAGCTGCCAACCATAAGCCTCGAACCGCTTTCCGGTATCGTCCGTGAACCAGGCATCGACTTCGCCGTCAATCGAGATGCCGTTGTCGTCATAAAAACAGATCAACTTGCCGAGTTTCAGCGTCCCCGCCAGAGAACAGGCCTCGTGTGAGATGCCTTCCATCAGGCAACCGTCGCCGAGGAAAACATAGGTGTGGTGATTGACGATGTCGAAATCTGAACGATTGAATGTTGTTGCGAGCATTTTCTCGGCTATCGCCATGCCGACCGCATTGCTCAGGCCCTGGCCGAGGGGACCGGTCGTCGTTTCAATGTAGATATCCGGGTCTCGCTCCGGATGCCCGGCCGTCCTGTATCCCATTTGCCGAAAATTCCGGATTTCGTCGATCGGCAGATCGTAGCCCGTCAAATGAAGCAGGCTGTACTGGAGCATCGAACCATGTCCGTTCGACAGCACGAAACGGTCTCGGTCGAACCAGTGCGGGTTGCCGGGGCTGTGTCTGAGGTAATCGTTCCAGAGCACTTCGGCAATATCCGCCATGCCCATCGGCATGCCCGGGTGACCGGAGTTGGCCGCCTGAACGGCATCCATGCTCAGGGCTCTTATTGCGTTGGCCAGGTCTCGCCGGGCTGGCTGGCCGGCAACAGTCGAACGGCGATTTGCTTGTGGCATGAGGCTCTATCGTCGGCCTTGCCGGCCGAATGTTATGGTTAATTGCTGAGAAAAGGCGGAATCAAGCCCGCGCATTTTCCCTGTTTAACCGTGCAGTCGCAAGAGAGATTGCAGGCCTGCCCACTCCTGGTCCCACCGTGGGCGGCGTGCCCACACGGATCGGCACGCTGGCTTGTATCGAGATGAAATTTGTTGAGCCCGTGATTCCGCGAATGAACTTAGGGTACAATTCTGGGCCGTCGAAAAAATCCAAGCGAACATTCTCATGAGTGATACCTATTTATTTACCTCGGAGTCCGTCTCCGAGGGTCACCCGGACAAGATGTGCGATCAGATATCTGACGCCATACTTGACGCAATTCTCGAGCAGGATAAATCGGCTCGGGTAGCCTGCGAGACCCTTATCAAAACGGGCATGGTCGTCGTCGCTGGTGAAATAACGACGTCAGCGCAGGTCGAATTCGAAAAGCTGATCAGAAGAACAGTGCTCGAGATCGGCTACAGCGATTCCTCCATGGGCTTCGATGGCACGACCTGTGCGGTACTGAACGCCCTCGGAAAACAGTCGCCAGACATCGCCCAGGGTGTTGACCGAGCATCCGAGGAAGAACAGGGCGCCGGTGACCAGGGGCTGATGTTCGGCTATGCCTGTAACGAAACAGACGTACTGATGCCTGCGCCGATTACCTTCGCCCACCGTCTGGTGCGGCGGCAGGCGGAAGTCAGGAAAAACGGCACGCTGCCGTTCCTGCTACCTGATGCAAAGAGCCAGGTCACCTTTGTCTATACGGGTGACAAACCTGTTGCAATCGATGCCGTCGTCCTGTCGTCACAACATACGGCGGATGTCGACATGGCCGATCTCCGCGAAGGCGTGATGGAAGAGATCATCAAACCGATTATTCCTGCCGAATGGGTCAACAAAGATACGCAATATCACATTAACCCGACCGGCCGCTTCGAGATCGGCGGGCCAATGGGTGATTGCGGGCTGACGGGCCGCAAGATCATCGTAGATACCTATGGTGGCTCCGCCCGACACGGCGGCGGCGCATTCTCGGGCAAGGATCCATCCAAGGTGGATCGTTCCGCAGCGTATGCCAGCAGATATGTCGCCAAGAATATTGTTGCTGCAGGTCTCGCCGACCGATGTGAAATCCAGGTCTCTTACGCGATCGGTGTTGCCGAACCGACCTCGATCAGTGTGCAGACATTCGGAACGGGCAAGATCAGTGAGGAGCGTCTGACGGACCTGGTCAGGGAGAATTTCGATCTGCGACCGTACGGCATCCTGAAGATGCTGGACCTGATTCAGCCGATTTACAGACCGACGGCGGCCTACGGACACTTTGGCCGCGAAGACATTGATTTGAGCTGGGAACGCACAGATAAAGCAGAAGCTCTGCGCGGTGCCGCTGCAGCCTGAAGCCGAACAAACAGACAGGAGATTTTTATGAGCAGCGAACCCGTTGCCATCCAACAGCCCGACTACAAGGTAGCCGACATAACACTCGCCGATTGGGGCCGCAAGGAAATCGCAATCGCCGAAACTGAAATGCCGGGATTAATGGCATTGCGTCGGGAATACGAAGGTCAGCAGCCGCTGGCCGGCGTCAGGCTGACAGGCTGCCTGCACATGACCATCCAGACGGCGGTGTTGATCGAGACACTGAAGGCGCTGGGCGCGGACATCCGCTGGTCGTCCTGCAACATATTCTCCACACAGGACCATGCGGCCGCGGCAATCGCCGCCTCGGGTGTACCGGTCTTTGCCTGGAAAGGTGAGTCCGAAGACGAGTACTGGTGGTGTGTCGAGCAGACGATCAACGGTCCTGACGGCTGGCGCCCGAACATGATTCTGGATGACGGCGGCGACCTGACGCTCGTGATGCACGACAAATATCCCGAGCTGATGAAAGAGGTTCGCGGTGTTTCCGAAGAGACGACAACAGGTGTGAAACGCCTGTATGACATGCAAAAAGACGGCAGTCTTTTGTGCCCGGCCTTCAACGTCAACGATTCGGTCACCAAGTCGAAATTTGACAATCTCTACGGTTGCCGCGAGTCGCTGGTTGACGGCATCAAGCGTGCAACCGATGTCATGATCGCGGGCAAGTCTGTCATCGTCTGCGGATACGGCGATGTCGGTAAAGGTTGCGCTCAATCTCTGCGCGGCCTCGGCGCAACCGTTTGGGTCACCGAGATCGACCCGATTTGTGCACTGCAGGCGGCGATGGAAGGATATCGTGTCGTCAAGTTCGACGAAGCATGCGACAAAGCGGACATCGTGGTCACGGCGACCGGTAACTATCATGTCGTGACCGGAGCGCAGATGGAACGCATGAAGGACCAGGCCATCGTTTGCAACATCGGCCACTTCGACAATGAGATCGACGTTGCCTACCTGAAGCAATACGAGTGGGAGAACATCAAACCCCAGGTCGATCACATCATCTTCCCCGATGGCAAGCGGATAATTCTGCTGGCTGAGGGTCGGCTCGTTAACCTCGGTTGTGCGACCGGCCATCCGAGCTTCGTGATGTCAAACTCATTCACGAACCAGGTGCTTGCCCAGCTCGAACTTTGGCAGAACGGTGATCAGTACGAGAAAGAAGTCTATGTGCTGCCGAAACATCTCGACGAGAAAGTAGCTCGGCTGCATCTCGACCGTATTGGCGCGAAAGTTACCGAACTGTCCGACGAACAGGCCGACTATATCGGCGTTTCCAAAGACGGACCGTACAAGCCTGACTACTATCGTTATTGAGAGAGACTGAAAAAGGGGACGCACCCCTTTTCCTAGGAAAAGGGGTGCGTCCCCTTTTTTATTGAAATAGCCTCATACCTCGCAAACAGCTATCATTCTTGCCCAGGAGATTGCGGTAAGCCGCGCCAGCAGAGGATCGTAGGGCTATTCAAACGTCGGCTGATCCTATCCGGGTCCTGCATGTTACAGACCCACATCTGTTCGCTGATTCGGATTCGAGTTTGCGAGGCACCGTAACCCATTCCTCACTCCAGAAAGTAATCGACCATATCCTGACATCGGGCTGGGATGCTGACCTGGTGGCGATGACCGGCGACCTGATTCAGGATGACAGTCGTGAGGCCTATGAGCGTTTTTGTGAATCCATGCTGCCTCTGGCTCTCCCGGTGTACTGCTTGCCAGGCAATCACGATATTCGCCACATGATGAAAGATGCGCTTGCCGGGCCGGAGTTTCATTACTGTGAGTCTGTCATACACGGCGCCTGGCTCATCACCGCTATCGACAGTTGCATAGATGGTGACGCCGCCGGTCGCGTCGATGACGCGGAAATGGACCGACTCGCACAATTGCTCGAGGAAACGACTGCAGAACATGTCCTGGTTTGCCTGCATCACCCGCCCCTGCCGGTCGGCAGCAAATGGCTCGACCAGGTCGGACTTCGCAACGGCGAAGAGTTTCTGCGTTTGTTGACACGAACCGGCAAAGTCAGGGCGGCGATATTCGGTCATGTTCATCAGGCATTCGAGGGATCACATGAATCGATTCAGATCATTGGTACCCCGTCCACGTGTCGTCAATTCAAGGTGGCGAGTGATGAGTTTGCGCTGGACGACGGTCCGCCTGCCTATCGCAGAGTCAACTTGCTTGCAGATGGCAGCGTGGACACGGAACTGATCTGGATGAGCGGGGAATGAGCCGGAGATTCACTATCTCCAGGGGCCTGCTGCTCACCTGCCTTATGGTGGCTGCCGGCGAATCCCGACCCCAGGATCCCGGCCATCCGATTTCGATGTGGCAAATCGACGGCAGCAGTAATCGAATTTACCTGCTTGGTTCCGTGCACGTCCTCAGGGCCGAAGACCATCCGATACCGACGGCGATCGATGAAGCCTACCAGGACGCCGAAATTCTGATCATGGAGGTCGACATGGACGACCTCGACCCAATCGAAATGGCGGGCATGGTCAGCGAACTGGGCGTAATCAACGATGGCGGCAGCCTGCAGGAGTATCTGGGGCCGGAACTCTACTCAGAGGCGGCAGAATACGCGTCCCAGCTGAATATTCCGCTCGAGATGCTGGGAGCAACCGAACCCTGGCTGGCGGCTATCACCGTCGAGCAAATGATGCTGCTTCGCGTCGGTTTCAATCCTCAATACGGCATCGAGTTTCACCTTTTAGCGAAGGCCGGTGAAGACGAGAAGGAAATACGTGGATTCGAAACGGCGCGGGAGCAGATGGAGTTTCTCGACGGCTTGTCGTTGGCGGCGCAACGTTCCTTGCTGATCCAGACGTTTAGGGAAAGTCTCAATATCGAGCAGGACCTTGATCTATTGATCGACGCCTGGCGCCACGGCGATGTTGACTTCCTCGAGGAAAACCTGCTCGCGGAAATGCAGAAATACCCGGAACTCTACAAGACGCTCGTCGTTGATCGAAACGAAGCGTGGGTAAAAGAAATCAAAGGCCTGACGGCGGAGAAAGACGACTATCTGGTGGTTGTCGGCGCCCTGCATCTGGTCGGCGAGGACGGCGTACCGGCGCTTTTGTCAGAGATCGGAATCAGCGCCGACCAATTGAGAGAACCGGGAACATAACGCGCTTAGATTTCTACCATTTCGAAATCTTCCTTACCCGCACCGCAATCGGGGCAACGCCAGGACAGTGGTACGTCGTCCCACCTCGTACCGGCAGGAATCCCCGATTCGACATCGCCCTCCGCTTCGTCATAGACGTAACCACAAATTAGACACATGTAGGTTTTCATAGTATGCGAACGCAGTTTACCAGCAGATACACAGGGGTTTATGAGCGAATGCCGCTTAGGTAGCATGCGCCTCTATACAGGAGTAATCGCTTGAGCTTATTTGCAGACGCGAAAGAATTCATCGCGGGCGGTGTCAACTCGCCAGTCCGTGCGTTCGCCGCTGTGGGCGGCGAACCGGTGTTTTTCAAGAGTGCCAGGGGAGCCTGGCTGGAGACTGAAGACGGACGGCGGATGATCGACTATGTCGGCTCATGGGGGCCGATGATCCTGGGCCATGCGCACCCGGATGTCGTCAAGGCCGTAAGAGAGGCCGCCGAATCAGGGTTGAGCTTTGGCGCGCCGACTGTCATCGAGACTCGTCTTGCACAAAAAATCTGTGAATTCCTGCCATCGATCGAAAGCCTGCGCATGGTGAGCTCGGGCACCGAAGCGACAATGAGCGCGATTCGTCTTGCCCGCGGGTTTACGGGGCGCGACAAGATCATCAAATTCGAAGGCTGTTATCACGGCCATTCAGATTCCTTATTGATCAAAGCCGGCTCCGGCGCACTAACGCTCGGCGTGCCCAGCTCGCCGGGCGTCCCGGCAGGACTCGCCGAACACACGGTTACGCTTGATTTCAACGACGCCGCAGGCGCGGAAAAGGTATTCGCGGACATTGGCGGGCAGATCGCCTGCGTCATCGTCGAACCGATCGCCGGAAACATGAACATGGTTCCACCTGAGGCGGGATTTCTCGAGACACTCAGAACTCAGTGTGACCAATATGACGCTGTCTTGATTTTTGATGAAGTGATGACCGGATTTAGAGTAGCCAGGGGCGGCGCTCAGGAATTGTTCGGCATACGCCCGGACCTGACTACCCTGGGAAAAATCGTCGGCGGCGGAATGCCGGCAGCGGTATTCGGCGGACGCTCAGACATAATGGCTAAAATCGCACCAGATGGCCCCGTCTATCAGGCAGGGACGCTCTCGGGTAACCCACTCGCGATGGCGGCCGGCCTGGCGACATTGCAGGCACTCGAGAGGCCGGGTTTTTATGCCTCTCTGGGCCAGCGAACCGAGGCTTTGGCGACTGGCCTGGCTGAGCGAGCGCAGGAAGCCGGATTGCCGCTTGCTGTCGAATCGGCAGGCGGAATGTTTGGCTTCGTCTTCGGCGCTGACGGGCCGATTAGACGATTTGCGCAGGTGGCAGCGGCCGATACCGACAGGTTCCGACAATTTTTCCATGGCATGCTCGATGCCAATGTCTATTTTGCGCCATCGGCATTCGAAGCCGGTTTCGTTTCCGACGCACATGGAGACGAAGAAATATCTGAAACGCTCGGTAAAGCCGAACAGGTATTTGCCATGCTGAGGTCTTAGCCGGCCTCTGCTTCCGGACCACGAACCGAATCCAGCACTTCACGAACCAGGTTCAGACGCTGCATCGCATCGTTTGCTTCCAGGCAGGTCTGCTTTTGCTCCGGCGTAATGGGCAATATTTCGGCAAAGCGGTATCCCACCCACCCGGCGTCGTCATATTGCCTGTCGAGTGATTCATACAGGCGACCCAGGTCATCGAGAACGCCGGCGAGTATGCCTGCCAACGGCCTGAATTCCTCGGGAAGCGAGAACTGGTCCTCGGGCTCCAGTAAGTCAATTTCCCCGATATTGAGCCCATCTGCCTGTCGTTCCACTGATCTCACGCGAAACCGTTGCTCACCCACTGCCGTAACACCCAGCAAGCCGTCACTGCCCTGATACCAGTCCGTGATCCGCGCCAGTGTACCGACGTCATAGGTCGTTGCCGGGCCGGTTTCGCTGCCGCTCTTGATCAAAAGGACACCGAAGTGCGTATCTGATTTGAGACAACTGCTGATCATGTCCAGATAGCGCGGCTCGAATATGCGCAATGGAAGCGGTCCTCCCGGGTAGAGGACTGTACTCAACGGAAATAGCGGAACTTTCACAGAAGAAACCGTCGTTGTGATTCTCTAAGTATAGGACGCGAAATCGACAAATCGACCTGGGCGAATAGCCTAGCCGCTGTTTCGCAACATCCCGGTCAGATTCTGGCGGGCTGAGCCGAACCCGCCGTTACTCATGAATACGACCTGATCTCCAGGCTGGACCGTTGCGGCCAGATCCGCGACGAGTTCGTCGTAGTCGGAATGCAAATGCAAGCGATCGCCCAGCGGCGACAGGTAATCGTCGAGAGACGCAGCAATGTCATCGGGCCTGTACATGCAGACCAGGTTCGCATCCTCGAGAGACGCTGCGAGCGTCTCGTTATGAATGCCGAGCTTCATCGTGTTCGATCGGGGCTCGAGGGCGATGACGATGCGCTGGCCTGGAAATCTTTTCCTGAGGCCGGCTATCGTCCGGCGAATTGCAGTCGGGTGATGGGCAAAATCATCATAAATCGCGATATCGGATACCGTAGCCGTACGTTCCATCCGTCTTTTCACACCCTTGAAGCGGGACAAGGCATCTACCGCTTGTTGCACCGAGACACCGGCTGACTTTGCGGCAGCAATCGCGGCCACCGCGTTTTCGAGGTTATGACTCCCGCCGAGTAGCCAACTGCCCTCGGCAGATGGGCCACTGCCTTCCGCCACACTGATGCGGCGTTCCCCTGGATCCAGGAACCTCGCCGTCCAGTCCGCATCACCCTCACCGACTGCAAATGACTCGGTCGACGACCAGCAGCCCATCTCGATGAGCGATTTCAGCTTGTCATCATCAGCGTTAACAATGATGCGCCCGCTCTCCGGCACCGTCCTCAGCAATTGATGGAACTGCCAGAGGATTGCGTCCAGGTCCTTGTAGATGTCTGCATGGTCGAATTCGAGATTGCCGAGCACCAGCGTCTTTGGTCGATAGTGAACGAACTTTGCCCGCTTATCGAAAAACGCCGTATCGTATTCGTCAGCTTCCACGACAAAGTATGTCGAATCGCCGTACCGCGCGGTCTCACCGAAATTTGCCGGCACACCGCCGATCAGAAAACCCGGTGAGTGACCTGCATCCTCCAGAATCCAGGCCAGCATACTGGCAGTCGTGGTCTTGCCGTGGGTGCCTGCAACGGCCAGGACATGGCGGCCATTCAAGACATGTTCTGACAACCACTGCGGTCCTGAGGTATGTGGAAGGCCGCGATTCAGCACCGCTTCCACCGTAGGATTGCCCCGACTCATCGAGTTGCCGATAACGACACAGTCTGGTGCCGGTTCAATTTGCCCGACGTCGTAGCCTTCATGAACGTCGATCCCGAGGCGCGCCAACTGTGTACTCATCGGCGGATAGACGTTTGCGTCTGCACCCGAAACACGATGCCCTGCTGCTTTGGCGAGGGCAGCAACACCACCCATGAACGTTCCACAGATTCCCAGAATGTGAATATGCATCAGCTGCCAGCGCCCTCCGGAATCTCAGCGAAGGTCAGATAAAAACCCATTTGCAGAATAAATATCATGACGGCGATTGCAATGCCCGTGAACCAGTGCTGTTGTAGCGCCCTCGAAATAATGTGGCCCTCGACCAGAATCATCCAGGGCGCCACGAACCATGCAATCGCGCCGGCCAGTTCATAGCCGACAAACGGCCGGGACAGCATGTATATAAGGACAAACAGCAGCACCATGATGGCTGTGCAACCGATGATTGCCGTCATGGTCTGGGCGATTCGGCTGATGTACCCTGATACGAACAGAATGGCAACATACAAACCGACTCTGATCAGTTCCGCGGCGAAATCGAGGGCGAGGTCGGCCCTATAGTCTGTCTCTATTGATACGTGCAACAGCAATCTCGACAGTACGACCATAAAAACCGACGTCCAAAGCAGCAGCAGTGAATTCGGAATATCTTCCGGTCCCTTGCGCAGAAGGATTACGTCGAGAAACGTCTTCAGGATTATTCGCACTTATTGTCCGTCGCGAGATGCTAATGTGCGCAATCATCGCATGTTAACCTTCCGTGCAGAAATTTCTTAGCTTCGACCCAATGCCAAATTTTCAGTTCGTCGATCTCGATTCGAATGAAGCTGTCACCGCCCTGCTCTCCTCAAATAGGCGCATCGGGCTCGACACTGAGTTTATGCGTGAAAAAACATTTTATTCGCAACTTTGCCTCATGCAGATTTCGACGGATGACGGCATCTATTGTGCGGATCCATTAGGTAGCAGCAACCTCGAGCTATTCTGGCAAAAGCTGATGGACTGCAGATGGGTCGTTCACTCTGCGCGGCAGGACATCGAGGTGTTGTACCAAAGCACGAGTCTGATGCCGGAGACGCTTTTCGATACACAGATTGCCGCAGCGCTGCTGGGGTATGCACCACAGCTTGGATACGCCGGCCTCGTCAAGGAACTTTTCGACGTCGAACTCGCGAAGTCACACACCCGGGCAGACTGGACGCGTCGCCCGTTACCGGCAGCGGCACTCGAGTACGCGGCCGAGGACGTCGAATACCTCTTACCGGCATACGAAATGCTCAAAGAGCGGCTGACTGAGCTCGACCGACTTCGCTGGGCGGAGGAAGACTCTGCATTTCTTCTCCAGGCGTCGCTTTATGAGGGAGACTTCCGTCACGCCATCGACCGATTGAAAGGAGCCAGGAACCTGCATGGCCGGGCTCGCGCCGCAGCCGCCAGGCTCGCGGCTTGGCGTGAGGAGGAAGCCGTGCGCTCAGACCGACCTCGTCAATGGATCATGAAAGATAAGGTATTACTGGAGATCGCCTCGGCAGGCCCACAAGACCAGGAGTCGTTGGCGTCAATCAGTGGACTCGCACCACGAACTTTGCGCCGCACTGCTAAAACGATTCTCGGAATTCTCGAAGATGCCCGAATCGATGACGTCGATTACGAGCCGCCGCAGAAACCCAACGAAAAACAAAAGGCCGTATTGAAGGAGATGCAAGCGCTCGTTTCTGTCCGAGCCGAGGAGCTGAAAATCGCCGCAGAGATAATTGCGCCGAAAAAAGAACTATCGGCATCGTTAGACGGCAGCCGGGATTCGCGCGTGTTTACCGGATGGCGGCGTGAAATTATCGGCGGAAAACTGTTGGAGATGCTCGAGACCTGAGCGAAAACACTGGAAACAGAGAATCGAATTACTGAGCACAACACTTCGGACTCGATCTTTGGAATTCCGACAATCTACGACGCCACACGTCTCAGCTCGCCTGATATCCTTCCTGGAAACTGCTATATATTGTTCTAGGGGAATTCTTGTAAATCAGATACTTAACGATGCCCAAGCAGGATATATGTCATTATTGCCACAAACAAACACCGCAATTTCGCCGCATATATACTAGTTAGGCGGCTATGTTTCTTTCAGCCAAACCACAGCGCATAGATCTAGCGCTTTTCTTCATTTGTTTTGGAATTGCCGGATGCAACAGCACGACTGTCGATACATCGACAGATCTATCGATCGAAACGGAATGCCAAAATCCAAGACCAGAAGTATGTACCGAAGAATATCGGCCTGTATGCGCGCTCCACGACACTGGCGTTCGTTGCATTACAACACCGTGCGCGTCAACGGAGTGGAAGACATATGGAAACGCTTGCACAGCCTGTAGCGACACGGACGTAATAGGATACAAACAGGGAGAGTGCCGTGACTGAAGTCACGCCGTCTAACAAATCGCTGCGCTGAAACGATTGTATACCTCGTCGATGCTGCCGGCGGCATCGATGATCGTAAGTTTACCTTTGCCGCGATATAGCTCGACCAGCGGCTCCGTCTGTGCGCGATAGACTTCGAGGCGATTGCCTATGGTTACTTCGTTATCGTCTTCGCGCTGAATCAGCTCGCCACCGGCACTAGTGCAAGCATTCAATTCTTCTTGCGGCGAATAATAGATGTTCAGGAGTTTTCCTGTCAGTGAGCACGTTCGCCTGCCCGTCAGGCGCTTCATAAGAATATCGAAATCCACATCCATCAGAATGACAGCGTCGAGGGGCTGCCCCGTCTTTTCCAGCAATCCCTCCAGGTCCAGTGCCTGTTTTTCCGTGCGCGGAAAGCCATCGAGAATAAAACCGCCTGCGGCGTCGGGCTCGGCCAGTCTGTCACTGATGATGCCGAGCATGACATCGTCCGGAACGAGATTGCCTGCATCCATGATTTTTTTCGCCTGCTCGCCAAACCCGGTACCGGCAGCCACCGCAGCGCGCAATATGTCGCCGGTTGAAATCTGCGGGATATTCTTTTCGGCCATCAGCTTCTTGGCCTGCGTGCCTTTGCCCGATCCGGGTGCACCCAACAATACAATCCGCATATTTGATCTCACTCAGTGCGACTTAAGGGCGGAATACGCTACCGGCATTACAGAGTCGGGTCAATCTGCCCAGCCGGTGATCCAAACATGAGAATCCGCTATGCTTCGCCTCGATTCTGGCGCCCACGCAAGGAACGAGATTTGATGTCGAAGATAAATGCCTTCTATGCCCAGTCGGGCGGAGTTACTGCAGTCATAAACGCCACTGCCTGTGGCGTGATCGAGACTGCCAGGAAAAACAGGAACCGGATAGCCAATGTGTATGCCGGCCATAACGGCATCATTGGTGCATTAACGGAAAACATGATTGACACGAACAAGGAGAGTGCCGCGACCATCGCTGCATTGCGCCATACGCCAGGCGGCGCCTTCGGATCCGCACGGTACAAGCTCAGGGGGATCGAGGAAAACCGGGCAGAATACGAACGGCTCATCGAAGTATTCAAGGCACACAACATTGGCTACTTCTTTTACAACGGTGGCAATGACTCGATGGACACAGCGCACAAGGTGTCCTTGATCAGCAAACGGATGGGCTATCCCGTGACTTGCCTGGGCATTCCTAAGACTGTCGATAACGACCTGCCCGTAACCGATAACTGTCCGGGCTTCGGCTCGGTCGCGAAATACGTTGCCATATCAACACTGGAAGCGGCCCTCGATGTGCTGTCGATGGCTGAGACGTCGACCAAAGTATTTGTACTCGAGGTGATGGGACGCCACGCCGGCTGGATCGCTGCTGCCGGCGGCCTGGCCGGCACGAAACCCGAAGATCCGCCGCACATCATTCTGTTCCCCGAAATCCCGTTTAGGAAAGCGGCATTCCTGAAGAGGGTGAAAGAATGCGTGAAGAAGTACCAGTACTGTGTCGTCGTCGTCAGCGAAGGTGCCAGGTATGCGAACGGGAAATTCCTGGCTGAAGCGGGCACAAGGGACGCATTCGGGCACGCGCAGCTGGGTGGCGTCGCACCCGTTGTCGCCAACATGGTCCGTGAGAATCTCGGCTTCAAGTATCACTATGCAGTCGCCGATTATCTTCAGCGCTCGGCACGACATATCGCAAGCGCAGTCGACGTCAAACAGGCATATGCGGTCGGTCAGGCGGCGGTCAGATTCGCATTGGCCGGCAAGACCGCCGTCATGCCTGTGATCAAACGTATCTCGGACGACCCCTACCGCTGGCGCATTGACGACGCGGCGCTGTCCCGGATTGCCAACAAGGAAAAGATGCTGCCGCGTCGATACATAAGTAGTGATGGTTTTTCGATCACCGCGGCCTGCCGCCGATACCTTCTGCCCTTGATCCGGGGAGAGGATTATCCACCATATATCAATGGCTTACCCAAGTACGCGCAGCTCCGGAAGGTCAGGGTCGCGAAGAAGCTGAAGACAAATTTTGTGGTATGATGCGCCGCCTGCCGCGGGTGGAGCGAAAACGTCGCGGCAAACAGGTGATACACAAACAAAAACAATCCGTCTGTTCGAACTCACAATTGGTTTTTTTTGCCCCGGGCGCCATCACACCGGGGTCATTCATATGATCAGGAGACAATCTGATGACAAGTGAACTTGCTCTGTGGCTTGCCATAGGCTCGGGCGTATTTGCGGTTCTCTACGGGCTCGTATCCGTGCAATGGATTCTGAAGCAACCCGCAGGGAACGAACGCATGCAAGAGATTGCGCATGCCATTCAGGAAGGCGCTGGCGCCTATATGAATCGGCAGTACCTCACGATCGGCATAGTCGGCGTCGTGTTGTTCGTCATTCTCGGCATCGCCCTGGACTGGGCCACGGCGATCGGATTTGCCATCGGTGCAATATTCTCGGCTGCCGCAGGCTATATCGGCATGTTTGTGTCAGTCCGGGCCAACGTCCGCACTGCGGAGGCTGCGACCAAGGGTGTCAATCCAGCATTAGACATTGCGTTCCGCGGCGGCGCAATCACCGGCATGCTTGTCGTCGGACTGGGCCTGATCGGCGTTGCCGGTTACTACCTCCTGCTGACCAGCGGCGGTAGCAGCGCCGAAGAGGCGATACATGCGCTCATCGGTCTCGCTTTCGGTGGATCCCTGATTTCAATATTCGCGCGACTCGGTGGCGGCATCTTTACCAAGGGTGCGGACGTCGGTGCGGACCTCGTCGGCAAGGTCGAGGCAGGTATTCCGGAAGATGATCCGCGCAACCCGGGCGTCATCGCCGACAACGTTGGTGACAATGTTGGCGACTGTGCGGGCATGGCCGCAGACCTTTTTGAAACTTATGCAGTAACGATCATCGCCACCATGCTGCTCGGCAGCCTGATAGCAGCGACTTATACGGACGCCGCCATTCTCTATCCGCTGGTTTTGGGCGCGGTATCGATTGTTGCATCGGTTATCGGAACATTTTTTGTCCGAACATCTGATGGCGGTAAGGTGATGGGTGCGCTGTATAAAGGCGTGATCGTTGCCGGCGTCCTGGCCGCAATCGCCTTCTACCCGATTACGAACATGATGATGGCTGCCAGCGGCAACGCGTCAGGCATCTTCGGTTCTGCGCTGATTGGCCTTGCGCTGACCGCCGCCATGGTTGTCATCACCGAGTACTACACGGGTACGGACTTCAAGCCTGTCAGAACGATTGCCGAAGCGTCGCTCACCGGCGATGCGACCAACATAATTGCCGGACTCGGCGTATCGATGAAGTCGACGACGCTACCGGTACTCGCAGTTTGCGCCAGCATCTGGGGCGCTTTTGCGCTGGCCCCCGAGGGAGACTCGCTCGCCGGCCTGTATAACATCGCCATTGCGGCAACAACCATGCTGTCAATGACCGGTGTCATCGTCGCACTCGACGCCTTCGGCCCGATTACGGATAACGCAGGCGGCATCGCCGAGATGGCCGAGCTTCCCCCCGACGTACGGAAAATCACAGATCAACTCGACGCGGTAGGCAATACGACCAAGGCCGTAACCAAGGGCTATGCGATCGGCTCGGCCGGGCTGGCTGCACTGGTTCTTTTTGCCGACTACACGAATGCCCTGGAAGGACGCGGCATCCTGGTCGATTTCGATCTGTCTGATCACCTCGTGATCATCGGCCTCTTCATCGGCGGCCTCGTGCCGTTTCTGTTTGGCTCGATGGCAATGGAGGCCGTCGGCCGGGCGGCCGGATCGGTCGTCAATGAGGTGCGGCGTCAATTCCGTGAGATTCCCGGCATCATGGAGGGCACCGGCAAGCCCGACTACAGCCGGGCCGTGGATCTGCTGACGAAAGCAGCGATCAAGGAAATGATCGTACCGTCCTTGCTGCCTATTGGTGTTCCGCTAATCGTCGGACTGACGCTGGGGCCCAAAGCCCTGGGCGGCCTGCTGCTCGGTACCATCGTCACCGGCCTGTTTGTCGCGATTTCGATGACGGCAGGAGGCGGCGCCTGGGATAACGCGAAGAAGTACATCGAGGACGGTAACTGCGGCGGCAAAGGCTCGGCTGCGCATAAAGCTGCGGTCACGGGAGACACTGTGGGCGATCCGTACAAGGACACCGCAGGGCCTGCGATCAACCCGCTTATCAAGATCATCAATATTGTGGCGCTCCTGATGGTGCCGTTGCTCTGATTAGCGATTTGAGCACTGGACCAAAAAACGCGGGGCACATGCCCCGCGTTTTTTTAGCCTTGCGGGTTAAGGATACGAAAGGTACCAGAGGTCTGTGAAGACCCTAACGCCGACGGCGGCTCTACGAAATTGCCCTGGACGAAGTCCACGCCAGCGCTGCGCAACCAGTCGAAGTCTTCCTGCTGCTCGACTTGTTCAGCGACGACTCGAAATTCCAGCGTCCTGGCGAGTTTTATCATTGCCGAGACCATTTCCTGGTTTATCTGATCGGAATTCAGATTACTCGTGTAACTACCGTCGATCTTGAGGTAGTCCACAGGTAGCATTTTCAGACTCGCGAACGAGCCGAGACCACTGCCGAAATCATCAAGTGCAAACTCGCAACCGATGCCATGCAGCACTTCGATGAATCGCTGGGCATGTTGGACATTTGCGGATATGGCGTTTTCCGTCACCTCGAAACAAATGCTGGACGGTGCTACACCGCTGTGATCCAGTGCGTCGACAACGAAGCCGAGAAAATCCTCATCGCCGAGAGTCTGGCCCGACAGATTTATGGCACAACTGCGCCCGCCCGGAATCTTGATTTCGCCGGCCGTTATGGCGGCGAGCGTCGCATTCACGACCCAACGGTCGATCTGTGGCATTAGCTGATAGCGCTCTGCGGGACGCAGGAATTCGGCAGTATTGGCAAACCTGCCGCGTTCATCGGACATGCGAATCAAGACCTCGACGGCGAGGCCGGTTTCCTCTCCGGTTCCGGTGGCAATGATCGGTTGTACAGCCAGCCCGAAACCGTCCTCGTGCAGCGCGGTCTGCAATTGTCGCAACCATTGAATATCGCCGCGCTCGCGCGCGATTGCTTCGTCGCGTGCTGAATAGACATGCACCTGGCCGCGGCCACGTTGCTTGGCAACGTAACAGGCGGAATCGGCGGCGCTCAGAATATCCTGCAGCGTGCCACTCATATGACTGATTTCGACGAGTCCGACGGATATTCCGATGTTGAATATCTTGTCCGTCCACACGAATCGATAGTCCGCGACTGCATTACAGATATCAGCCGCAATCTGTCTGGCCTTGTCGATCGGGCAACCGATCAACAAGGTACCGAACTCGTCGCCACCGAGCCGGCCGACATAGTCCGAATCGCGGACCTGATCTTTAATAAGTGTTGCGACTTCCCGAAGCATGTTATCGCCTGCCAGGTGTCCGCAACTGTCATTCACGGCCTTGAATCGGTCCAGATCCATATAAAAGAGTATGTGGACGCCTTCCTCGGCTCGCGCAGAATCCATCGCTTCCTGCAAGCGCCGCTCGAACTCCCGCCGGTTTATCAGCCCTGTGAGTGGATCGTGAGTGGCCTGGTAACTCATTTGCTGGGTCAGCCCCCGGATTTCACTCACGTCATGAAATACGACGACGGTTCCGGATATGCTGTTGCCCGGTCCCCTGATGGGTGAGGCGGTGATTTCGATCGAGTGCTCCTGTTCTCCGTCGCGACTGACAAGCAATGCGCGACGGCCCATGTTGACGCGCCGCCGCATTGCGAGACTACGCTCCACCGGATCGCCCAATGGCCGGCGGTCGCCCTCATCGACCAGGGAAAATATTCCTCCTACCTTGTGCCCCGCCGCCTCGTCCCGGTTGGCGCCGGTCATCGCTTCTGCCGCGCGATTCATGTAATCAATCCGGCCCTGGTTATCTGTGGTGATGACACCCTCGGCAATAGACTCCAGCGTGTATTGCGCCTGCCGCTTGCTTCGGCTCAAAGACACTTCCAGGCTTTTTCGATAACTGACGTCTCGTGCAACGGTCAGGATCGCAGGATTCCCCCGGAATTCGATGGACGAACTCTGCGCCTCGACCCAGAGGCCCTGCTCATTGCCGTTGATGAGTTGAATCTCGAGATGCCTCGGCACATCTTCGCCGGCGAGCCTTTTGGTCATTGTCTTGCGAAAGAGTGCCCGGTATGCCGGTTTGACGAGGTCAGCAACATCCCTGCCTTCGAGCTGGTCCGGGTCGAGCCCGATCAACCCCGCCGCGCTCTCGTTGGCCAACAAAATGCGTTCGTCATGGACGAGCACGATTTCGGGCAGGGTTCGGGCGAAGTCCGTAAAAAGCCGATCCTTGTCCTGGATCTTTTCTTCGCGCTCGCCGAGCGCATCGAACAACAGATTGATCGTGTGCGCCAGCTGCACAATGTCGCCGTCGCCCGAAACAGGCAGACGTCGCCCCACAGACGCATCCGCGGACGCCGCAATCAATTCCTCGTTTAGCGACGCCAGTCGTCGGGCAAGGCGCCGCTTGTTTCGCCAGGCCAGAAGGCCGCCGATCACTGCAAGAAGCAGGATCACGCCCAGTGTCAGAATTATGATTTCCGATGACATGCATCACTCGATGCGGAGCGCGAATCAAGCCCCGCACTGTACGTTAGTCGATCGATTTCCAGGCTGTCGCGGCAGAAACCCTGCATCAGTTTTTCGGCATGCGGTCAAATGATGCCGTGAAACGATCATTTGTTATTATTAGACGCTCGCGACGTATCTCCGTCACGGGAGATTCGAGGTGAATTTGAGCATCGATATCGTGCACAGCTAAGGATATCCCAGCTGTGACAGCGCCTTGCTCCGATTCACCATAATTCGATAACCATGGTGGGCCGATAGACTCGAAGGCCCAGTGCGCATTGTAGTGATAAGACAGTAAAATTAGTTAAATCAACTGGTTACAATAAGAAATACAGTGAATAGCGATTTTGCACGGCGACAGATGGTGCAACAGCAGATCCGATCCTGGGATGTGTTGGAGCCCTCAGTGCTTGAGGTGATTTCCAGGCTCCATCGCGAGCAGTTTGCACCGCCCGGATTCGAGGATCTTGCCTTTGCCGACGCCGAGATTCCATTGCCTCATGGCCAGGTGATGATGAAACCAAACGTCGAAGGTCGCCTGCTTCAGGCGCTAGAACTCGAAGCGCCGCACAACGTGCTCGAGATCGGAACCGGAACTGGCTACCTGACAGCCTGTCTCGCACATTTGTCGGCCGCGGTAACGAGTATCGATGTTTTTAGTGATTTTGTGTCTCTGGCCAAATCGAACCTGGCAGACTCAGGAGTGCACAACATTGAGCTGCTGTGCATGGACGCAACAAACGAAATCCCGAAAGGCCTGTTCGATGCCGTTGCAGTTACTGCTTCGTTGCCGGTCTTCGACACGAGGTTTTTGGACGCCATGAAGCCGGGCGGCCGAATGTTTGTCATCGTTGGCGATCCACCGGTGATGGACGCACGATTGGTGACCCGTATTGGCGAAAACGACTGGACAACTGAAAGCTTGTTCGAGACGAGTCTGCGACCGCTGGTTAACGCATCCCGGCCATCAGCATTTTCGTTTTAGACCTGGATGGGCTGAAACTGCCAGGCAAGCTACGGCATCTAATAAGAAAGGCGCCAGCTATGGTTGAGGATATTGCACCCGCTGAGTTCGTTCGCCGTCGCGAGTCCGGAGAACTTTGGGCTTTGCTGGACGTCCGAGAAGCATGGGAAATCGATATGGCGCGACTCGAGGGAACGATAAATATACCGATGGCCGAGATACCATCTCGCGTTGGCGAACTCGATTTCGTTCAAGCTGTTGCCGTCCTCTGCCACTTGGGCGGTCGAAGCGCACAAGTGGCAAATTTTCTGGCGCAGAATGGATTCGATCGCATCGCCAATATCGTGGGCGGTATCGATGCATGGTCAGCGGATATCGACGATTCGATTCCCCGCTACTGATTTGAGCGCCCTGACACGTCTTGACTGATATAGTGATATAGTTGACCATAACACCTGAATACAGGCCGATCCGGCCAATCAAACTGGAACCCGAGAAGATGAATAAAGTAATGAGATTCAAATGCTTATTGATAGGGTTCGCCGCATTTGGCGCACCGGTACTCGTAAATGCCGCCTCCCTGCTCGAGGTGTATCAGCAGGCACTGCAAAGCGATCCGCTGATTCATGAGGCAGAAGCACGGCGCCTAGCGGCGCTCGAGGCTTCGCCGCAGGCACGCAGCGCGCTATTACCACAGATTAATGCCAGCGGTTCATGGGAATCCGTCAATTCATCCGGCTCGGGCGTTCAGTTTGACAGCGATCTGAATGTCTTCCGCCCGGTGACGTCCGATTCTGAATCTGACACGACGCAGTGGGGTGTTGAATTGCGCCAGACGCTATTCCGCTGGGACCAGGTGGTTACGCTCAAGCAGGCGGGTAAGCGGGTTACCAAGGCCGAAGCAGACCGCGAGGCAGCGCAGCAGGACCTGATCGTTCGAGTCGCGACGCGTTACTTCGAGGTTCTCGGAGCAGAAGACCGTCTGACGTCAATCCACGCCGATCGGCTCGCTATCGCCAGGCAGCTCGAGCAGGCGAAACAACGTTTCGACGTCGGTCTGATCGCCATCACCGACGTGCAGGAATCCCAGGCAGCATACGACCAGTCGGTGGCCTCAGAAATACAAGCCAAGCGCGAGCTTGCTACGGCACGGAATTTTCTCCGGGAGATTACCGGAGAGTACGTGTCGTCGCTATCGGCGCCGGGGGAGAATTTCCCATTGCCCAACCCGAATCCGGCCGACGAACAAAGCTGGATCGACCTTGCGATGGGACAAAACCTGTTACTCGTTTCGAGCCGCCTTGATGAGCAAATTGCCAGAGACGAGATCTCCTTTCGCCGCACCGGACACTACCCTACGCTTGACCTGGTGGCAGGATACGGAGAGTCGGAGTCCAAGGCGGTGCGCAATGTCGACAGCGGGCCATTTAACCCTGCTGACAGCGAGGGCGACCGCGATTCAATATCGTTGCAGGTTACATTCCCGCTATTCGCAGGCGGCCGTACGTCATCCAGAGTTCGCGAGGCAGTTTATCTGCACCGCGCAAGCCGCGAGCAATTACAACGTGTCACGCGCGAAACCGAACGTGCAACGCGCGACGCCTATCTCGGCGTGTTATCGGAGATCAGCCGCGTCAAGGCGTTGGAGCAGGCTGTGGAATCGAGCACGACTGCGCTTGAGGCTACTCAGGCCGGATTTGACGTCGGAACGCGAACGATCGTGGACGTACTGAACTCACAGCGTGCCTTGTATATAGCGATCACAAATTATTATCAAAGCCGCTATGTCTATATCGGCAATGTGCTGCTGCTGAAGCAGGCGGCGGGAACGCTTCAAATTCAGGATCTGGAGCAGATCGACCGCTGGCTGGAAGACAGAATTCCTCCGGAGAAAGCGATTGCGGACGAAGAAGAGGAAAACGCGACCTAGATTCGGCTCTCGCTAACCTTTCTCTACTTTGCTGATTAGTGGCTCCATCAGATTCAGGAGCCGCTGAAGTGCGCCCCGGTTCTCCACCAGTATTTGGCGGCCTTTGCTCGCCATCTTCTCTGCCTCATCGCTGTCGCGAAACAGCTTCTTCAACGCGAGTGCCAGTTCGGCCGCATCCCGAACCTGGACGAATGCGCCGACTTCGCTGAACATGTTCGCAATATCCTGGGTATTGAACAGATGGGGACCGGTGATTACCGGCAGGCCCAGGGCGGCGGGCTCAAGCAGGTTATGACCACCGATTGGAACCAGCGTGCCGCCAACGAACGCAATGTCGCTTGCGGCGTAGAACATCGGCAGCTCGCCCATCGTATCTCCGAGAAAAACGCTGGCGTCGGCGGCGCATGCAAGCTCGTCAGTTCGCGAAACGAATTTGAATTCCTTTTTTCGAAGCAGTGACCTCACAGTTCCGAATCGTTCGGGATGTCTTGGCACGAGCAGGAGTAACGCGTCAGAAATTTCTTCGAGCACTTGCCGATGTGCCTCGAGTACCTGTTCCTCCTCTTTGTCATGGGTACTCGCAGCAACCCACACCGGTCGCCCGGCGAAATACTCGCGCCGAAATGCGTCACCGTGTGAATTTAGGTCCGCCGGTGTCTCAAAATCGAATTTGATATTGCCCGTTACCCATGTGCGTTCGGGCGCCGCGCCGAGCGAACGAAACCGATCTGCATCGATTTCGCTTTGAGCTGCAATTACGATTCCGTGGGAAAGCGTTTCACGAAATAACGGCAGGAATCGACGATAGCGTTTGACGGACTGCGGCGAGATTCTGGCGCTTACCAGAATCAGCGGAATCTTCCTTTGACCCAATGCATCGTAAAGATTGGGCCAGATCTCCGTTTCCATGATCAAAGCAAGTTCGGGGCTGATAGCGTCGAAGAAATTTCGGACGGCGAATGGTAACTCGAATGGGATATAGCAATGCCTCACCAGATCGCCATAAAGACTGCTCACCCTCGCGGCACCGGTCGGCGTCACTGTTGTGATTAGCAGCTCGCGATTGGGAAAACGGCTTTGAAGAACTCGCACCAGGGGAACCGTCGCCTGCACCTCGCCGACTGAGACCGCATGGATCCAGATACTGCCTTTGGACAGCACCGGATAGCCGAATCCCAATCGCTGACCCAGACGGTCCCAGTAGCTTTGATTTACGGCGCCCCGAAATATCCAGTACAGCGCATACAACGGCGATAAGAGATAGCTCAGGAGGACGTAAATGAATCGCATGGGCAAGTCTTAAGGACGGAAGGGCCTGCTGGACCCCCGGCAGGCAGCGATGTTATGGCGATTGTGCGCTTGGGTTACACGCGGCCCTCTAGCCGCACTTGGAATCACCGCAACTCAGGCAGGTCATGCAGCCGTCCATCATGACGACAGCCGCCGTGCTGCACTTCGCACAGAGCTGCGCGCCTTCCGGATAATCACTCTTGGAAAAGGCATCCTGCTGCGCCGTCATGGCCTGAAACTCGGCCCTCTTCTCTGCGATCAGTTTTTTCTGGCCCTCGTCGAGTTCAGGTTTGGGCATCATTCCAATCAGAATCAAATGCTTTTCTACGATGTAACCGAGCTCAGCAATGATCGACGGCATGAATGTGCCACCAGGCTTCCAGTAGCCGCCACGTGGATCGAAAACGGCCTTGAGCTCGTCCACGAGAAATGTCACGTCGCCGCCCTTACGGAAGACTGCCGAGATTACGCGCGTTAGCGCAACGATCCACTGATAATGATCGAGATTTTTTGAATTGATGAAAACCTCGAATGGCCGGCGTTTCTCGTACTCCGTACCCTCGTTCAGAATAATGTCGTTAATCGTCACATACAGGGCGTGATCAGACACCGGTGTTTTGACTTTATAGGTTGAGCCAATGAGCATCTCCGGACGCTCGAGCTTCTCATGCATGCGGATGACTTCTGCACGGCCATCATCAGCCTGTTCCCGCTTGAACTCCGGCTTTTTCTCGGCCGCAGCCTCATCTGCTGATCCCTTGACCGAATAGCCAACGATCTTTTTCTCGATTTTTTTCGTGCTCATGTCAAAACTTTCCGTAATAGCCTTCTTTCAACGCATCGAACAAATTGGCGGCGGTATGTACTTCGCCGTCATATTCGATCTCTTCATCGCCTCTTAGCTCAATCTCGGATCCATCCTCGAGCGTGAACGAATAGACGGTGTTCTTCAGGTCCTTCTCTTTGACGAGGACGCCCTGGAACGCCTCCGGATTAAAGCGGAATGTCGTGCAGCCTTTCAGCCCCTGCTCATAGGCGTAAACGTAAATATTCTTGAAATCCTTGTACGGATAATCGGTCGGCACATTCGCCGTCTTTGAAATGGATGAATCAATCCACCTCTGGGCCGCTGCTTGAATGTCGACATGCGCCGTCGGCGTAATGTCTTCTGCCGTAATGAAGTAGTCCGGCAATGCGTTCTCCGCATTTTCTTGTGTATCAGCAACATTTGGCATTGCCTGCGGATTGACCAGACCCCGCAATGCAAGTAACTCGAAAGAAAAAACGTCGACCTTTTCTTTCGTTTTCTTGCCCGGTCGAATGACGTTTCTGAAATAGTGATGTGCAAAACTCGGCTCAATGCCATTACTCGCATTATTCGCCAATGACAGCGAAATCGTGCCGGTTGGGGCAATCGAGCTGTGGTGCGTGAACCTTGCGCCGACTTCGGCAAGCTCATTGACCAGTTCCGGTGCTTCCTGTGCGATCTGCTGCATGTAGCGACTGTAACGGCTATGCAGAATACGTCCCGGCACCTTGTCACCGACCTTATAACCGTCCCGCGCCATCTCGGGGCGCTTGGCCAGAAATTCGGGCGTTACCTCAAACTCTTCGTTCATGATCGGAGCCGGGCCCTTCTCTTTGGCCAACTCGAGAGCCGCTTCCCATCCGGCGAGCGCCAGTTGTCGTGCGACCTCCTCAGTGAAGCGAACAGACTCCTCGCTGCCATATTTCATGCGCAACATCGTGATTGACGAACCCAGTCCCAGAAAACCCATGCCATGGCGGCGCTTGCGGCTGATTTCGTTGCGTTGCAGCGGTAGCGGCAAGCCGTTTATCTCGACGACATTGTCCAGCAGTCGAGTGAATACCTTGACGACCTTTTTGAATTCCTCCCAGTCGAATCGAGCCTGTTCGGTAAATGGGTCCAGCACGAACTTTGTGAGGTTTACCGAGCCAAGCAGACAGGAACCGTAGGGTGGCAGTGGCTGCTCGCCACATGGGTTCGTCGCGCGTATGTTCTCGACAAACCAGTTGTTATTCATCTCGTTGACCTTGTCGATCAGGACAAAGCCGGGCTCAGCGAAATCATAGGTCGATGCCATAATGACATCCCAAACCCGGCGCGCTGGCATCGTGCGATAGATCTTGCAGGCCACCAGGCCATCCGGATTGCGCACATAGTTATCCGGGCCCGGCCATTCACGCCAGACGAACTGCTTTTCGTCGTGAATGTCGAGGCCGTCCTGCTCGATCTCTTTCGCCGTCACCGGAAAAGCGAGTTTCCATTCGTCCTGGTTCTGAACGGCCTGCATGAATTCGTCGGTAATCAGGAGTGATAAATTGAACTGACGCAGGCGGCCGTCTTCGCGCTTCGCTCGGATAAAATCCATGACGTCCGGGTGTCCGACATCAAAAGTACCCATTTGCGCTCCGCGCCGACCACCCGCTGAGGAGACCGTGAAACACATCTTGTCGTAGATATCCATGAACGACAAAGGACCCGACGTGTATGCGCCCGCTCCCGTGACGTAAGCACCTTTCGGTCTCAAGGTGGAAAATTCGTAACCAATTCCGCAACCGGCTTTCAAAGTCAGGCCCGCTTCGTGGACTTTGTTGAGAATATTGTCCATCGAATCGGCAACCGTGCCGGACACCGTGCAATTGATCGTCGAGGTCGCCGGTTTGTGATCTTGCGCGCCGGCGTTCGAGATGATCCTGCCTGCCGGGATGGCGCCGCTGCGCAACGCCCAAAGAAACTCATCGAAACATTGCTCGCGAAGCCCTTCCTCTTCAACTTCGGCAAGCGCTCGCGCAACACGCTTATGGGTGTCGTCGATGGTCTCGTCTATGTTCGTACCGTCTTTTGCCGTCAGCCGATATTTTGCTCGCCAGATATCGAGCGACGCCGGCTGAAATGTTATATCGGCTACAGAACTAGCGTCGAGATGAACAGCGGACTTCATTTGGTCCCAAACTCCCCTAAACTCCCTAATGAGACCCCAATCTTTCGTTTTTTAGCGGGTAACGCAGCGCTTTTTACGGCGAATAGCTACCGGCTCACCACTTTCAATTTCTTAAGCGGCGAGTGCCAAAACTGGCCTCTAACTTCGTTATTGCAAGCACAAGATGTTGTGTTTGCGAGGCCACAAGATTATGCCTGCTACACGCCACTGTCAAGGCTTTGCCTGTTTTTTTTCCTGTAGCATTACTTCTTATAATTCAAAATCTTACAATAATACTTGAAGTAAGTGCTTTAAAACATTAGCGAAAAAAATGACACTTTCGTGAAATTTTTTTTGCACTACATCTAGTGGCATTAAGTGAAACGAAAAAACCGATTTTGACCGCCGACTTGTGTCTTTTTCGGCCCGATTTTTGCCCTTGAAATGCGATATGGCGACCCAATTTTAGCCCGCAACATTGCATTTTCTCAGGGTCTTTTCAGGATCTTACAGGTAGAAGGTGCGCTTGTAATTTAGGAGTAAGAAATGAATATACGCAGATACGAACCTAGGTCAGTTTTTGATCTGTTGCAACGCGAATTGTCCCCCTACGGGGCTCGCAGAACAGCACTGACCGACGATAACAACACGGTAGCCGACTGGGTGCCTGCGGTTGATATCGTTGAAGAAAAAGACAGATTTGTGCTCAAGGCGGATGTGCCTGGCGTCGATCCTGCTGAAATCGAAGTAAGCATGGATGGCGGCGTCCTCAGTGTGTCCGGCGAACGGCACAGTGAGACCAGCGATGAGTCAGATGGACTGAAAAGGGTAGAAAGGATAAACGGCAAGTTTTACCGCCGTTTCTCTCTCCCTGAAACAGCAAACGCCGACGGCATTGCGGCAAAGAGCAGCAATGGTATTCTGGAAGTCACGATACCGA
>Ga0255052_10000160_pt1 | contig 50549 bp, 48 predicted proteins | sample JV7_2_21_MG_FD_188632 | JGI IMG/M metagenome (GOLD analysis project Ga0255052, IMG submission 188632) | Seawater microbial communities from Jervis Inlet, British Columbia, Canada - JV7_2_21 | ecosystem: Environmental > Aquatic > Marine > Inlet | place: Canada: British Columbia | collected...
GAGCCCTTGGTAGTTGATGTGATCCTTTCCTGAAGTTCACCCATCTCGGTGGCCAGTGTTGGCTGGTAACCAACTGCGCTGGGGATCCGTCCCAACAGGGCTGATACCTCGGAACCTGCCTGGGTAAATCGGAAAATATTATCGATAAACAGAAGGACATCCTGTCCTTCTTCATCCCGGAAATATTCGGCAGCGGCAAGGCCTGCGAGTCCCACTCTGAGCCTTGCTCCGGGAGGCTCGTTCATCTGTCCGTAGACGAGAATGGCTTTGTCCAGAACCTTGGATTCCTTCATCTCCAGCCAGAGATCGTTACCCTCTCGGGTTCGCTCTCCCACACCGGAAAAGACCGAGAACCCGCCGTGTTCGATGGCGATGTTGTGGATCATCTCCATGATGATAACTGTTTTACCAACTCCCGCACCGCCGAAGAGGCCTATCTTGCCGCCTTTTGGATATGGCTCCAGAAGGTCGATAACCTTGACGCCCGTCTCAAGGATCTCCGTATCGGTGCTTTGGTCCTCCAGGCTGGGCGGTTCCCTGTGGATAGGATAGCGGATCTCGCTCTCGATCGGGCCCAGCTCGTCAACTGGATCACCCGTGACGTTCATGATCCTGCCCAGGGTTGCTCTACCTACCGGAACCGTGATTGGACCGCCCGTGTCTTCAGCCTCCATTCCGCGGATAAGGCCGTCAGTGGAGTCCATGGCCACCGTACGTACGACGTTGTTGCCGAGGTGGGCCGCAACTTCCGCTATCAGGCTGAACTTCTTACCCGAAGTTTCGCCCTCGATCCTGATAGCATTGAAAATAGCCGGAAGGTTTCCGGGTTCGAACTCAATGTCAAGTACAGGACCGATAATCTGTGTTATCTTGCCGATGTTCTTCACTTACCGTACCCCCTTATCTGAGGTCATTACCGAGTTCCGGGCGCAATGTCTCCACCTCGGGCTCCATTCTATTTAATAGCTTCCGCACCGCTGACAACCTCCACCAGCTCCTTGGTGATAGCCGCCTGTCTGGATCGGTTGTAAAGCAGAGTTAACTCATCTATCATCTCTCCCGCATTTTTACTTGCTGCATCCATGGCCGTCATCCTGGCGCCGTGTTCGCTGGCTACCGACTCTAACAGGACTCTGTAGACCTGAATGTTTATGTGCCGCGGCAGAAGCTCCTCGAGTACCACATCTTCTGATGGCTCGTAGATATACTCAACCGCAAAATGGTCTTCGGCGACGTCCATCGGCTTGATGGGCAAAAGTTGCTCTACGACAACCATTTGCTGTATGGCCGATTTGAATTCATTGTACACCATGAAGACCTGATCGAACTCCTCTTCGAGATAGCTTTCCACCACGTCATTTCCAATGGCCATGGCATGAGAAAAGGAAACGTCGGCGAGAATATCAAGAGAGATCTTGCGGGTATTAGCCTCCCGACGCTTGAAATACTCCACGGCCTTTCGGCCTACAAGGTGCAGGGAGAACTCCCACTCAGGATGCTCGGCCATGAACTGCTCTGCTTTTCGCAGAATGTTGGAGTTGAACGCGCCGCAAAGGCCCCGGTCGGATGTAACCACAACCATATCGGCCTTCTTCGGCTCCCTCGTTACCAGGAGAGGATGGGCCTCTGGGTTCGCCCTGAGGGCGAGGCTGGAAAGGACCTCCAGCATCTTCAGTGCATAAGGCCTCGATGAAAGTATCGCCTCCTGGGCCCTTCGCAGCCTGGAGGCCGCAACCATTTTCATCGCCTTGGTGATCTGTTCCGTGTTCTTGACCGACTGGATGCGCCGTCTTATGTCCCTGAGGTTAGACATGATGTCATCTCACTCTCCCGGGGTTATCGTTAATAGTGTCGTAAAAAGTCCATTCATGGCTTTTTACTCCGCGGAAATCGAAAAGTGTCATTTTCTCTTTCCTCACAAATCAATAACGTGCAGTGCAAGTCATTGATTTGGGCGCCCCCAATGGGCGCGTTGATGACTTCTTGCGAAGTCATCAACTTTAACAGGGTCGTAAAAAGTCCATTCGTGGCTTTTTTGTTAATCGGTAACGAATTCATTCTTGAATTCATCCAGGGCCGCTTTCAGCCTGCCCTCCAGATCGTCGTCTATTTCCTTTCTCTCACGCAAATCTTTCATTGTTTCCTGATGCCGGTTGTCCATGAAGTGTTCGAGTTCTTCTTCGTATTTCAGAATAGCATCCGTCGGATATTCGTCCACATACCCGTTGGTAGCCGCAAAAACGGCAAGAACCTGTTTTTCAACGGGCAGAGGTACATACTGGCCCTGCTTGAGGATCTCCACCAGCCTCTCGCCTCGAGCGAGTTGCGCCTGTGTCGCCTGGTCCAGGTCGGAGCCAAACTGAGCAAAGGCTTCCATTTCTCTGTACTGGGCCAGGTCAAGCCTCAGGCGGCCGGCCACCTGACGGAAGGCCCTTATCTGGGCATTACCTCCTACACGGGAGACAGAGATACCTACGTTAATGGCGGGCCTGACACCGGAATAGAAGAGATCTGACTCAAGGAAGATCTGTCCGTCGGTAATGGAGATCACATTTGTAGGAATGTAAGCGGCCACATCGCCTGCCTGTGTCTCTATCACCGGCAGCGCAGTCAGCGATCCTCCGCCCTCTTCATCGCTCATCTTTGCCGCTCTTTCCAGCAATCTTGAGTGGACATAGAAAACGTCTCCCGGATATGCTTCACGGCCGGGAGGACGCCTGAGGAGAAGTGAGAGCTGTCTGTATGCAGCAGCGTGCTTTGAAAGGTCGTCATAAATAAGCAGTGCGTGCCTGCCGCTATCGCGAAAGTACTCTCCCATGGCGCAGCCGGAATAGGGAGCGAGAAACAGGAGCGGCGCCGGCTCGCTAGCTGACGCTGAAACGACAGTTGTATACTCCATTGCCCCATGCTCTTCGAGGTCGGCCACAACCCTGGCCACAGTGGAATCCTTCTGGCCGATCGCTACGTAGAAACAGTAAACTGGTGGATCGGCGTTTTTCTGATTAATGATGGTATCGATAGCAATGGCGGTCTTGCCCGTCTGGCGGTCGCCGATTATAAGCTCACGCTGACCTCTCCCGATGGGGATCATGGAATCAATAGCCTTTATGCCAGTCTGGAGCGGTTCATGAACCGGCTGCCTTCTGACAATACCCGGAGCGATAACCTCGACGAGCCTGCTCTCCTGGGTTTCGATGGGCCCCTTGCCGTCGATGGGCTGTCCGAGGGCATTAACCACCCTCCCCAGCATTCCTTCTCCTACCGGAACTTCAACAATCCTGCCGGTCCGCTTGACAACATCACCCTCCTTGATGAGTTGATAATCGCCCAGCAGAACGATCCCGACATTGTCCTCCTCGAGGTTCAGTACCATCCCGTAAATTTCACCCGGAAGCTCAACAAGCTCACCCGCCATTGCGTTCTCAAGGCCGTAAACACGGGCGATCCCGTCGCCGGTGGAGAGTACTATGCCTGTCTCCTTGATATCGATGCTCTTTTCAAAGCCTTCGATCTGTTTCTTGATAATCTCTGTAATTTCTTCTGCTCTGATCTGCATATCGTCCTATCTCCTGCTGCTCAGGCTATCCTTTACCTGTTCCAGCTGATTGGCCAGGCTCCAGTCATACACCTGGCTTCCCACGTAGGCCACTATTCCTCCAAGGATACTTTCATCCACCTCGACCTCCAGTATGACCTCTTTTCCTGTCAGCTTTGACAGCGCTTCCCTGACCTTTTTCTCATCCCCCTTGCCAAGAGGAGAGGCAACTACGACCCTGGTCCTTACCCTGTTGTGGATCGTGTCAGCTATACTCTGGTAGGCTGCCGCGATCTCTTCAATACTCATGATCCTGTTTTTTTCCAGCAATAAAGAGACAAACTTTTTCGTCAGGTTCTGAACGCCTGTTTTGTCCAGTATGGCGCTCAAAGCATCCTTCTTTTCCTGAATGGATATTGTCGGGTTTGCAAAGACAAAGGTAAGCTCCGACGATTCTTCGAAAAGACCCGCGATCTCATCAAGATCCCCGCCCACTTCTGCAATGATGTTCTCTTCGCTGGCAAGATCTATGAGAGCCTGTGCATATCTTCTGGCCAGGACAAAACCAATCACTGTTGACTGACCTCCAGTTTCTCAAGGTATTCTGCTATGAACCTCGTGTGGTCTTTTTCCTGGATATTTTCCTGGATGATCTCCCGTGCGATTGTCACGGCGATCTCAGCAACTTCATTTCTCAGCTCTTCCTGTGATTTCTTGAGCTCCTGTTGGATGGCCTGGCTGGCCTCTCTCTTCAGCCTCTCAACGGCTTCTTCAGCCTCCGAAAGCACGCGCGCCTTTTCAGCTTCGCTTTCCTCTCTGGCATGCTCCATTAGCTCCTCAATCTCTCTGGAGAGGCCAGCGAGTTTTTCCTCAGCCTCTTTCATGTTGGCCTCGGCAATTTTCCGGGTCTCTTCCGCATCCGTGATCAGTTTGCGGATAGTTTGTAAGCTGTTTTCAATAAAACTCCTGGCGGGCTTTCGCAGGAAGTATATAAGCACTCCGAAGAGGATGGCAAAATTGATGATCCTCATTACCAGATCATAGAGCTGTCTCCCGGTGGTGCTTCCTTCGCCTGCGGCTGCAAAGACAGCAGCAGGAAGTAGAACGGCTGCCAGAACGATAGCTGATCGTATCTTTCCAGGCATCAGGATTTACTCCCAACAGTTCTGCCTATAAGACGTGAAGCAATATCCCGGCCAAGCGTTTTTGCATCTTCTGCCAGCACCTCCCTGGAGTCGGCAGTCTGGATCGCCAGAGACTCCTTCGCTTTTTCAAGCTCTTTGGTGTTGACCTCTCTTGCGCTCTGAACGATCTCCCGGAATCGTTCCAGCGCTTCACTTCTCCCTGCAGCTCTCAGCGACATGGCTTCCTGTTTTGCATCGATTATTTTTGAATCGTATTCGGCCATGTTCTCTCCAACCACCTTGTCGATCCTGTCCTGCATCTCTCTGGACTCATTCACAAACCTCTCCCTCTCATCCAGGACCCGAAGGATGGGTCTAAAGAGGAGAAAGTTCAAAATTACCAGCAAAATCAAGAAGTTAACGAGCTGTACAATTAGTGTAAAATTAACATCGATCAAGTGAGCCTCCGCTCCGTTTTGAAGAACATCTCTGCACTGAAAGCGTCAATTAAAGTAATAAAACGGCCCCGGCCTGTCAACAGTTTTTACCTGTGAAGCCGTTTCTTTTGGGTCGCTGTCAGCCCTTTACGACAAAGATGAGAAGAAGGGCAATGACAAGCGCGTAGATGCCTGTGGACTCGGAAACCGCTTGGCCGACAAGCATGGTCCTGGTCAGAAGGCCAGCCTGGTCGGGGTTTCTTCCGATGGCCTCGCAAGCCTTGCCGGCGGCGAAACCCTCGCCTATGCCGGGACCGATGGCTCCAAATCCCATGGCCATACCCGCACCCAGAAGAGCGGCTGCGCGGATCAGTTCAGCTCCTGTGATATCCATATTCTTTCCTCCTTAATTTTGTGATATCTGTTCAGATAATCACTTTGATAATCGATCATCCGTTTCCCAATATCAGTTCCGCTACCCGTTTAGTCTTTTTTCGGCCGTCAGGCCGTCAGCAGCAGAACGAATGAAATGACAAGCGCAAAAACACTTGGTGACTGAGCCACTGCCAGCCCCACCAGCATGGTTCGAATGATGGGGCCCGAGGCCTTTTCAGGCTCCCGGTGGTGCCTGATGCCCATAATGGCCAATTCCGCAGCGCACCCCGATCCAATGGATGATCCGATGGATCCAAATCCCATACAGATCCCCGCCGACATTACCGCTACGTAATTTACGAGCCCCGCATCAGGCTTCGAAGGCAGGAAGATGAGCAGAAACGATACCAGCAGGGCAAAGATCAGAGGTGTTTGACTGAGGGCCTGTCCCACAAGCATCAATGTTGTGAAGGGCCTGCGCATGTGAGGCTGGCGCGCGATGGCCTCGCATGCCATAGAAGCCGGAAAGGCGCTCCCGATGCCCGAAGCGAAGGAAGCGGCTCCAATGGATATTCCCGCTCCCAGCCCGGCAAAACCCTTGACCAGTTCGGTTGCATCCCCAGCCCCGAAAAGCAGCAGGATGCCTATGACGAGGGCAAAAGTCGGTGGTGTCGAGGTCGCTCCCTGCCCGATGAGCATGATCCGGAAGAGATCCGATGAAACCGCAGGTTGCGTCCCCATTCCTTTCACGGCGGAGGCCGCAGACATGCCCATGCCGACCCCCGCACCGATGGCTCCGAAACCGACAGCGAAGGCGGCGCCCAGAGCATACATTGCTTTAACGATCAATGAAACGGCCACCGGGTCCACTCGTCGCTCCTATTTTGTCGCTACTGCGATGTAGGTAATCGTTAGCATGGTGAACACAAAGGCCTGCACGGTACCCACAAACATGCCGAAGAACACGTATAGGAAAGGCGGAAGAACCAGACTGTAAACCATCCAGGAGACAACCGTTATGATGATCGCCCCTCCCATGATGTTCCCGAAAAGACGGAAGGAGATGGAGACCACCTTCGCGAGCTCACCCACGATGTTGAGGGGAACCATAATAATAAAAGGGTGCGTGTATTCCTTAAGATATGGCCCGATCCCCTTGGCTCTGATGGCGGCTGTGTGTGTCAGGAAAAAACCCATTATAGCCAGGCTAAGGGGAGTATTCAGATCCTTCGTAGGTTCAACAAGGCCCGGGATCATGCCCAGCCAGTTGCTTAGCAGCAGGAAAACGAACAGGGTGGTCACCAGAGGCACGTAGGTTCTGGTGGTGGTCTCCAGTGTTTCTTTTGTCAGCTTGTCCATGGCAGAGATGTACAGCTCCGCGATCCGCTGGACGGGACCGGGCTGCGACTGAAGACGGTGCCTGATGATCAGAGCCAGCACGATGAGGACCACCATGATGAGCCATGTGTTGAAGATGGTGGCGGTGTTGACCGTCAGACTCATGCCCAGCAGGTCGAAGGTGTATGTCGGTATAGCAGTTACATCTTCCATTTCACGGAATCCCTACTCCTGCCTCCCCAGCAGCTCCCCACCGAAGAGTATTATCTGAGATGTAAAAATGGCCGGTATTGCGGCCCAAAGGGCTATATCCTCACTCCTCGCGGCATAGATAAGGGCAGCGGCAAGCACCATCAGCCTTAAAATGTGCCTTGTCGCAGCTCTCCATGTGCTTCCCCTGGCAGTTATTGCAACCTGCTTCCGTACTTCACCCACCATTAAAAGCAGGTTGACTATGCTCGCTGAACCGCCCAGGGCAACTCCTTTTGCCCAGGGTTTCTGTCCTGCCAGGAGGAGAATGCTGGTTACTGCCAAAACAAGGGCGAGGGCCCTGTAGAATATCCGCCTGGTGTATGCGTCAATGGAGAATCCCTCGCCGCTCATTTTAAGGTATACAATATACTGTATTCAATTAATTCCATCAATCGCTTTTTACCGTCGCAGCTAGATCGTCATCCGTTTGCTCTTCATTGGCAGCCTCCGGTATCGTTCCAATGCTGGGTATCTTGCTGTCCTCCTGTGCCATAGAGCAGCTTCCCTCAAAGATGACCCCCTCTTCTATAAAGAGGCTGGGTGTCTTTACATTACCGAAAATCTTGCCTGGACGGTACACTTCCACTTTACTTGTGGCTGTGATGTTGCCCCTGACCATACCGCTTACAACGACAGTATTCACGTTGATCTCGGCGGCAACAACTGCGCTTTCGCCGATGATGAGGGTGTCCTTTGTATAGACCTCGCCTTCCAGCTTTCCGTCGATACGTACGGTCCCCTCAAAGGTAAGAATGCCCTTGAAGTCCGTGCCTTCACCCAGGAAGGCCTTTATCTCTCCCCGCGGTGCAGGTGGTGTCTTTTCCTTTTTGGTGCTCATTTCTTTCCTCCATCTCTGTTAGACATGAGAATATCGACCAGGTTGTTAAGTTCTTCCAGATTGCTGTAGGAAACTTCTATTCTGCCTCCCCTTACCCCGGCGTTAATGCGAACTTTCGCAGCGAGCTTTCTTGAGAGACGTTTTTCAAGGTCGATGAGCTCAATGGGCTTTGTCACTGTTTTGCCCCTGGCAACAGTCCTTGGCTTTTTCCGGGTAACTGCCCGCTCGACCTCCCTGACTGAGAGGCCTTTTTTCAGGATCCTGCTGAGCATGCTTCTCAGGTCCGCTTCTCTGTCAATTGACAGCAGGGCTCTTGCATGACCCGCTGATAAATTTCCTTCGACCAGCTCTTTTTTAACATATTCGGGCAGGGCGAGGATCCTGACGGAGTTGGCCACCGTGGCTCTGTCCTTACCCACCCTCTTTGCCACCTCCTGTTGGGTAAATCCATATCTGTCCTGAAGTTCCCTGTAAGCTTGAGCCTCCTCCACAGGGTTAAGGTTCTCTCTCTGGATATTTTCTATGAGAGCAAACTCTATTTTCTCCTCCTCTTGAAGCTCCCTGACCTGAACCGGGATGTGCCTCAGCCCCGCCAGCCTGGCCGCCCTCAGGCGTCTCTCGCCAGCGACAAGCTCGTACCCGCCCGGAACTTTCTGTACCAGTATTGCCTGCAGAATGCCCTTTTCTCGAATGGAGTCCGCCAGTCCTTTTAAGGAGTTTTTCTCGAATTTCTTCCTTGGCTGATTCGGGTTCGGGAATACTTCATCAACGGGAACTTGCAGAGGACTTCCATGCAGCGCCGATTCCTCGCCGCCTGGTATCAACGCCCCCAATCCCTTACCCAGGGCTTGACGCTTACGATCCTGTTCCATTCAGTATCTCCCTTGCCAGGCTGAGATAACCCTCTGTCCCTCTGGATTTGATATCGTACAAAATTGCGGGAAGGCCATGGCTGGGTGCCTCGCTGAGTCTGACATTCCTCGGTATAACAGTCTTGAAAACTTTTCCCGGAAAATATTTCCTCGCTTCGGCAGCTACCTGATGCGACAGGTTGTTGCGGGGATCGAACATCGTTAGAAGAATGCCTTCGATCTCCAACTCCTGGTTCAGAGCCCTCCTCACCAGCTTGACAGTGTTAAGCAGTTTTCCCAGGCCCTCCATAGCAAAGTATTCACACTGCAGGGGTATCAGCACTGAATCTGCCGCTGTAAGGGCATTAAGGGTCAGAAGGCCAAGTGAAGGGGGACAATCGATGAGAATGAACTCATAATTTTCCCTCAACCCGGAAAGAGACCTCCTGAGCAATGTCTCCCTGGAAAGAACGTTGACCAACTCAAGCTCGGCACCGGTGAGATCTACATTTGACGGGATCAGTTTCAGGTGCTCAAGCTGTGTGTCAACAACAATCCCGGAGCTGGGTTCGTCATTCACGAGAACCTGATAGATGGATGTGACGACCAGGCTCGGATCAATACCGATGCCGCTGGTAGCATTTGACTGGGGGTCGATGTCCACAAGGAGGGTTTTCTTCTCGGCAACGGCCAGCGAAGCAGCCAGATTAATGGCGGTAGTGGTCTTGCCCACTCCTCCCTTTTGATTTGTTACGGCTATGACTTTAGCCATGGCTCCCGGAGACGATATCCCCCGCTCCCTTCCTCCGCCGGCCAAAAAAGGACCACATGGCAAAACCGGCGAACAGGGACAGTTTCAAAATAACCAACAATAACAGATATTTAGGTTTAATTAATTTAATCATACCTTCCCTCAACTCAAACCGATTTCAGGGAAAATTAATACATTGACGAAGAAATGTCCAAAGGAAAATGTTTCACGTGAAACATTTTTGTTCACGTTCAATGTTCCACGTTCAATGTTCAAGGTTTGGACAGGGCTATTTCTAAAGCTGCAAACAACGTTGAACGTTAAACCTTGAACGTTGAACTACTCTTTTACAACCTCCCATATAACCCACTCCCTGGGAGAACCCGATATTCTGTAGGGGTGAGCTTCCCCGGTGGTTTTATCGATGAGGTCCTCTGTGGTATAGATAAGCGTCCTGCCCCCTTCCTTGAGAAGGGGTCCGGCGGATTTCAGTATCAGGTGGGGTTTGGCAGATGCCCTGGAGACAGCAAGGTCGAACTCCCCAGCCCCGCTATCGGCGATCTCTTCAAAACGCCCCTCCAGCACCCATGCACCCTTTATTTCCAGCGTCCGGATAATATGTCTCAAGAACGCACACTTTTTACCGGAAGCTTCTGCCAGGCAGGCCTCCAGGCCTGGGCTCCCTATCTTGAGAACAAGTCCGGGAAAACCTGCCCCCGCTCCCATGTCTACAACTCTTTCAGAACCTTCCAACAAACCCATGCCCAGGGGCACTAGAGAATCTAAAAAGTGTACTCTTGTCCAATTGTGTTCTTTTCTGGATACAAGGTTGATATTGCGATTCCACTTTTCCAACTCCCTGCAATAAACGGCAAGCTGCTGAAGCTGCGTGGAGTCAAGCTCGACACCCAGATCGGTTGCCCCTCTTTTCAGTTTCTTTTTAAATTTGTCATCCATCTAATATTGATCCACTTTTTTAGATTAATTCACAGATTAGCTGGCGGTTACTTCATAATTCATGGGTTCCGGCAAAAGTCCCTTCGCCTTCGCAACCCCCTTGAGCTTCGCTTCAGGAACTTTTATCGGAACCCATTAAAGTTTAAGGTCGGGCTTTTGGTTAATCACGAAGCGAAGCTAACCCCACGCGCAGCCGAGTGGTTACACCAAAAGCCCGGCCTTCGAAGCACACATACCTGTATTCAACCAACTAATTTTGACTATCACCCCGCCTCTTTCTTCGCCCTGCCCAGATAGATCATCAGGGCTGAGACAGCGGCTGGCGTAACTCCCGGTATCCTGGAGGCCTGGCCAAGGTTTGCAGGTCTTACCTCGGCAAGTTTGTCCCGCACCTCACGGGACATGGCATTAAGGGACTGAAAATCGATGTCATCTGGTATCGTCATCGATTCCATTTTCCTCATTCTTTCAACCATGGCTGTCTGGCGCTGTATATATCCCTCATATTTAGCCTGTATTTCTATCTGCTCTGAGGCCTTCGGGTCTCTGGAGGGGGTAAATTCAGGATTCCATTTTACAAGATCCCCGGTTTTAATCCCGGGTTGTCGCAGAACCTTGATAAGGGGCGTTCCGCGCACAGGTGAATTTGCCCCCATATCCACTGTAACTTTTGTTTCGTTAAGCTCCTTGAGTCCCCTTTTGACCTCCTCTGCCTTCTCCCTGGTTCTGGTAACTTCATCTTCACCAATGAGCCCGACAGCATGCCCCCTTTCCATAAGCCTAAGATCGGCATTATCCTCTCTGAGCAAAAGACGGTGCTCAGCCCTTGATGTAAAGAGCCTGTACGGCTCGCTGGTTCCCTTGGTAACCAGATCGTCAACCATAACCCCTATGTATGCTTCGTCCCTCCTCAACACCAGGGATGGAGCACTCTGAACAAAAAGCGCAGCGTTTATCCCGGCCAGCAAGCCCTGGGCAGCAGCCTCCTCATAGCCGGAAGTGCCGTTTATCTGTCCTGCAAGAAAAAGCCCCTGCACTGATTTTACATGAAGGTCCAGACCCAGTTGCTGGGGGAACACGAAATCGTACTCGATCGCGTATCCAGGTCTCATGATCTGGACCTCCTCCAGTCCGGGTATGGTTCTAAGCATCCGGATCTGTATATCAATGGGCAGACTCGTAGAGACTCCGTTGGGGTAGAACTCCCTTGTCTGAAGACCTTCTGGCTCAAGAAATATCTGGTGTCCTGTCTTGTCCGGGAACCTTACGACCTTGTCCTCGATGCTGGGGCAGTACCGTGGCCCGACTCCCTTGATAACGCCGGAATACAGAGGAGACCGGTCCAGACCATCCCTTATGGCCTGGTGGGTCTTTTCTGTCGTCCTTGTTATCCAGCACGGCACCTGCTCCCTCTCGATGGACTTCGTCCTGAAGGAGAAAGGCAGTGGTTTCTCATCGCCGTACTGAGGAGTAGTCACATCGAAATCTATGGTTTTGGCATCAAGCCTTGGCGTTGTTCCCGTTTTAAGGCGGCCCACTTCCAGCCCCAGGCCCGCCAGGGCATCTGATAGCATCAAGGCCGGAAACTCTCCCGCCCTTCCCGCTGCATATTGGGTCATCCCCACATGTATCAGTCCTTTGAGGAATGTTCCGGTTGCAATAACTACGGCCCTGGATGCAAACTCCTCTCCCGATTGAGTGTGCACCCCCACGACCTTCGGACCATCAGTCAGAAAGCCCTCCACCATTCCCTGTTTTATGTGCAGCCCCTCCGTTGTCTCAAGCTTTTCCCTGACCCACGTCTTGTACTTATACATATCAGCCTGGGCGCGGGAGGAGCGTACAGCGGGTCCTTTCCTTGTGTTCAGCCTCCTGTACTGGATCCCCGTCTCGTCTATGGCCTCAGCCATAATTCCCCCCATTGCGTCTATCTCCTTGACGAGGTGGCCTTTTGCCAGGCCGCCTACGGCTGGATTGCAGGACATATGAGCTATCTGGTCAATAGAGATTGTCAGCAACAGGGTCGTCATCCCCATCCTGACGGCAGCCATGGATGCCTCACAGCCAGCATGGCCGCCACCCACAACTATTACATCAAATTCCGTTGGGTGGCGGAATCGATCGTTACCAGGATTATTTTCAGATTGTTTCACGTGAAACACTTCCTTCGGTCCCAGGCCCCATGACCCAGGTCCCAGGTTCGATGCAAACTAACCAACTACAATTATCTAATTTCCAATCTCCAATTTCTAATGCCGGTTCATCTCTCAATTAGTTGGTGGTCTATAGATTAATGGGTATCGGCAAAAGCCCCTTCGTCTTCGCAACCCCCTTTTAGCTACGCTTCAGGGCCTTTTGCCGGAACCCTAAATATCAAGCCGGGGTTTTGGTGAATCACGAAGCGAAGCTAGCCCCACGCGCAGCCGAGTGATTATACCCAAAAACCCGGCTTGATGAATTCTCTGCTCCGAGATTCTTTCAACTAATTTGAAGATTACATATTTGTAATTCACTTGCCGATGCAGAATCGGGAGAAGATCTCCTCTAACACCTCATCCGTTGTAACTTCGCCTACGAGTTCTCCCATGTGCATCAATGCCTCATCTATATCCACGGCAAGACACTCTGGGGACTCTTCAGGACTTGAAATTTCCAGCGCCCGCCTGCAGGACTCTATCACCCCCATAAAGGCCATCTTCTGGCGAACTGATGTTACCACTGCTCCCGAAGACGACTTCTGCTTGCCAAAGGCGGTCTCGTACACTGCATCTTTTAGCTTTTCTATCCCCATCCCTGTTTTGGCGGAAATATAAACTGCCCCCTCAGGCATTTCACTGTTTGTGGAGGGCAGATCTGTCTTGTTGGCCACAACAATTCTTTGGGCATTTTCTGTTTCTTTGATCAGTGCTCTGTCCCCTTTTCCCAGCTTTCTTGACTGATCAATGACCACCATGGTCAGGTCAGCCTTTTCCATGACCTTTCTCGTCCTGAAGATACCCTCCACTTCCACCTCGCTGGCGCCCTCTCTTATGCCTGCTGTATCCACAACCTTCAGCGGAATCCCCTTTATCTCTACCCTTGCTTCGATAAAATCCCTTGTGGTGCCGGGTATCTCATGCACTATTGCCCTCTCCTCCTGAAGGAGGGCATTTAACAGACTTGATTTTCCCACATTCGGTGTGCCAGCGATGGCCACAGAAAGGCCTTCGGCAAGGGCGATCCCCTCCTTTGCCGTGGAGATCAGCTCTTGTGCCAGGATCTTGGAATCGATGATCAGCGTCCTGAGGTGCTCCGACTCAGGTTCTTCGACATCCTCCGGGAAATCTATGGCCGATTCACTCAGGACCTTTGCTTCTTTGAGCTTCTCCCGAATTTTTCCCGCTGCTCCTGAAAGAGCTCCATCAACCTGACGCAGCATGACCTTTCGGGCCTCGTCAGTTGCCGCGAATATAAGTGACGCCACAGCTTCTGCCTGTGTAAGGTCCATCCTGCCGTTTAGAAATGCTCTTCGGGTAAACTCTCCCGGCTCAGCCAATCTGGCGCCGGCGGCCACCGCAGCCTCCAGCAGCGCCCTGAGAACCAGGGGGCCTCCGTGGGCTGTTATCTCAACCGTATCCTCTCCGGTATATGATCTTGGTTTATGGAAAGTTATTACGACAGCCTGGTCGATGGGGTCAGCCTGAACATCGGGTTGGTGGGCGCGGCCGACAAAAGCGAGTCGTTGCTCCGGTGGAAAATCTTTCCACCCACCTGCGGGCGTAAAGATCCGCCTGCAAAGCCTAATTGCATCCGGTCCGGAGATCCTCACCATTCCTACACCGCCCGGTCCGGGAGGTGTGGAGACAGCCGCGATGGTATCGGAGTCAGGCATGTTCCTGATGGTTGGGGTTTATTTCCTGCCCTTCTTGGACTTTTTCTTTGCTGCCGGCTTTTCGGGCTCTTCAGATTCCTTAGATTCTTTGGCCTTGTAGCCCTTGAGCATATAGTACTGATGTCCTATTGTCAGAATATTATTCACGGTCCAGTATATAACCAGACCCGAAGGCAGGTTCACGAAAAGAGCAGTGAAGACAATAGGCATGAAGAGCATGATCTGCTGCTGTCTGGGGTCCCCTGTGGCAGGTGTCATTTTCTGCTGCAGGAACATTGTGGCGCCCATTACGATAGGAGTTATGTAAAGTGGATCCTTGGCGGACAGGTCTGCTATCCACAACATGAACGGGGCATGCCTGAGCTCTATGGCTCCCAGCAGCGCCCTGTAAAGGGCAAAAAATACCGGGATCTGCACAAGTATGGGCAAGCATCCACCCGCCGGATTTACCTTGTTCTCTTTGTACAGGGCCATGATCGACTGGTTAAGTTTTTCCTTGTCCTTCTTGTGCCTGTCTCTCAACTCATTTATCTGGGGCTGGAGCTTCGACATATTCTTCATGGACTTGAAGCTCGCGTTGGAAAAAGGGATAAAAACGATCTTGATAAGGATAGTCAGTATAATGATGGCAATGCCGTAGTTGCCGACATACCTGTAGAAATAGTTCATAAGCACAAGCAGCGGTTTGGCGATAAAAGCGAAGAAACCCATGTCCACGGTCTCGGCAAGAGAAGGATCAACCGCCTTTAGTGAGTCCAGTTCCTTCGGGCCCATATAGGTCAGGGCCTTCAGGCTCATGGCTGTGCCCGGTTCCAGTTTTACCTGTGTGTACAGTCCGATCGCCACCCTGCCGTCGTCCATTTTCCTGACAATAGCTCTTTCCGAACCGTTCCTCGGAAGCATTGCCGCCACGAAATACATATCCTGGCTGGCAATCCAGTCGGGGATCTCCTCATAAAGTTCTGTACCGTCCAGTTTTTTGCTCTTGATCTTTCTGGACTTGCCTTCGGTCCTGACAACGGCACCCTTAAAGCCGTACCTGCCGGTCATCATGCTGCCGCTCTTTTCCTCAAGGACCTCCAGTCCCGGTGTCCACGAATAGATCAGCCGCCCGGAGATGGGTTCTGCCCGACGGTTCACCAGCCTGACCTGTCCGTCAACAGCATAGGAGTCTCCGGAGAAGACCAGAGATTTGATCATCTCAAACCCATCGTGAGTTCTGTAGCTGAAAGTAACGCTGCCCTCTTCGCCCTCTGCCAGTACAACATCCCCTCCATCGACCAGAAACAGAGCCTGGGCAAAACCCAGGGGGCCTCCAGCACCGATCACCTCGGCCGTCAGGGGGAAATCTGTGCCGGAAGGATCTCTTACAAGCTGTACTCTCGAGTCGGGATCTTTCATGTCCTGCAGGAAGTTTTTGAGGATGACGCTTTTTAAAACACCGCCCCTGTTAGTGAGCACTGCAGTGTAAAGAGGAGTGTCAACCCTTATGGTCTTTTCCTCTCCCGCAACCATTTGTTCAGCTGTCTTGCCGGGAGCGTCCTGGATGGGAACAGTCTCAACCTCTGCAATCTCCGGCGCCTGAACGCCTTCTTCAACAACAGGTGAGCCCTGCTGTTCCTTCTGGGGCGTCACGAAGTAGTACTGGTAGACGAACAGAAAAATGAATGACACGGCGAGGGTAAGGAACAGCCGTTTTGATTGGTCCTCCATCTATTCGGCCTTCCTTCCCTGGGCGCCGGGAACAGGGTCCAGCCCCCCTCTTGTAAGGGGGTGGCACTTGAGGATTCTCACGGCACTAAGCGCGGTTCCTTTAGCAGCCCCGTGAGCTTCAATGGCCTCGAGGGCGTACTCCGAACACGTAGGAATGAACCTGCACGATGCCGGCAGCAAGGGAGATATCCACTTTCTATATGTTTTTACGGCTGCTATGGTCGGCCGTTTCAATTTTCGGACTCCTCTGTTGTCAGGCCAGCGCTTCTTGCCAGTTCCAGATATTCCTCTTTCATCTCATCAAAATCTGCGTCCCGGGACTTGCCTCTTGCTATTGCCACAATGTCAAAACCGGATTTTATCTGATACCTGTAAAACCTTTCGATCTCCCGGATGCGTCTGCGTATACGGTTTCTCTTCACGGCGTTGCCCAGCTTCCCTGAAACCGTCAGCCCGAACCGTGAATTGGTTAATCCGTTTTCAAGGGAAAGTAGAATCAGGAAGCGGCCTTTTATCATTTTGCCCTTTGTCTGAACCCTCAGATAGTCTGATCGGGCACGCAGACGGGCCGAAACGGGTAAACGAAGATCCAGTCCCCGATCGATCAGACGGACAGGCGCTTTCTTCCCCTGGCGCGCCTTCTCTTCAGTACCAATCGACCTGATGTTGTTCTCATTCGAAGCCTGAATCCGTGTGTTCTCTTCCGTGAGATGTTGCTTGGTTGATATGTTCTTTTCAAGGTGCTGCCTCCTGCTATTTCCATCCCGCTTTGTGGGGGTTTTCTTTTTGGTCATTTGTATCCTGTGTGCCTGTAAAACAAAAAAGGAACGAAACTATATATCAGAGAAAGTCAGGTTATTCAAGTCAGTAGTCAGTGAACAGGAGTCAGAATTCAGAATGCGGAGTTAATAAATTCTGATTACTGTCTTCTGAGTTCTGAATTCTATAATCGATCAACAGCCAAATCTATGGGCTTGTCTTCATTCAAATTACCTGACTACAAGATACAGTACCTCCATCAAACGCACCCACTACGAAACGAAAAAAGTTCGACTTTTACGGTCCGAATCACTCTATTTCTCTTGCCCAAATCTGAGCCCATCTGATATACAGAACCTTACCCCAATTTAACAGGAGGGTGCCGGGAGGAAGTCTGGGTACCGGAGCCGGCAACTGGGTTCAGCTGTCCGGTGGTAAAAGTAGTTTCTCCACGACTGCCAAAAGGGTTTAAGTTACCGAAAAATCGTTTGATTTTACTATCATTCCACAAATCTACAGGTGTCGGTGACAATACCCCCCAGGTAGTCGCTAATAAACTGTATATTGCTGATATTTAAAGAGATTTTAGCCTTTCCACACCTGTGGAAAACCCTGTGTGTAACTAAAGAGCGTTCAGACATCGTTCTGTCGGCTCGAAACCTCTGGAATTGAACGGAAAATGCCTGCTGCTGACCTGTGGAACAGAGTTCTCGACTCCCTTAAGCATGAGGTAAATGCTCACATATATAATACCTGGTTCGGCCCACTCGAGCCCAAATCACTTGATAAAAAGAGCCTGGTTCTGGAAGCGCCCCACGCCTTTATCCGTGACTGGATAGAGGAAAATTACATAACCACCATGGTAAAATCAGTCCAGTCTCTGTCCGGTAAAAAGTTGGCTATCAAGATAGTTGTTGGGGGTGGGGAGAATGAAGAGGGGGGTGGGGAGAGTGAAGAGCCTCGTGTGCCTGAACCCGGACCCGTTAAAGATACAGTAATCACCCACCCTTCCGGATATCAAAATTCAAGCTCAAGCAATAGAAGTTTGAATCCGAAGTATACTTTTGACTCATTTGTAGTTGGTTCCTCGAACCAATTTGCCCATGCAGCTGCCATGGCGGTCGCAGAGAACCCGGCAAGATCCTATAACCCTCTTTTCATTTATGGGGGAGTCGGTCTCGGAAAAACTCACCTCATGCACGCCATTGGACACCACGTACTGAAACACAACCCATCTTCCAAGCTCTGTTACCTGTCCTCGGAAAGATTCATGAACGACCTGATAAACTCTCTGAGGTTCGACCGCATGGTCCAGTTCAGGGAGACGTACAGGAATATGGATGTCCTTCTGGTAGATGACATCCAGTTCATTGCCGGCAAAGAAAGAACTCAAGAGGAGTTCTTTCACACATTTAATACTCTCTTTGACTCTCATAAACAGATAGTGGTTTCATCCGACAAATTCCCAAAAGAGATCCCGGATCTGGAAGAGCGCTTACGTTCCCGTTTCGAATGGGGTCTTGTAGCGGACATACAACCCCCCGATCTGGAAACAAAGATTGCTATCCTGGAGAAAAAAGCAGAACTTTCAGGCATCTCTCTCCCAAAGCAAGCCTCTCTTTTTATGGCAGAGAATACAACTTCCAACATCCGGGAGCTTGAAGGCTACCTGCTGCGGGTTGTTGCTTTTGCCACCATTAAGAAAGCAAAGCTTATAAGTATGGATCTTGTTGAGGAGGCCTTGAAGAACTTCCTCGATCAGAAAAAAAAGGTCATTACTGTTGACCAGATACAGAAAGAGGTTGCTGGTTTTTACAATCTCAAGATAAGCGACCTGAAATCAAAAAGGAAAAACAAGGCCCTCATTTTGCCCCGGCACGGGGCGATGTACCTTACCCGGCGCCTTACCGAGCTGTCCCTTCCCGAGATTGGCAGACAGTTCGGCGGAAGAGACCACACTACCGTTATACATGCCCTGCAAAAAGTCGAAAACATTATCGGAAATGACCCCGATTATGAGAAGACGATGGATGCACTCACCAGGAAGATCGAAGACCTGTAAAACCCAAAAACTTCTTTACCACAGAGTCACAGAGAGCACAGAGGAAAACTCCTGATGTGTTAAAATATGATCTATGGCAGACCGGTGAACAAAGCAGGTCTTTTTTTATTTTGAACATAAATGGATTTTGTGTTTGTTTGCCCCCCGAAAAACTCTGTATTCTCTGTGGTGAAAAAAGGTCTTTTTTCCTTTTGGAGAAAACCTGTTGGTAACCCGCTGGATAAGTCTATGGAAAGGTCTGTGGAAAAGTATTATCACTATGCTTCTGTGGAAAAGTATAATATATCCCCAAATTCTCCCACAGACCCATCCACAGCTGTTTTTCTTTGCTTCCAAGCCCTTATAGACCTTTCCCCGAAATACACAGTTACTACTTTACCTACTACTATATTTTATTTATAATTAAAGAAGTGTTAAGTGATGCTTACGGTGAGGAGTTGCCTTCAAAAAACACCGTTCCCATGAACGTTGTGTGTTCTGTGATAGAGTAACCGGGGGACAAGCATTCCCGACCGTAAGAACCTAATGAATTTATTTCGAGTAGATACTCTGTCGCCGAAGGAGCCCGGCACAGCCAGGGTGTGTCTGTGTGGTTGAAGCAGGTAGCCGACCCTGACGATCACGAACCAAGAACAGGAGGTCTGTGGTGTTAGCGTTCTCAGTAAACAGGGAAAATTTTCTTCGTGGCCTGTCTCGTGTACAGAATATCGTTGAGAGGAAAAATACAGTTCCAATCCTAAGCAACGTTCTGCTGGATGGAACAGGGGAAAAACTCAAACTACTAGCGACTGATATGGAGATAGGCCTTTCGGGCTATCTCGAGGTAGCCATCAAGAGCGAGGGTGCTGTTACCATATCGGCGCGAAAGCTGTATGAAATAATCAAGGAGCTTCCGGCAGAATCTGAGATCTCGCTGCAAGTTAAGGACAATAACGTATCACAAATAACCTGTGGCACCTCCTCTTTTGACTTAAAGGGTTTGCCTGCCCAGGACTTCCCAAACCTTCCAAGCTACGAAGATTCCAACTTCTTCTCCCTCGATTCCAATGCCTTCAAGGAGATGATAAGAAAAACAATTTATGCGGCATCTACAGATGAGACCAGATATAATCTCACAGGGATTCTTTTTGCTATGGAAGAGGATTCCGGCAAAAGTTTTATCCGCATGGTTGCGACTGACGGTCACAGGCTTGCAATGGTGACAAGAGAGGCCAACGGGAAAATTCGGCCCGGAGAAAGCGTTGTAATACCAAGAAAATCACTGAACGAGGTTAAGCGCCTGTTGGACGAAGGAGATGGTGACATAGAGCTGGACTTTGCAAAACAGCACGGCGTTTTCAGGAAAGACTCAATAATACTTACAACACGCCTAATAGATATGTCGTTTCCCAGTTACCAACAAGTGGTTCCGAAGGGTGATATGGGTGCTGCAATAGTTTCAAGGGGGGCTCTAACATCAGCCATCAGAAGGGTATCCATTCTGTCATCTGAAAGGTCCCGTGCGGTAAAATTCTCATTTTCCGGAACTGACCTTACAGTTCACACCAACAATCCGGATCTGGGTGCGGCAACCGAAACGGTGCCAATCCAGTATGATGGCAACGATGTTGAAATAACCTTCAATGCCAAATACATGCTTGACACACTTGGGACGATGGATGCGGATGATATTACCGTAAACCTTTCTGACGAGTTAAGCCCCTGCCTGATAACCCAAAAGGAAGACGAAGGATATATAGCGGTTATCATGCCTATGCGCGTCTGAATATGAGGCTCCTCTGGACCGAGTTGGACCGATTCAGGAATCTGAAAAAACAGAAGGTATATCTTCATCCCCGCTTCAATCTGCTTGTTGGAAGGAACGGTCAGGGCAAGACCAACTTTTTAGAGGCGGTCGGATATTTGGGAACCCTCAAATCTTTCAGATCAGCAAGCAGGTTCGAGATGATCGAACACGATGCCGATATGTGCAGAGTGGCCGGCAGGTTTGAAAATGGCCAGACAGGTTGGACAGCTTCTTTTTCATTGGCGCATGACGGCCGCACGCAGTTTCTCGATGAGAAGAGAATACCATCCCCTGATAAGTATCTAGGGTGGTCGGGCATTGTAAGTTTTATTCCAGAGGATGTAGCTCTGGTCTCAGGGAGCCCGTCATCGAGGAGAAAGGCTGTTGACAGGGCAATTTTTCAGAAGACGGATGGATACGCCGTCGAATACAGAAAGTTCCTGAGGGTGCTGAGAAACAGGAATGCACTTTTAAGAAATCCAAGAGCCTCGCATGAGGAGTGGAAAAGCTGGACAAGATCCCTTTCAGGTGCAGCCTCCTTGATCGTCAGACACAGAGTGAGGCTCCTTTCAGAGATTAGCCCTCACATGGAGCGTATCGGCAAAGATTTGGGCCTTGACGGAAAACTCACCCTGGATTACCAGCCCTCCTTTCGCCTGGAGAACAACGCTTCGAAAGAGGACGTCACAGAAGCTCTTTACGAGGGTTTTCTAATTGCAAAGAAACGCGATATGGATGCACGCCACACTACGGTCGGACCACACAGGGACGATATATGTTTTGTTCTTGGTGGACAGAGCCTCGCAAGGTACGGTTCCCAGGGACAGAAGAGGACGGCTATTCTCACGTTTAAACTGTCTATTGCCCAGGTTTTAAAAGATACGCGGGGCACCTACCCGCTGGTGTTGTTAGATGACGTTGCCTCAGAGTTGGATGAGACAAGGAGAAGGGCTCTGGGTACGTTGATCTCCGAGATAGATGCGCAGTTTGTTGTTACCACAACAGGTGACGACTATATGTTCCTGTCTGACCGCAAGGGATACGTTATGACGGTAGAAGACGGGAAAATAGAAAAGACAGGGAACGAGGGAGAGCAGAATTTTGGCTGAAACTAATAAGAAAAAGAAGGGCCGAACCAACAAGGCCTCCGCAGGCGCCAGAAAATCAACCGGAGTCGCGGCAAAAACGAAAAAAGCATCAAAGGCTGAATCCAAAGAGCAACCGAAAAAGACGCCTGCCAGAAAAAAGTCGACCACCGAAACCCGGGGAAAGAGATACACTGCAAAAGAGATCAAGGTCCTTGAAGGGTTGGAGGCGGTCCAGCGCAGACCTGCAATGTACATCGGCAACACTTCCACCGAGGGCCTGCATCACCTGGTGTACGAAGTGGTGGATAACAGCATCGATGAAGCCATGGCTGGCTGCTGCGACAAGATCCTTGTCACGATCAGGGCTGATAACAGCGTTGTTGTAGAGGACAATGGTCGCGGTATCCCGGTGGATAGACACAAGGAAGCAAAAAAACCTGCCGCGGAAGTGGTGATGACAACCCTTCACGCGGGCGGCAAATTCGAAAGCTCAGCTTACAAGGTGTCGGGTGGTCTTCACGGTGTTGGAGTTTCCGTTGTAAATGCCCTTTCCGAGTTACTACATCTGGAGATCAGGCGGGACGGGAAGGTTTATCAACAGTCCTACAAAAGAGGTAAGCCAACCGGAAAACTGGAAGCCATTGGCAAGACCCGGAAAACGGGAACCAAGATAACCTTCCTGCCGGACCGTAAGGTCTTTGAGACAACGGAGTACTCCTTTGACATCCTGTCAACGCGCTTAAGAGAACTTTCTTTCCTCAATGCAGGCGTATATATAAAGATCGAAGACGAGCGGGCGGACAAGAAGAATGAATTCCAGTACAAGGGCGGAATAATTTCCTTTGTGGAACACCTGAACAGAAACAGGGCCGTCGTCCACAAGAAACCCATTTCCATATCCGGCAAGAAGGGCGAAGTTGTTGTGGATATCGCCTTCCAGTACAATGATGGTTACGCTGAAAACCTGTTTTCTTTTGCCAATAATATCAACACCCACGAAGGAGGAAGCCACCTTGTAGGTTTCAAGGCGGCTCTCACCAGGACGGTAAACCACTACGCTTCTTCCAATAACCTTCTTAAGAACGTAAAGAACGGCCTGACGGGAGACGATATCCGGGAGGGATTGGCTGCCGTTATATCTGTCAAGCTTCCAAACCCCCAATTCGAGGGCCAGACCAAGATGAAGCTTGGCAACAGCGAGATCAAGGGCATTGTGGAAACACAGGTGAACGAGGGCCTGTCGAATTTTATGGAGGAAAATCCTCCCGTTGCCAGAAAGATAGTGGCCAAGGCAGGCGAGGCTGCCAGGGCGCGAGATGCAGCAAGAAAAGCCAAAGAACTCACCAGACGAAAGGGAGCTCTGGAGATATCAGACCTTCCGGGAAAGCTGGCCGATTGCCAGGAAAAGGACCCTGCTCTGGCTGAATTATTCCTGGTTGAGGGAGACTCTGCGGGAGGATCAGCCAAGCAGGGCCGAGACCGCAGAACACAGGCGATACTGCCCTTGAGAGGCAAGATTCTGAACGTCGAAAAGGCTCGCTTTGACAAGGTTCTATCCAACCAGGAGATCAGGACGATTATCACTGCCCTCGGTTCGGGAGTGGGAAGCGAGGAGTTCGACCCGTCCAAGCTTAGATATCATAAGGTAATCATCATGACCGATGCGGACGTTGACGGATCCCACATCCGAACCCTGCTTCTGACCTTCTTTTACAGGCAGATGTACGAACTCATCGAGAGGGGATTTTTATACATTGCACAGCCGCCCCTGTACCGCACCAAGAAAGGCAAGGAAAGTCGATACCTCCAGGGTGAGGGGGACATGAAAAACTTTCTTATCGAGATGGGCGTGAAGGACCTGGCCCTTTCTTCGGTCACCAATAGTGAAAAGCTGGAGGGGAAAACTCTGCTGGATACGGTCAACCGGGCCGTCAGATACACCGAGCTAATGGATCGGTTTGACCGCAGGCGCATCGATGCGAAAGTACTGTCGGCAATGTCTCTGGAAGGGCTTGTGCCAGAAATCCTTAAGAACAGGAAAAAGCTGGGCAGCGCCCTGAATAATGTTCAGACTTATGTAAAAAACATCTACCCGGAGATCTCACCGATGGACGTGGTGCTTGAAAAGGACGAGGAACATTCCTGTACCATAGCCAGAATAAAAACCAGACGAAATGGGTCCGTGTGGGTCACAACGGTTAACCCCGAATTACTGACAAGGCCCAAATATCAGGAGATGATCAGGCTGAGCAGGAGTTTAAAAACCCTGGGAGATGAACTGAGGGTAACCGAAGGAGATGAAGAGCTCCTGAGCACCCGGAGAATAGATGAGTTTGTATCCTTCATCCTGGACAGGGGAAGAAAGGGAGTTACCATACAGCGCTACAAGGGCCTCGGGGAGATGAACCCGGGACAGCTCTGGGAGACCACCATGGATCCCGAGAAGCGCTCCCTGGTACGGGTGTCCATAGAAGATGCTGTGAAGGCGGACGGGATATTCACGATACTCATGGGGGATGCTGTAGAACCGAGACGGGAATTTATCGAGAATAACGCGCTTAATGTACGTAATTTGGATATCTGACCGATAACCGAGTTTCAAGTTACACGTTTAAAGTTTCAGGTCATTTCAAAGGATGATCCGATACTTGAAACCTGAAACCTGAAACAAGGTAAACAATGACCGACCTAATGCATACAATTAACGCCCCCATAAAGCTCGTAAACATTGAAGACGAGATGAAGAAGTCGTACATGGATTACGCCATGAGCGTGATCGTGGGGAGGGCACTTCCCGATGTGAGGGATGGCCTTAAGCCCGTACACCGGAGAACCCTGTATGCTATGCACGAACTGGGCAACGTACACAACAAGGCCTACAAGAAGTCAGCTCGAATTGTCGGAGACGTAATAGGAAAATATCACCCTCACGGAGATACGGCCGTTTACGACACTATAGTACGTATGGCTCAGGACTTTTCTCTCAGATACCTGTTGGTGGACGGTCAGGGTAATTTCGGGTCCGTTGATGGGGACGCCGCCGCGGCCATGCGGTATACCGAGATCCGCATGGGACGCGTGGCAGGAGAACTGCTGCAGGACATAGAAAAGGATACCGTTGAATTCGGACCAAACTATGATGATACACTCACCGAACCCCTGGTCATGCCGGCACGGTTCCCGAACCTCCTGGCCAACGGAACATCCGGGATCGCCGTGGGCATGGCGACGAACATACCGCCCCATAACCTGACAGAACTCATCGACGCCTGCATACTGTTGATCAAAAAACCGGCGGCAACTATCGAGGACATCCTGAAGATCATGCCGGGCCCCGACTTTCCTACAGGCGGCTTCATTTATGGGACCAGGGGGATAAGGGATGCGTACACTACCGGTCGCGGCCACATCCAGATGCGGGCAAGGGCCATTATTGAACGGCAGACGAAGGGCAAAACCCGGATTGTCGTCACAGAGCTTCCCTACCAGGTGAACAAGGCAAAACTTGCCGAGAAGATCGCGGAGCTGGTCAAGGATAAGAGGCTAGAGGGCATCGCCGACCTGAGAGATGAATCCGACAGGGACGGTATGAGGCTGGTAGTAGAAATCAAGCGCGACGAGATAGCAGAGGTCCTGTTAAACCAGCTCTATTCCATGACACAGATGAAGTCGACCTTCGGCGTCCAGATGCTGGCGATCCACAGGGGCCAGCCGCTTCTTGCAGATATAAAGACCTTCCTTGGACACTTCATCGATTTCAGAGTTGAGGTGGTAACCAGAAGGACCCGGTTCGAGCTTGATAAAGCTGAGGAACGTGCCCACATCCTGGAGGGGCTAAAGGTTGCTCTGGAAAACATTGATGCCGTTGTCGGACTCATAAAAAAATCGGCCGACGTACCCGCAGCACGAGCCGGCCTTATCAAGAAGTTCGGCCTGTCGGAGCGGCAGGCAAGCGCAATACTGGAGATGCGCCTGTCCCGCTTAACAGGCCTTGAAAGGGAGAAAATAGACGAGGAACTCAAGGCCATAAAAAAGGAGATAAGGCGCCTCAAGGAGATTCTGGCAGACGAGAAAAAACTCTTTGCCGTGATCGTTGAGGAGCTGACCGAGATAAAGGAAAGATACGGCGACGAGCGGCGCACCGAGATCGTTCAGGAAACGGCGGAACTGTCCTTAGAGGATCTCATCGTTGACGAGGAGATGCTCGTCACGGTTTCCCACGAAAGCTATCTTAAAAGGACCTCTACGAGGATGTACCGGAGTCAGCATCGTGGCGGCAAGGGGCTCACTGGTCTGGCTATGAAAGACAAGGATTTTGCCGAGCATATTTTTGTCGCGACGAATCACAATTACATCCTCTTCTTTACCGACCAGGGCAGGGTGCACTGGCTCAAGGTCCACGAGATCCCGCAGTTTGGAAGGGCGGCACGGGGCAAACCCATCGTCAACATGCTCAACCTGCTGGACAAGGAACAGGTAACAGCCTTCCTGCCCATAAAGGAGTTTTCCGATGACCTGTACGTTGTCATGGGAACTGAAAAGGGCGTTGTTAAGAAGACAGCCCTCTCCGCATTCGCTAACCCGCGCTCATCGGGGATCATTGCCATATCACTGGACAAAAATGATCGACTGATAAATACAGCTATTACTGATGGCACAAAGGACCTCCTGATCTCCACATTCAAAGGCCAGGGGATCCGTTTCCACGAATCTGATGTGAGGCCTATGGGCAGGACTGCCCGGGGAGTGCGGGGGATCAGGCTCGAAAAGAGAGACAGGGCTGTAGGCATGGAGGTTGTGAATGATGCAGCTTACCTGCTCACCGTAACGGAAAAAGGGTTCGGAAAGCGTACTGCTATGAAAGATTACAATCCCATCAAGCGCGGTGGCAAGGGAGTGCGCTCGGTGAGGGTGGTTTCCAAGGTGGGGAAGCTGGTGGGCATCCTCCAGGTAGGTTCCGAGGAGGAGATAATGGCCATCACCGACGCTGGGCGCCTGATCCGAATACCCGTGAGCGGCATCTCCATTTATGGACGAAACTCCCAAGGGGTTAAACTGATCGACATGACCGATACCAACGAAAAGGTCGTTTCTGTGGCCCTCATTCAGGAGCCTGAAGTTGCCACGGAAGGAGACGCCACGGAAGGGAAAGATTGAAGAGAACCCTGGCAAGACCCTTTCTTCTGATCGCTTGTCTGGCCTTCATTTTCTCCTGTACCGGCAGCAAGGAAGCTGAGCTTTTTAACCGGGCAATGGCGGCCTTGGACGGGAACCAGCCTGGCGTGGCCGTGTCTATCCTCACGGATATTCTTGTAAAATACCCGAAGTCCAAACAGGTGGAAGAAGCCCTCTACCAGAGAGCTCTTATCTACGCCCTTTACATGAGTAAATATATGGATGCGATAAGCGACTATCGCGAACTTCTAAAGAGGTTTCCCAAAGGCGAAAGAGCCATGGAGTCTCAGCACCAGATAGCCCGGATCTACGAGTTCAAGCTGGACAATTGCGCCAGGGCTATAGTGGAATACTTCAGACTGATAACGGCCTTCGATACAGTCATTGACGACGACAAATACCAGTACAGGATCGCCGGATGCTACTATAAACTCCTCCAGCTCGAACAGGCCAAGATAGAGTACCAGGTTCTCATCGAACGCTACCCTGCATCGGACCTGGTGGACGACTCATATTTCCAGCTTGCAGCCATCGTGCAGTCCAAAGGGCAGCTCCCCGAGGCCGAACGAGCCTGGAGAAACTTCCTCATCAGGTATCCGGAAGGGGAGCTCTTCCTGGACGCCAAGTTCAACCTGGCAGGCACGTTGGAAGAAGAAGAGAAGCTCGAAGAGTCTCTCGAGCTTTACCAGGAGGTTTTTGATAAGTACGATAATAAGGAAACGGTGAGCTGGAGAATTGAGAAAGTCAGAGAAAGAATAAAATCACGAGGACGGTAGTGCTTTTTCACCACAGAGTCACAGAGGACACAGAGTTAGGCTTTGTGTTTCACCACGGAGGCATGGAGGTCACGGAGAAAGACTAGGTTTGGGTTATCACACACGGAATTACGTTACACAAAGAAAGCTTTTACCGCAGAGATCGCTAGGTTTTGGGGTATTATCATAAATATATATTTTCCCAACTCATCTAATTCTTAATTTAGGATATATCTCTTGGGGCTGGGGAGCCGAGATAAAAACAATTCCACCAGACTGCATTTTTTATCAGGACGGCTCAAAAAAAACACTAAGGGAATATTGCAATGGCGAGAATAAGGAAAATAAAAACAGATCCTAGGCCACTCAAAAACTATTTTATTGTGGATGCCTGCTTTTTAGCGAATAAATACATTTCAAAACATAAAGCACCCAATTAAAAAGAATCATTACGAATAGAAAGGTGTCAGGAGTGGTGGGAGGAGATTGACAACCAAATAACGAAAAACAGGGCGAGAGTATATATTCCTGATGTATGTATAGCAGAAACGTTTAAGACTTTAGCAAAAAAATACTATCAGGATGGTTGGTTCACAACACCACATCAATTAAACTATGCGAGAAGCAAGCTTAAAAAAGACATTCGTATACCATCTAAATCTTTAAGGGCAGCAGATAGAAAAATTAGATATCATGATATATCTACTTCCAGAGATATAATCATAGCGGTAGATAGATTCTACGAGCTGTAGATAGATTCTACGAGCTATTTATGAAGCATTCGAAAAATGTCACGTTGCCTGACCTCATTTTAATAGCTACAGCAAAATATTTAATTGATTTCTATGACCTGCCAAAAGAATATATTCATGTAGTCACCCTCGATAAGCCCTTGTGGCAAGGTGTCAAAAAGGTCCCAGAATTACCAAACGCATACGATCCAGCCCAACTTTCAGATGTTGCATCTAGGGTTTTTGAGTAGGATAATTACAGAGTCCTATCTTGATTTTTGACCATTCTATACCCCCAGCCCTACCATCCCTCTAGGTTGCGTCGACCGCTGTCCCCATTTATAGTTACATTATAAATAGTTACAGATTAATGCTGGAGGTTGTTATGGATAGCGATGTGTCAGTTTCGGCAAAATTTCCCTTTGAGTCCAGGTATCTGGAGGTTGAGGGGTCTCGGATTCACTACATTGAAGAGGGAGCCGGAGATCCTGTCCTGTTCCTTCACGGCAACCCCACTTCATCTTATCTCTGGCGGAACATAATTCCTCACCTGTCCGATAGATACCGATGTATAGCGCCGGATCTTATTGGGATGGGCAAGTCAGGCAAGCCCGATATTCGGTATGGATTTTTTGATCACGTCCAATATGTGGATGGTTTTATCGAGGAGCTCAGTCTGAAAAATATCACCTTTGTTATACACGACTGGGGCTCGGCCCTGGGCTTTCATTATGCAAGCCGGTTCGAGGCCAACGTCAAAGCCATGGCCTTTTTTGAGGCAATTATCAGGCCGGCAAAATGGAAAGACTTTCCCCCTGACTTCAAGATGGGATTCAAGATGTTTCGTGCCCCGGTTCTTGGGTGGATGCTAATCTCTGTTATGAACGTCTTCATAAACAAGCTCCTTCCAGAAGCAGTTGTCCGGACTCTTTCCGAAGAGGAAATGGTGCGTTACAGGGAGCCCTACCCTGATATTCGAAGCAGGCGACCCATCCATCGGTGGCCCAATGAGATTCCCATAGACGGAAAGCCCGCTGATGTTCACCATGCCGTGACAGACTTCAGCGAGTGGCTTACACAGACAGAATTGCCTAAACTTCTCTTTCATGCCGATCCAGGGGGAATTGTCCGCGAGAAGCAGATCGATTGGTGTCGAACCAAAATGAAGAACATATCGATAGTGGATATAGGACCCGGAATTCATTATCTCCAGGAAGACAATCCCCATCTCATTGGGGAAGAGTTGGGGAAGTGGCTCGACGGGCTCACTGACATCGGGACCACATAAACAGGCAGATCGCTTCGTCATTGATACTCCTTTCCATGTCTCTGGTTTTGCCAAAGATTTCTTTCTCCGTGCCTCCGTGGTGAACCCAAAGTCAAGGTTTAGCTCTGCGCCCTCTGTGGTAAAAAACTACGTGGTGAAAAAACCCCTTGCACTAATTTTCCATTTAACGTATACAGTCTCTCGCCAGTGGGATTTGCCACGGCGTAATTAGATTTTGTAGGTACGGATAAGCTTTATTGAGGATATTCTGAAGGTCCCGTGCTCTATGCTCCGGGACCTTTTGTTTTGCGAATCAGAATTGCTGTTCCGGAAAACTACAAAGAACTAAGCAAAGGAGAAGTAAAATGGCAGAAGGAACAGTAAAGTGGTTTAATGAGGCAAAAGGTTTCGGATTCATCGAACAGTCTGAAGGCCCGGACGTATTCGTTCATTTTTCGGCTATTACAGCCGAGGGTTTCAAGACCCTGGACGAAGGCCAGCGCGTGACCTTCGATGTAGAAGATGGTCCCAAGGGTCCTCAGGCCAGCAATGTTACAAGCACGTAAGTTAAGCTACTGATAAGACAAAAAAGGCTCCGCGGCATTGAATGCTTCGGAGCCTTTTTTATGTTAACTCGGTTGATAGTTAGTTACTGAAATCTTTATGTTTAATTAAAACCAACAACCAACAACTATCAACTAATCCTGATGGAAACTGGAACTATATCGGCTGGCTAGTGAATGAAATAGGCGATGGCAATTAGCAGGTCAGTTCCCAGGACAATCCCCACGTTGGCTCCCTGTGCCGGGATCATCTCCTCGAAGGCATCATGGTGTTTCAGGGTCGTCCTGGCTGCCTTCACGGCAAGGGGTACGGTCAGAAGCGAGATAAGGATTACAGCAGGAAACGCACCAGTGAGAACCATCAACAAGATGAAGAAATAACACGCTGCAAGACTCAAAACGTAGACCACCGCTGCTTTTTTCCTGCCGAGCAGGATAAGAAGATGTTTGCGACCCCCGGCCTTGTCAGCCTCAAGATCAGGAAACTCGTTAAGGAACAGAAGTAAAGCTGTCAGCAGCCCGGGTGGTATAGAAACGAGTATAACCTCCACGGAAACCTGTCCTGTCATAGCATAGTAAGTGCCAACAACAACCAGGCTGCCAAGACATATGCCCGAGGCAAGCTCTCCGAGGGCAAAGCGTGTAATGTGGCTGGTGTAAAAGATCGACACAAGCCCTCCGATAATTGCCAGGATAAGAATCATCCAGCCCGATACCAGAGTGAGGTACACGCCTATTATAAAGGCAGCGAGAAGTGTTCCCCATGCAGCAACAGTGACCTGCTTTACAGTGAGGTGACCCGCCTGGAGAGTTCCGCTACCGCCGGAAAAAGGTGTTCGCCTGGTACGGCTGTCGATGCCCGTCCTGTGATCTGAAAGCTCGTTAAAGATATTGACCGAGGCGTGGGCCAGGACTGCACCCAACAGGCACAAGGAAAAAAGAAGGAAATTAAAGCTGCCGTCGTTGTGGGCCACGGCTCCGCCGATCAGAACAAGGATCACAGCAAGAAGAAGGAACGGTGCTCTTATCTGGCCGGCCCAGATCTTTATTGTATTAGAAATGCTCATTTTCGACCTCACGGGCTGGTATTGTGTATCCCAGGCTTTCCCAGGTTGAAGTTGTGTGTCACCTGCTGACTGCGGAGAATATAAAAGAGTGGTACTTAAATGCAAGAAAAATCGTGACCACCTGGTCATGATTTCCAGGATAATTCATGGCGGTGAACCCTCCACCTCCCTGGCAGGCTCTTCATTGAACTTTAAACTGAAGCTCTGTCCCGAGACAGCAGTTTCTCTTCAAATCGGTGACTTCGAGAATGGTTACCTGTGCGTCCTCCGGATCGAAAACAGAAATTCGTATTGTAATACGGTCTGAATACATGTTTTACTTGAAACCCTGAACCTGAACCTGCGCCCACAAAGCGCACAATCTCTTATCATTAGGCATAATGGACTTTTATATTCCCCTCATAATTGCACTTCTCGCACTGGCAATCGGATCTGTTTTCGCCTTGCTTCCCAAGATGGTGATACGGATCGTATGCCAGCACGCTTCTGCCTACATGAATGAAGACCTGACCACCGATCCCACATATATTTTCATGCTCCGGTTCTACGGGATCGCTGCGGCGGGATTTGGTCTTTATGCCCTGTATCAGGTACTAACGTATGCGATCAAACGAGGAGTTTCTGGTTTCTAATTTCTTGTTTCTAGTAAAACCCAAAGCTTAACTCCGTTTCCTCCGTGCCTCCGTGGTGAAACCCGAAGCTCAACTCTGTGTCCTCTGTGACTCTGTGGTGAAAACAACTAAATTATGCTCCTCATTTTCGGAATGAACCTCGGAACCTCCTCGGAATATTTCACATAATCCTTGCCGAAACGCTCGCGAAGCTCCCGTTCCTCCATGAGGACCACCAGGTAGATCAGTGGAAAATAGGCTGCCAGCAGGACATAAACAGCAAGGTAGTTCGAAAAAAGGGCCATAGATACCAGGGCCAGCCCGCCCTCTACGTAGGTAGGGTGGCGTATGCGGGAATAGATGCCTTCGGTCAGGAGCCTGCCCGGGTTCTCTTCATCCGCGAGCTGAGGCCAACCGAACCTGATGCCTGCTTTAAGATAAACTCCCCTGAATCCGGCAATGATTATAGAGGCTACGAAGAACACCAGGGCAAAAATAGCCATAGACAACTTGAACCCGAAGCTGATGGCAAGCAGCGACTCACGGAAATGATAAACGGCAGCAGGCATCGGAAACAGTATTCCTGTTACGCACAGCCAGGTTCTGATCGGTCCGATCCTTCGCCACATTCCGGTGAAGGGATGGACGATGAACCATATGAAAAGAAATGGGGTAAACAGGACTATGGTGAGGAGAGCGACCCAGTATTGAGCTGATTCCATATTCTTTTCTAGCATATAAACGAAACAGGGTCAGTATCTGTCAAATCACCGTGCAAGCATCGGCAAAATTGTTAAACTTAATATAGGTTTCACAAAATAACGGCTCTCTGGTCTGGCGTGAACTCCCTTTATTAAGTTAAACCCTGCCTCGGATCCGACCGAAGGGCCATGGAACAGATAGAACACAGACAGGTTAATGCTGGTGGCTGATTATCTATTAGGTTCATGTTCCCGTTCGTAATAAAAGGAAAAGTCAAGCTGGGTCTGAGCTGAATGGGGGAAAATGGGGTTGACACGACCGAACGGTCGTGCTATTTTGTTGTTGTCTGGCTTCAAAATTGGAGAAAATATGTCAAAAGGTGAAAAAACACGGGAAAAGATCCTGTCAAAGGCCGTAAGTCTAGCAAGCATCACAGGCCTGGAGGATCTGACCATTGGAAAGCTGGCAAAAGCCACGAAGCTTTCAAAAAGTGGTCTTTTCGCCCACTTCAATTCCAAGAAGAACCTCCAGGAGCAGGTGGTAGAGACTGTTACCGAACTCTTCATGAAAGAGGTTATGAATCCTTCTATCAAGGAGCCGAGAGGAATTCCCAGGATTCGTGCGATCTTTCGAAACTGGAAAGAGTGGATTGATGGCGGATCAGTTCCTGGGGGCTGCCTGACCATCGCCAGCGCGCTGGAATTTGATGATCGACCGGGAGTTGTTCGGGAAAAGATCGTAGAGATGGTTCAGGACCTTCTTGATATGCTTTCCAAGGCAGCCCGCATAGCAGTATACGAGGGACATTTCAACCAGAGGACCGACCCTAGGCAGTTCGCATACGAGTTCGTTTCCCTTGTATGCGGATACCATATGCACAGCAGGCTGCTCCACGACCCTAAATCCGAGGAGCGTTCCGAAGAGGCGCTGGACAGGCTGATCGTCGAATACAGTTCAGGGCAAGCGGTTGAGGAGACAGGGCCTGAGGAAAGCCGGAAGGATAACGGCAGATAAATTCAGAGGTTTTTTTTACCGTAACATCAGCACGATCGTTCGTGCTTGATAAATTAAATTGCTGGCAGCTCATGGTTGATTGTAAAAGACAAACAGCCAGCTGCAGGAAAAATGGAGGAAAAAGTCATGCAGACAAAAAACGAGATTGTGAAAACCTACGAGAGAGCAAGCGAAAGCGAGCGGTGTGAAATGTGGCTGGCCTACCGCGGACTGCGGCCCCAGTTCGAGGCCATCGAACTCGCCGGAAAAAGGGAAGAGGAGTCACCAGAACCACGAACCCTGGCCAGGTTCTACAGAAACTGCCGCCGCCTGATACAGCTCAGCCCTGCAGTGAGATAGGTGCTGATTCTCTTTGGTTGAATCGGCGCCTAACCTGCCTGTGAGGATTGCCAGGACAGGGGCTTTTTGTTGTGTCGATGTGTCACAGGTTTATTTAGATGGCTCATATCATGCAGTTCCTGACAGAGCAAGGGATCCCTGTGGCTGAGTTTTCGAGCTACTTGTAAACATCTCCTCCCTGAAATAGAATCTAATAAACACACATTACCCGCTGACTGCCGTATCGCTCCCGGATATCCAATATCCTGGCAGCTATCCGGGACCTGTGCCAGAAGGAGAAAATGAGTCTCGACTGCAGGGAAGACTTCAGCCTACCAGAGGACCGGATCTGGATGAACTGCGCCCACCAGGGGCCCCTGCCCCGGATGGCGGCACTAGAAGCCAGGGAGGCCATCGATTGGAAGTCCGCGCCGCATCAGTTAACAACAAAGAGGTTCGGTGAAGTCCCTGAACGACTCAGATCCGCCCTGTCACGGTTGGTGGGTTCAAGTGAAGATGAGATAATTCTGGCAAACAGCGCTTCCTACGGCATTCATTTGCTGGCAAACGGAATTCCATTGGTCGAGGGAGATGAGGTCCTCCTGGTGAGGGATGACTTCCCATCAGATATCCTGCCCTGGCTCGGACTGGAAAAGAGGGGAATTCGAGTCCGGTTCATTGAGCCCGCCCATAATATGCCCACCGCCGAGGAGCTTCAGGCCGCCATAACACCGTCCACCCGGATATTCTGCAGCACATGGGTGCACTCATTTTCCGGCGTGGCAATCGACATTGAGGACCTGGGTGCTATCTGCCGGGAAAAAAATGTACTGTTCCTGGTTAACGGGTCCCAGGCTATCGGGGCCCGCGCCATTGACGTTTCATTAGCTCCTATCGATGCCCTTATCAGTGTCGGGTTCAAATGGTTGTGCGGTCCATATGGTACCGGTTTTACCTGGATCAGGCCCGAGCTTCTTAAATCACTGGAGTACAATCAGCAGTACTGGCTTTCTGTAATGACTGCGCAGGACCTCGGAAAAGAGGCTGCAGATCTCAAACTGCCTGAAGGCCTCCCTACAGTAAGAACCTATGATATTTTCTGTACTGCTAATTTTTTCAATTTCAAACCCTGGGCTGCCACCATCGAATATCTGCTGGAAAAAGGTATCAAGCGGATCGCCAGTTACGACCAGAAACTGGTAGACGGGCTTATCGACGGTATTGACCAGAAGAAATATACTGTAATGAGCCCTCGGGAGGGAGGTGCCCGCTCCACCCTCGTGTTCATCTCCCACCGGGAACGCGAACGGAACAGGGAGATATATTATCATCTGAGAGAGAAGGGAATAGATATCTCACTGAGGAGAGAAAAGCTTCGCATAGCGCCTCATCTTTATAATACTATGGATGATATTAACAGAGTTCTGGAGATACTTAACTGCCTGTGATGATGGAGGCGTCGAGGGTTTATCGGGCAGGTGATGACGGGGAGATTCTCACTGGTATAGACCCAACGAACTTGTGGGGAGCATAGGTATGAAAAAATCAGGTGTTGTCCTAAAAACAGCAATTGCGATCTTGTCTGTGATTCTTTTGGCGGGGACCGTCCTGGCTGAAAGCATCGACTCCGTGGTCATTGACAGAAGTGAAAAGGCATATACGGTTTTTGTGTCTCTTGCGAGGGAAATGGCCGCGGAGGCAAAGCCCAACGTAGACACACGAGAGAGCGCCGAGATGGTCAAGTGGGGTAAGTTCAAAAAATCCTCCGGTAAATACATTACATCGGGAATTATCAAGAATGAATACCCTCAATCGAGGGTGGAAAAGGGTGTTCTCGAAGTTCTATCAAAACACCCAACTACTCCCATAGGTGTCACCTGGAACGGTGGAGTGGCCTATACGGCATTCGATTATATCCATGCTGAAAAAACCCTGGGAGTTTATATATCCAACCCAGTGGAGTACGAAAAGACGAAGATCCGTGATCCCAAAAGAGACCCGGTCAATCCATCCGACCGCTTCAGGCTGATGCTGGGGTGGAATTAAGGCCATGTGTGGATCGAGTTCCAAGCTTCAGGTTCCAGGTTCCAAGTCAAGCAAATTAGCAACCAACAACTATCAACTAATGTCCAACAATGACTTCTGATAACAGTTGGAAGAAAATCATATCCTGGTCCCTGTACGATTTTGCCAATTCGGCCTTTGCCACTACCGTTATGGCGGGTTTTTTCCCACTCTTTTTCAAGCAGTACTGGAGCGCTGGTGTGGATGCCACCAGAAGCACCTTTCACCTGGGTGTAGCAAACTCCATCGCCAGCGGCATAGTGGTGGTTATGGCCCCTATCCTTGGAGCTATTGCCGACAGGGGATCCTTCCGGAAAAAGTTTCTCATATCTTTCGCCGCCCTTGGGGTCGCCGCCACGGGGTTGCTGTACCTTGTGGGACAGGGACACTGGCTGTTTGCCGCGGCCCTGTTCGTTGTCGCGGCGGTGGGCTTTTCGGGCAGCAATGTTTTTTATGATTCACTTATTATCAGCGTAGCTGCGGAAAACAAGGTGGATTTTGTATCAGCACTGGGCTACTCCCTCGGCTATCTTGGCGGCGGACTTTTATTCGCACTGAATGTTTTCATGGTTTTGAAGCCGCAGTTTTTCGGTCTTGCCGATGCTGGCCAGGCTGTACGTATCTCTTTCATTACTGTAGCCATATGGTGGAGCCTGTTTAGTATACCCCTCATGCTTTTTGTTAAAGAACCACTTCACGGCGAGCCAATGGGGTGGAAAAAATCTATAACAGGCGGGTTCGGTCAACTTGCCGATACATTCCGAAAGGTACGCAAACTCAAGGTGGTTATCCTTTTTCTGGTGGGCTACTGGTTCTATATCGATGGTGTTCACACCATAATCAGGATGGCAGTGGATTACGGGCTCTCCATCGGTCTGGATTCAAACAGCCTCATCCTGGCACTGCTCATTACACAATTTGTGGGATTCCCTTCAGCAATCGTTTTTGGCAAGATCGGTGAGAAGCTTGGCCCCAAAACAGGGATATACATCGCCATCATTGTGTACGTATGTATTACAGGCTGGGGCTACTTTTTAGACACCGAGGCCGAGTTCTTTGCCATGGCCATTGCCATCGGGCTTGTGCAGGGAGGGGTCCAGTCCCTGAGCAGATCCTTCTACACCAGGATCATACCAAAAGACCAGGCTGCCGAATTCTTCGGATTCTACAATATGCTCGGGAAGTTTGCCGCGGTCCTGGGTCCAATACTCATGGGATGGGTGGCCGTTGCAACAGGCGCTCCCCGCAAAGCCATCTTTGTTGTGACCGCCCTTCTGATAATAGGCGCAGTATGCCTCTTCTTCGTGAACGAGGAGGAGGGCAGGAGGGCAGCAGCAGAGTTGGTGATAGAGTAGGCTGAAACAGTATTGGGACCATTACCAAATCGGATGTAAGGTTCCGGTAAAAGACCCTGAAGCGAAGCTAAAAGGGGGTTGCGAAGGCGAAGGGGCTGTTTACCGGAACCTGATCAGTCCCGGGAGGGATTTGTTGATATACGAAGCCTTACGTTTTCTGTTTCAGTTGGCCTTGCGGGTTTTTTTCAAGCGTATTGAGGTTGAGGGTCTGGAAAATATTCCACGAACCGGACCTGTACTGTTCCTGCCGAACCATCCCAATGCACTCGTTGATGCCCTTATTGTGCTCAAAAACGTCCCAAGGCCGGTTTCCCTGACGGCCAAGAGCACCCTGGGTGAACATCATCCATTTATGGCTTACCTTATGAGGAAGGCCAACGTGATCAGGTTCCACAGAAAGCAGGATAGCGAACTGGGAGCCGACCGCTCAAGGAACATAAAGGCCCTCGATGAGTGCATGCGCCGCCTGAAAAATGAAGGAGCTATCATCATCTTCCCGGAGGGTCAGAGTCACTCCGATCCGGGTATAAGGCCCTTCAGGTGGGGTGCTGCCCGTCTGGCCCTGGACTATACACTGTCAGAAGACGCTTCTATCCCACTAAGAATTGTCCCGGTAGGGCTTCATTTTCCCCACAAGGCAAGATTCCGTTCAGACGTGTGGGTCTGCTTCGGGGAAGCCGTAAATGTACAGGAGTGGGTGGAGGCAAATCCGGTCAGTGGCGCGGAGGGGCTGATCGCGGAAATGCAGGACAGGGTAAGAGGCCTGACGCTCAATTTTGAAAAGAGGATTGATTCCATCCTGCTCATCTGGGTAGCAAGAGTACTGGTAACCGGCGGGATGGCCCCCGAACCGATATGGAGAAAAAAGAAAACAGTGGCATCCCATGTGGCCCTCGTAAAGACCGTCAAGGACGGGTACGACAGGCTGAAAGATACAAGACCCAGGGAGGTCGAAGACCTCAAGCTCCGAGTGGCAAGATATCGCTCGGAATTGCGCGAGCTCGGAATTGCGCCTGGTGAAGTCTATATAAAGATGAGCACCTGGGCCGCCGCCGCATTTATTTTTCGGGAGATCGGTTTTCTCCTCGTGGGGCTGCCCATGACGGCCTGGGGTTTTGTAAACCACCTGGTACCCTATCAGCTTGTGCGCCTGTTTGCCTTAAAGTTTGCCCAGGAAAAGGATCAGGTAGCCAGCAACGTTGTCTTTCCCGGGGTCGTGGTATTCCCCCTTTTCTACATTATTCAGATAGCCGCCGCCTGGTTTTTCCTGCCAGCTGTCTGGGCCGGCCTTTACGCGGCATCACTTCCCCTTTCCGCATATTTCATCCTTCAATACAGGGATCGGGCCGGCGGGATCCTTCAGCGAAGGAGGGCGTTCTGGATGTTTGTGAATCATCCTGAGCTTCAGGAGCGTCTTGTGTCAGAGGGACGCTCCATCATTGAAAACCTGCAGCGCCTTGGTGAGGAGCTCAATAGTGACAACGATGCCAGCATAAAAGAGGATAGAACCCTCAACCTGGGGGATTAGACGGCTACGGCCACATGGAAAAGCATTATGAGAAGACATGAAAAGCAGATACGTTCCAGGTCCGAAATGGAGGAAATAATTAACAATTCCACAGTCTGCAGACTCGCTATGACAGATGGTGACAGGCCGTACCTGATTCCCCTCTGCTTTGGATATCGGGATGGCAGCATTTTCTTTCACTCTGCACCGCAGGGCAGAAAAATCGATATACTTAAGAACAACCCCAATGTCTGTTTTGCTTTCGACATTGATCAGGAAGTAACGGCAGCTGAACGTGCCTGCGGGTGGTCAATGAGGTACAGGAGCGTTGTGGGCTTCGGCAAGGCCTGGATAGTTGAGGAGGGAGACGACAAACGCAAAGCCCTGGAGATAATCATGGAAAACTATTCTGCAGGTGAGCATTTCTTCGACGACAGCGAGATCAGCACTGTCCTCATAATCAGGGTGGATATTGAGGAAATGACTGGGAAGAAATCAGGGTATGCATAGGAAAAATCATATAATTCCACAAAAGGTTTTAATGACCATTTTTGTGGCTATGATTGTCCTGTTAATATCAGGAAAATGCCGGGCGGGAGAAGCAGATGTTATTGAAGTCAAAGCAAGCAGACCAGACAGCGGCACGTATACCTTCAATGTGACCATTGGCCACGCCGATACTGGTTGGGATCATTACGCGGACCGTTGGGAGGTGCTGGCATCTGACGGTAAAATCATTGCCACAAGGGTTCTGCTGCACCCCCACGTGTCAGAACAGCCGTTCACCCGGAGTCTTTCAGGAATCACGATCCCGGCGGGAGAGACGATGGTAACCGTAAGGGCCCGCGATTCGATACACAAATATGGAGGCAAAGAGATTGATGTGCATCTTCCCTGACGGGGATGATGTGTTTTTAGATGCTGCCTGAATCAGGAGAGAATATAAAATGGCTAACTGGAGGTTGATGATGACTTTTATGCTGATGAAAAGACGGTTGGGTTTTTCCGACGAGGAGATGGAAAAGTTCAAAAGCAATCCAAGGAACGAGGATGTACTTGCCAGGGCCCCGGAACTGATGAAGAAAACGATAATCCTGGAGGTAGTTGAATCCAGCGGGTGTAACAGCCAGCATAAGACAGGTGACCGGTTTCAATTTGATGCCTTCGGTAACCTGCTAACGAAAGACCTGCCGGAGCGGGTGTGCATCTACGCTTTCGGTGCCGCCCAGAACCTCATATATGCTGCCTCAGAGCTTCTCTTCGCCGGTGCGGACCCCAATGAGATGAGGTTCAATCGCACCGGATGTTTCGATGTGGGTCTCGAATGCGAAGGTTGGGGGAAAATAGTTCTTGAGTTCAGCGTGGAGTAAAGGCCTGATTCGTCTCCTAATTTTGAACGGAAAAACCTGAAAGGAGTAGAAGATGGAGCTCAGCAAGAAGCAAAAAAAGATGTGCGACACAAGCCAGTGGAATTTTTCTGATTTGGGTGCCCTTTTTCTCAACTGTACCCTGAAAAAAACACCGGAGATGTCTCATACAGAGGGACTGATCAGGATCTCACGGGCCATCATGGAAAAAAACGGTGTCGGTGTCGAGGTGCTCCGTCCCGTGGATCACGACATTGCCAGCGGCGTCTATCCGGACATGACGGAACATGGGTGGGATACGGACGAATGGCCTACGATCTACGAGAAGGTAAAAGCTGCCGACATCCTTGTCATCACGTCTCCCATCTGGCTTGGGGAAAAGTCTTCAATCAGTACGCAGGTTATAGAGAGGCTGTATTCTTCCTCCGGAGACCTTAACGAGAGCGGCCAGTATGCATACTATGGCCGGGTTGGCGGTTGCTTAATAACAGGAAACGAGGACGGAGCCAAGCACTGCGCCATGAACATTCTGTATTCACTACAACACCTGGGTTATGTTATTCCGCCCCAGGCTGACGCGGCCTGGCTTGGTGAGGCAGGCCCGGGACCCTCGTACCTCGATCCCGGTTCCGGTGGGCCGGAGAATGACTTTACCAACCGGAATACCACCTTCATGACATGGAACCTGATGCACCTTGCCCGCATGATAAAGGATGCTGGGGGAATTCCTGCCCACGGCAACCAGCGATCTGAGTGGGAAGCCGGCTGCAGATTTGATCACCCTAATCCGGAATATAGATAGGGATAAAGCCGCTCGTAAGACTGGCCTTAAAGTAGTTTCAAGTTTCAAATATGATCAACAAAAAAGGGGACTGTCCTCGATTAAAACAGAACCAGGTCGGTGACCTCGGCCCTTATACCGATGTGGGATCCAATGGGATGCTTGTGGTGACTGGGAACCAGTGAAAGTACCTTCTCGCCGTCAGGAAGGAGAAGTGTATAAAGAATGCTCGCCCCCCTGAATGACTTCTCAACGACTTCCGCCGTCTGAGGGCTATCATCATCGTGTACGACGTCTTCGGGGCGGATCAGAATTCTTATGGCCTTTCCACTTGGTACGGGACCCACGGTCTCACCGTTAAGAGTTCCCAGGGCAGTTTCCACCTTGCCATTACTGTTGATGACTGCCGGCAGCAGCACGCCGTCTCCCACAAAATCTGCCACGATAAGGCTGTTGGGCCGGTGATACAGGTTATATGCGCTGTCCCACTGTACTATTTTGCCCTCGTACATCACGCCGATCTCGTCGGCCATGGCGAAAGCCTCGCTCTGATTGTGTGTAACCATTAATGCTGTTGCGCCACTTTCTTTAAGTATCTTTCTGACACTCAGCGACAGGCTTTCCCTGAGAGTTGCGTCCAGATTGGAGAAGGGCTCGTCCATGAGCAGTAGATCTGGTCCGGGGGCAAGGGAACGGGCAAGGGCCACACGTTGCTGCTGACCACCCGACAGTTCGTGAGGATAACGTTCTGAGATACGATCCAGATCCATCTTCTCCAGAAGTTCTGACACGAGTGTCAATTTCCGGGCCTTGTTGTCGGTCTTCAAACCGAAGGCGACGTTGTCGAAAACAGTAAGGTGCGGGAACAGGGCATAATCCTGAAAGACCATGCCAATGCGACGTTTCTCCGGAGGGACCGAAAGCCCGTTTCGTGATACTGATTTACCGTGAAGCATGATCTCTCCTGACAGTATCTTCTCGAAGCCCGCGATGGTTCTGAGTACAGATGTTTTGCCGCACCCGCTGGGCCCAAGCAAACAACCGATCTGTCCCTTTTTCAGGGTAAGGAAGAGGTTCCTGATAACCAGGTTCTTGCCGTATGCCTGATAGATTTCTTTCATTTCAAGGAGTGGTTCCATTAGACTCCCTTTTGGACAAACTTCATTAGTCATCCGCCTGTCGGGTTAATAATGCAACTGGTATTATCCCCACCAATATCAACGTAAGAGCTGGCAGGGCTGCTCGTTCCCACTCACCCTCGGAGGTCAACTCGAATATTTTCACCGCCAGCGTATCCCACCCAAAGGGGCGGGTCATGAGGGTGATGGGCATTTCCTTCATGACATCAACGAAGACCAGGGCAGCTGCAGAGAATAGTCCTCCCTTCAGGATAGGAAGATGAATTCTGTAGAGCATAGGAAGCCCCTTTGACCCAAGGGTCCTGGCTGATTCGTCGATACTTCTTGTAATGCGGCGCATGGAGCTATCGATGGAGTTGAATCCCGGTGCCATGAAACGGACTATGTACGCTGCCACCATTACAAAAATGGTTCCCTGCAGGACAGGGCCCGGCTCGACATTCAGGAGCGCTCCTGCCGCATCTGCCAAAAACCCGTCTGCAGCGGCAACGGGTATGAATATTCCGATAGCCAGCACTGTTCCCGGCAGGGCGTAACCCATTGTGCAGATGCGTGTAAGAATGCTGCTGAGGATATCCGGATGATGCCTGCCGGCGTATGAAAGGATCAGGGCAAGGAGGCAGATGATTGCAGCGGTTATTATACCCAACACAAGGGAATGGCCAAGAAAATCGAAGTACCGACTGCTGAACTCGTATCTGAAGCTTGCCGTAGTCCAGAGAATGAGCTGTATAACAGGAACTACAAAAGATACGAACAGAATGAGGAAGGCGTACGAAACCGCAAAAACCTTCATGGCTCCTCCCAGATGCAGCCGTTCCTTTCTAAAAGCGTCACGCCCCATGGAGGTGAACTGCATTCTTGAACGCAGGCTATTCTCTATGCCCAGGATGATGAGGGCGAAGACGACTAGAATGGAGGAGAGCTGAGCAGCGGCGGCTAGAGAAAAGAATCCGAACCAGGCCTTGTAAATAGCGGTAGTGAAAGTATCGTAATTGAATATGGATACGGCTCCGAAATCAGCAAGAACTTCCATGAGAACAAGCATCAGACCCCCGGCGATCCACGGCCTTGCCATGGGTAGCGCCACCTTAAAGAACCCTTCTGTTTTGGTGTGCCCCAGGCTCTGGGCTGCCTCCAGAGCCCTTTTCCCCTGGGTGGAGAAGGCATCTCTGGCAAGGAGATAGACGTAAGGGTACAGGGACAGTGACATCACGAAAATAACCCCCCAGGAGGATCTGAAACCGGACAGGGTGGGCAGCGAATGCTGTCTGAGGAGGATCTGCAGTGGGCTGGAATAATCCAGCATTCCGAGAAATACAAAAGCCAGCACATATGTGGGAAAGGCCAGCGGCAGAAAAAGGGACCAGGTAAAGAATTTCCTGCCGGGAAATTCGCATACAGCCGTAAGCCACGCCAGGCTGACCCCGAGAATCGCAGTGACGGTCCCGACTCCGATGGCGAGCTTGAGAGTATTGATGATGAGGTCGGTGAGGAGGGTCTGGGAAAGGTGTCTCCACACATCCCCGGCAGGCTTGGTAAAAGAAAGAAGAATGATTGACAGCGGAATCATGACAGCCGCTGCAAACAGTGCTGCAAAGAGCCTCCACGCGCTTGGTCTTGCAGGGAGGAGATTTGAGCCCAGCCTCCTGATGATCATAGTTTCTGCCCTGGATGATGACATGTTTTTGCCTTTTACCTGTATCCTGCCCTGTCCATCAGCTTTATCGCTTCAGCTTGTAATTCGCCGCTCCTGGAAACGTTTATGAAATTCTCCCTGAAGGACCCCCAGCTCTTTACAATGGAATGGAGCTTCGCGTCATTGTGAACAGGATATTCCATATTAGAATCGGCAAATATCGTTTGTGCAGCAGGCGCTGAAAGCCACTCCAGGAGCTTTATAGCCTCGTCCCTGTGTCTGGCGTGTGTAGTTACTCCTGCGCCGGAGATGTTTACGTGTACACCGTTGCCGTCCTGGTCGGGCCAGAAGAGGGCCAGGGGGAGGCCGGGCTTCTTATTCATCAGCCGTCCGAAATAGTAAGTGTTAATTATCCCTACGTCGCCCTGTCCAGCTGCGATCGACTCTAGAACCTTGGTATCCGAAGAGAAGGGTTCGGTGGAAAGGTTATGGACCCATGATCTGATGATCTCCTCGGTTTTCGAGAGTCCATGCTCGACGATTAGCATTGCCGTCAGAGACTGATTGTAAACTTTTTTGGATGTTCTCAGGACCAGCCTGCCTTTCCATTTTGGACTGCCTAGATTCTCATATGTTGACAGCTCCTCTGGGGATACACGGTCTGTGTTGTAGGCGATGGTTCTCGCCCGTACTGACAGCCCGAACCATCTGTTATCTGGGTCCCGTAGGTGGGAGGGGATGTTTTTCTCAAGCACTCTGGATTTTACAGGTTGGAAAAGGCCCTCATCGGCAGCGTGCCATAAATTCCCCGCGTCAACAGTCAACAGGATATCAGCCCGGGTCCGAGACCCTTCCGCCTTTATCCTCTGCATCAGGACGCCCGCATTGCCCGTGATGTACCTGACTTTGGTTCCCGTCTCCTTTGCATACAGATCAAAGAGGGGCTTTATCAGATGCTCTTTTCTTGCCGAATAGACCACGACCTCATCTGCAAATGTTGAAGGGATAACTCCCAGTGTGACTATCGCGACCATGATCAACATGGCGATGTACTTTCCAGTCATATTTTCCCCTTTATGTTGATTATGGTTTCCATTATCAATTGGTTTTCAAAAAAATATACCTAACAGCTACTATTCACTACTACATTCGGCGCACAGGCCGTAAAGTACCATCTTATGCCGATAGAGCCTGAACCCGTGTCTTTTTGCCAGATCCTCCTGGAGTTCTTCAATAACAGAATCCACTACCTCGACGTGAATGCCGCACTGCTCACAGATAAGATGGTCATGATGCTCGTGTCCCAACTTTTGCTCATATCGAACAATTCCATCGCCGAAGTCCACCGAACGGGCAAGGCCCGCATCTACCAGAAGCTTCATCGTTCTGTAGATGGTGGCTTGGCCTATGGAGGGATCGTCTCGCTTGATAAGGTCGTACAACTCCTCAGAGGATGAGTGGCCTGCGCTCTTTAGGAAAGCATTAAGTATCAATACCCTCTGAGGAGTTAATTTGAGCCCTTTGTTCGCAAGAAAGCGTTCAAGCGCTAATCTGGCAGTGATAAGCAGCCTCCATAGAAAATGATAGTCATTATCAATCGATTGTAATTATAATATTTTCTTCCCGGTTGTCAAGTCCCAACATCTCGGAACTTAAACAGCAGCAGCCAATGTCGGTATGCAGTACTTAAACTTCTTTTAAAGGGAGTGAACAAGATTCTGTTCAGGACGACAGATTGAAAAACAATAAACGAGATCCATTTCCTTATGGTATTTCCGAAGTGTTACCTCTAAAATAGCGGGCTACATCTGTTATATCCAGCATTAGCGAGAGGGTATTTAGAAAAATCACTGCTATCAGCCAGGTTTTGAAAAGACCCCCTGCCCCCTGCCCAAGCCTTAAAACAAACAGAATAACCAGTGGGACCCATCCAACGATATGACCGAGGCCAAGGAGCCGAACGAAGCCATGTTTTGCGAAGACAGCTACCATTACGGCAAAGGAAAGCAACAGAGCCACAAGGGCCAACTTGCCCTCAAGAGTGCTGAAATAGATGATACCACCAGCCATATTAACAATACCAAGGAGAACAACCCAGGCGTTCCACGGAAACTTCATACTCATTATCCTCTGCATCAGCACTATAGCGGCGTTCATTTATTATCCTCCATGAATTTGGGGTATATTCTTACATTCTAATAAAATCAGAGCTGTATAAAGCCTGAGGGGGTATAATTCATAATTATAACCTGAGAAAAAAGGGGATTCAGTAAATGTATATTGGTCATTTCGGACTCGCCCTTGCCGCTAAAAGAGCGGCGCCTGAAGTCTCACTGGGAACCCTGTTCACAGCCACCCAACTGGTAGACCTCATCTGGCCAGTGTTTCTCATCGCCGGCATAGAGCAGGTATCTATTGAACCAGGTATTACTGTGGTCACACCGCTCAATTTCACCTACTATCCCTTTTCCCACAGTCTCCTGGCCTTCACTGTGTGGGCAACGCTTCTTGCAGGCGCCTTCATGCTGATCAGGCGCGATCAAAGAGGCGCTCTTGTCCTCTGGCTCCTGGTTGTAAGCCACTGGGCCCTGGATTTCATAACTCATATTCCTGACCTGCCCTTATACCCCGGGAGCGATACCCATCTAGGATTGGGACTCTGGAATTCTCTGGCAGGGACCCTTGTGCTGGAAGGGCTGATCTTTATCATGGGTGTGGCTATATATTTAAAAATAACCAGGGCGAAGGACAGGATCGGTTCTATCGGCCTATGGGCCCTTGTCCTGTTTCTTGCCGTCACGTACATTATGAATATTTTTGGCACACCCCCCCCTGATGATCCAGTTGTAATTGGTGCTGTTACGCTGTCGATGCTTCTGTTGTTAGCGTGGGGGTGGTGGGTTGACAGGCACCGCACCGCAGGGTTGGTGTGATAAAGTTACGGGTTGTTGGTTGATAGTTAACTAGAGATTCGAGATTGGAAGTTAGAAACTTGACCACAGATAGCCTATGAAATTATCGGATAAAAACAAACTGCTTCTGGTGAGGATTCTTCACAGTTTCTTCTCCATCACTTTTCTCGGCTGCATAGTCTTCCTTTACTATTGTATCCTCACCGGAAAACCCAGCCCATGGCTCCTGCCCGTCACCGCAGTATTGCTTATAGAGGGGACGGTACTTCTCCTGAACAATGGAAAATGTCCTTTAGGGCCACTGCATCATAAATACGGTGACGACAAAGGGTTTTTCGGTATGTTCCTGCCCGTAAAGGTCCTGCCCTATGTTCTCCCTGTCCTTTTTACAGTTACGATTCTCGGTTTTATACTGCTGGTAAGGTTTGTTTAGTTCGGAGTGGAACCTGGCAGGTTTCGTTGGTGATACGATCGCCAGTCATACGAGCAAGGAGGCGTCATAATGAAGAAAAGGTTCGCTTTTTTTTACTTTTTCGAAAAGGAAACGACTGACAGAGTAAAGGACACCGCGGATCAACACGTCAGGTACTGGAAGAAGTTGGATCCTGAGTTCTACATGGGTGGTCCTTTTACCGACAGGTCCGGTGGAATGATCATATTCTCCTCGGATGACCTCCTGACGGCATCGGAAACCGCGATGAACGATCCCTTCACAGTGGAAGGTCTTCACGAAAACAGATGGATAAAGGAATGGTTTATCAAATAATAACCTGTAATTTTTAAATGTTGATGTGGTCGTAAAAAGTCCATGAGCGGCTTTTTGCTCCTCGGGAAGGGAAAAGCGTCGTTTTCCCTTCCCTCACGAATCCATAACAATATATTAAGGTTATGGATTCGGGCGCCCATGCTCGGACGCGATTGAAATGCTGAGCAAGTCATTGCTTTGGGCGCCCCTTAATGGGCGCGTTGATGATTTTTTCCGAAGTCATCAACTTTCAATTTAAATAAACTGTTCTCAAGCAGTTTATTTATGGTGGAAGGAAAAAACAGTTTGGTGATAATATCCATCTGCGGGACCCTACATTGAAGCCATGAAAAAGAGACTAGATAATTACAAGATCCTTGAGATGATCGGTAAGGGTGGCATGGCGACTGTCTACCGCGCCCTCCAGGAATCCCTTGATCGTACAGTGGCCCTCAAGGAACTCGACCTTTCACAATCCCAGTCCATACCGGCTGCGGCGGAGAGATTCCGCCTGGAAGCCAGAGCTGCGGCATCCCTGGAGCACACCTGCATAATTAATGTGTACGACTTCTGGGAACAGGATGACAAAGCATACATCGCCATGGAACTGATCGACGGGATCGAGCTCAAGGACGGTCTCGTGCGGGTCGAGTCCCTGCATCCGATTCTGGCCATTCACATAGGGAGGGATGTGGGTGAGGCATTACAGTATGCCCATGGCAAGGGGATGATCCACAGGGACGTGAAGCCTGCCAATATAATGCTTACCACCCTTGGCAATGTAAAACTCGCTGATTTCGGCATAGTTTCCGTAACTGGCTCGGCCGATCTGACCATGGTGGATCAGATACTGGGTACCCCGGCGTACATGTCACCGGAACAGATAAAGGGAGATGAGCTTACTCCGCAAACAGATATTTTCAGTCTGGGTATCGTTTTGTATGAGATGGTCACCGGTGAAAGACCCTTTAAGGGCACCAATCCTGTTGCCTTGATACAGTCTATCGTCAAGGATGAGCCGAATCCTCCAGGGAGCCTGAATCCCGATGTTCCTGCCGCCCTGAGTGGCGTCATAATGAAGTGCCTGGAAAAAGATCCTGGGATGCGTTACCGGGAAATGGGCGAACTTATAAGTGACATGAACCGATGTCTGCCCCATAAAGCTCCGGGCAGGGCCGAGCTGGTCAGTGGTCTCGTCAAGGTTGTTATGGAGGCTTCCGGAACAGAAGCGACAATGCCCATATCATCCACGCAGGTCAGCCCGCCGAAAACAATGTCCCCTGATTCCCTTGAGATGAAAAGGGTGGCTGATTACGATGACGGGGATATAGGGTTTGCGATAGATGAGACAACACCGCAAGATCTGCTGCCCCTCAGGGGAATTTCCGGGAAGGAGGATGTGGCAGAACCCGCTGGGCCAACGGCCAGTGCTGTCCGGGAAGCTGAAAAAGTAGAGCTGGAGTTTGCTGAGAGGCCAGATAGCACACAGGTTCATGAGGGGGCAGATGGGACAGATGTAAAGCGCCGCAGGTCAAGGTTCCCTTTATTCCTGGGTGTTATTGCCGTTATTCTTGCGGCAGTGTTCATGGCGCCAAAAGACAGAACACCGCCGGCAGCACCGGAAGAAGGTCAGTCGGTGTCAACAGAAAAAAGCATCGAGGTCTCAATACCCGAACTTGAAGAGAAAAGATCCGGAAAGCCACAGACTCCTGCCCAGGTGGGGTTCGCCTACATCAAAATTGTTGTGCGGCCCACCGGGAGTGTCTTCATAGATGGCAAGGCGATCGGTGATACAAGGTCCGGAGAATCTTTCCGGGTGCCATCCGGCCTGCACTCTATTGTCGTGAAAAATCCCAGGTTGGGCTCACGTTCTTTCCTTATAGATCTTGCAGAGGGGGAGAGAAAAAGAATAGTTGTGGATTTCCTCAAAGGCAGAGGCCAGACACAGGACCGCCGCTAAGTCTCCTTTGTTGTTATTGTCGCAAAAAGTCCGTTAGCGGCTTTTTGCTCTCCGGGAAGCGAAAAGCGCGGTTTCCGCTCTCCTCACGGGATTTGGTTATTGTCGTAAAAAGTCCGTTAACGGCTTTTTACTCCTCGGGAAGCGGAAAGCGTGGTTTCCGCTTCCCTAACGAATCGATGTCTTGTTTTGCCATCCATCGAGTCGGGCGCCCACGCTCGGGCGCGATGGTCGTTGATCCGGGCGCCCATGCTCGGGCGCGATGGTAATATGCAAGTCATCGATCTGGGCGCCCCTCAATGGACGTTTTTATTGCCGGTTCACTCCCTTTGGAGCAGGAAAATTCTGCTACAATTACATAATCAACACCATGATGAGCAGTTCGTAATAAATAATCAAACCATAAAATCGGAGAGTTGCCATGGAGACGATGAAAGCCATAAGGATACACAAGTACGGTGGGCCCGATGCGCTGGTTCTCGAGGATGCTCCTCGCCCCGGGATCACCGATGACGAGGTTCTTGTCAAGGTTTATGCCGCGGCAGTTAACCCCATTGACTGGAAGGTACGGGCAGGCTATCTGGAGGACATGCTCCCCATCAAGCTGCCCATGATCCCGGGATGGGACTTTTCGGGAGTAGTGGAAGAGACGGGGTCTTCTGTGACCGACCTTAACCCGGGAGATGAGGTCTATGCCCTGTCCGATATTACGAGAGACGGTTCCTGTGCAGAGTACATAGCAGTAAAGGCGGGGATAGTTGCGATGAAACCCCGGAGTGTTGATCATATCCAGGCTGCTTCTGTACCGCTGGCTGGCCTGACTGCGTGGCAGGCTCTCTTCAATATGGGAGGCCTCGAGAAGGGACAGAGGGTCCTCGTACACGCAGCAGCTGGGGGGGTGGGCAGCTTTGCCGTCCAGTTTGCTCAGAACAGGGGCGCTTATGTCATTGGAACGGCATCTGCAAAGAACAGGGACTACCTTCTGGAGTTGGGAGCCGACGAGGTGATAGATTATACAGTAACTCCCTTTGAGGACGAGGTTGCAGATGTAGACCTTGTACTTGATACAATGAGCGGTGAGGTTCAGGACAGGTCGTGGAAGGTTCTCAGGAAGGGTGGCATCCTGGTTTCAGCCCTGGGGCC
>Ga0255052_10000161_pt1 | contig 50190 bp, 39 predicted proteins | sample JV7_2_21_MG_FD_188632 | JGI IMG/M metagenome (GOLD analysis project Ga0255052, IMG submission 188632) | Seawater microbial communities from Jervis Inlet, British Columbia, Canada - JV7_2_21 | ecosystem: Environmental > Aquatic > Marine > Inlet | place: Canada: British Columbia | collected...
CCGCCAGTGAGTCGACTGCTCTGGCGCGCATCAGGGCGGTACCGACGATCGCCCCATCAACTTCATTGAGCAGAGTCCGGGCATTGCTCTTGCTGAGGCCACTGCCTATCAGCACAGGCACGACCTGACCGCTGTCGGAGACGCCCCTTGCCGCCTGTCGCAGCCGCTTCACCTTGGGCGCATCGCCGGAGGCATTGCCTGTAACTATGATCGCATCGGCCTGGTGGATGCAGGCCAGGCGCGCGGACTCGCTGAGCGGCCGATCCGTCAGCATCGTCGCATTTTTAACCTGGATGTCGGCAAGCACGAGAATATCATCGGCGCCGATTTTGGAGCGATGATCCATGAGGCCGACGGGGTCGATGCGAAACTCGCCGTACTTCGGGCGCATCATTTGATCGACAAAGTAGTCGGTACGAATGAATTGTGCGCCGCTCTCTTTGGCTACGGTCAAAGAAGCTTCGGGGTCGTGTAACAGGATCTCGCAACCAACGACAATGCCCTTGCTTTGTGCGACAAGCGCCTTGGTGATGCGGATCATCGCCTCGACGGTCTCCGGCGCAGCCTCTACACGATGAGGTTGGTCGTATTCATTTTCCACGAGCACGCCATCGAAATTCTGGTCCATCAATACGCGAAGGTCCCTGAGCGCTCCGGCGATAATGGTCTCGATTCCAGGTGAGTTCTGATAGTCGGGTAACGGCGGTAAATGAATCATGCCGATTACAGGCTTGGGCCCGGGAAACACGCGAGTGAACCGACTCGACGGCAATGTTGCGATAGTAGTCTTTCGCTTGTCCGGGCGCCTTGTCAGCAACACATACACGGGCGCCCCTGCCAGTGTCAGGCAAATACCGATCAGGCTGTCGATCGGGTTGTAGTAAAGGGCGGCAAGCAGGAAAGCCGACATCACAAAAATGAATATCAGCGGCAGGGCGGGGTACGCCGGCATGTGGTAGGTATTCGCCTGACCCAGCCTGTGTCGTAGCCGGAAAATGGAAGCGACCATCAAGATATTCATAAACTGGAATGGCACAACGAAGAACGTAACGATCCGGGAGAAAGTGCCGAAGAACAACAGAGCAAGTATTGATATAGCGCCAGCAATCAGAATGGCCCCCGTAGGTACGCCGGCCTTTGGTGACGTGTAAGAGAGGGCCCGAAATACCGGTGCGACCGGGGTCGAGGCGGCACGCTCCACATATTCCGACGCCGCGGCGTAGTACAGCCTTGGTAGAGTCATTATCAGGCCGCCCAGCGCGCCGAATATCGAGAGCCACATTAATATGTTGAGGGCATTGCCGCCAATTTCGCCAAAAGCTGCTGTTGCGACGGTGCTCGCGACCAGCGTGGGATTGGCGCTCATATCCTCGAGGGGCACTACCCGGAGGAATGCATAGTTGACCAGCAGGTAGATGATGGTGATCGCGAGGACGCCCATGCCCATCGCCCGGGGAAAGTTCCTGTTCGGATTTTTGACTTCTCCGGCGACATTCGATGCATCGATCCAACCGTCATAAGTAAAGAGCACTATCGCGACGCCAAAACCGACAAAACGGAAGAGTCCAAGTAACCCCTGGTCCGTCGGCAGTGAGCCTGTCGCAGGGGAGCTATGCGAAGACGGTGTTGCGAGAAAGATGCCGCCAACGATCAGAGCGGCGAGGCCAATGACCTTAATCAGAGTAAGCACAACCTGCGTACGGCCGCCCCACTCCGCGCCGCGCAGGTTGACAAGCACGAAAAACACAATCGCAAGTGCTGCCCAGGCTAATTGCATCCCCGCTGATGCCGAGCCGCTTACCTGATTCGTGTGTTCGCCAAACAGGATCGCAATGCCGGCGATGGCGCCGGGGCCGCTAACAAGAACCATCATCCATGCCTGCATGAAGCCGGCGAACGGCCCGTAGGCCTCCGTGAGCGCATGGTATGAAACGCCCGCCCTCGGTATCAGCGCGGAGAGTTCGGCCAGGGTCAGCGCGCCGCATAGAATGATGAAGCCGCACAACGCCCAGAAGAAGTAGACTTGCCATTCGGCGGTCGCAACCGCTGCGAGCTCTCCCGGCGTGAAGAAAACGCCCGAGCCGATCATGTCGCCCATGACAACGGCAAGCACCGCAGACAGCCCGAGTTTTCGTTTCAATGTCATTGTTTGTCCCGCCGTCGCGCGCCCGGCTTTGTTCTATTTGTGCCGACAGGTAAGATCGCGCAGCAGATCGATAATACTATGGCCGAGTCTATAACCTCTTATACGGAGCGAGAATGCGCAGCAAGGAAAACATAGACATCGTTGGCTGCCATGCCGAAGGTGAAGTGGGTGACGTAATAATTGGTGGCGTAGAGCCACCGCCCGGCGAAACGCTATGGGATCAGAGTCGCTGGATTCACGAAGACGCAACGCTGCGCAATTTTGTGCTCAACGAGCCGCGCGGAGGCGTCTTTCGCCACATAAACCTGCTGGTCCCGCCGAAGAACCCCGAAGCGCAGATGGGCTTTATCATCATGGAACCGGAAGATACGCCGCCGATGTCGGGCTCGAATTGCATTTGCGTATCCACGGTGCTCCTCGAGACCGGCATCATCCCGATGGAAGAGCCCGAGACCAAACTCGTTCTCGAAGCTCCAGGCGGCATCGTCGAGGTCACGGCACAATGCCGCGATGGAAAAGCAGAACGCATCAAAGTAAAAAATGTCGCGTCTTTCGCCGGCCAGCTGGATCAACAACTCGAAGTCGAGGGCATCGGCACATTAACCGTGGATACGGGGTATGGTGGAGACACCTTCGTGATCGTAAATTCAGACGCCGTCGGATTCGACGTCACGCCGGACGAGGCTCGGGAGATTGCAGAAGCCGGCATAAAGATCACTGCGGCAGCGGAGGAGCAACTGGGATTCTCGCATCCCGATAATAAGGACATCGACTACATATCCTTTTGCCAGTTCGCAAAGCCGATTGTCGAAAAAGATGGTCAGAGAATCGGCAAGAACGCTGTTGTCATACGCCCCGGCAAAGTCGATCGCTCGCCGACAGGAACAGGGGCCTCGGCGAGATTCGCCGTCATGCATGCTCGGGGGCAGGCGAAAGCCGGAGACACGCTTGTTGCCGAATCGATCATCGGCTCACAGATTTATTGTCGCCTGGAGTCGGAAACCACCGTTGGAAACAAAGCGGCGATCCGTCCGTCGGTGTCCGGCCGGGCGTGGATTACGGGGACGCGGCAATTGACGCTCGATCCAGACGACCCGTGGCCTGCGGGTTACCGGCTGTCCGACACCTGGCCGAACCTGGGCAACTAGGTACCGGACTCTATTCGGCTGCTTTTTTTTCTTTGAGGCGCTTTCTGTCCTCGACAAGACCCCTCGCATCCTCTTTGCTGGCGACTGTTTCAATGGTGTCTATGCGACAGGTTTGAAACGTTCTGCTCATGTCACGATAAACGACTTCGCCAAATCCGCCAGAACAGACTCGGCTCATCGTATCCTTGATGCCGATACCGTGCGCGCTTCGCAACCCTGTGCACCGGCGCCACATCGTAAATAGAAAATGCCGGTTTCCACTGGCCCTGATGTACAGGTGCTGATCATCGATCGTGTCAAAGGAATTGATGTTGCGCTTGTTGACGCAGACTTTTTCGATCGATTGCTCTTTCTCGGCCTCTTCAACCGCCTCGTCGGCGAATGCGGGATCGGAACCGAAGATCAGGACAGAGACCGCAAACCACCACAGTTTCACAATCACCCTCCTTTTTTGCTCTGGCGATCAGAAATAAATCCGCTGACGAGGCCGGCGACCAGAATCGCAATATAGAACTGGCCGAAAACCGCCTGAAAATAGGCAAGGACCTTGGCCGTCGCCGAGACCGGCGATATGTCGCCATAACCCAGGGTGGTCATAGTTACGAAGCTGAAGTAGAGCCACTCACTATCCCATCCGGACTCCGTCATTGGCACGAATCCCTTGAACGAACCAGGGGAAATCATTTCCACACCTGTATAGGCAACGGCCCACATGACGCCGAGTAACAGATATACGCAGACAGCGCCGATCAGTCTGTTCGGGTTGATATCCGTTCCCCTTGCGACCTGATTCAGGGTGTAGGAGATCGCAACCAGCAAAAAACCGAATAACGCCATCAGCGACAAATGTTGATAAACAGAGTCGGTAAGAGTGGCCGCGAGCAGGTTTGATACCAATGCTGCAATAACGAAGAAGATTCCCAGCGAATACGCACGGCCTCCGCCACGCAGGCTCCATACGCCAATAAGCACAAGGGAGGAGAATGTCAGTGCGCGAACAAGCGGTTCCGATACAAGCGAGAGATCATCCGCTATCGGTACAACGAAAAGAAAAAGCAGCAAAGCCAGCAATAACCAGGAGAAATTAGTCTTGTCCACAGGAGCCCCGATGGTATTTGTTGTCGTTCTATCCCGGCTACAACGATATCAAAAAAAGAAAGGGCGGGCCTTGCGGCCCGCCAAGAGGCTGATATTGCTATCAGCCGCGGGGGATCAATTCTTGGCTAAAGGGATTCGGCGCGTTTCTGAATGACGCTGATTCGATCGTCGTAGCTGCCACAGCGCTTCTCGAGCTCCAAAACCATGACGAGGAGATCGCGAGATTCGCGCTCGTCCAGCAAAGACGGCAAGTCACAGACACGGCGGACCAGGTCTTCGTGGAAGGAATAGAGCAATGCTCGCAGCGCGTTTGTCATGTCCTCGCTGGCGTCGGCGTTGTCCAGCAGATGGCGCATGACGAGCTCTGAAACAGAAGCATCGAGTCGCGCCCGGTTATATCGTGCCTGGATGGTGACCCAGACCAGATCCAGATCATCGGTCGAATGCGCGAGTTCATCGGCGTACATTGATTCCGCAACAGAGCGGATCTGGAAACGGAGCAGCCCAGATACGCCCTGGTCGTCGCCGAGACTTCGCAGTTCATCGTTCTGCATATCCGTGCCGACCAGGTAGATACCGTTCTCCGCCTCCGTATCGATCTCACGGATCAGGTTCTGGTAGCAGTGCTCCGCGGCATCATCGGCCTCGAACAATAAGGCAAGTTTCGCCATATTCTCGTTGCGGATGCGTGACTGCGTCCACTTATCGAGATTGCCAATGCCGTCATCATTCATGACGAAGGCCTCATAGAGATGATTTGATACGGCGCTGCGAATCGCTTCCTCGATCGGGTAACTCTTCGGGTTCTCGCATTGAGTGTTAGTCATGATCAGTTCCTCTTCAGCCTGCTTCGCATTCTGCGGATACGGCCAAAGGACGTCTGGTCATGCGGCGTCATGCTTTGTGCAATTTGCCTCAATCGCGTGGGCCGCTTGAGTGGCCGCGGCGGATGCGGTTCAATGCCTTTCGACCATGCTTTGCGAACCCACAACGCTCGCGAGTGTGCCGCTGTTAATCGGCAGGACGCTCGAGAATGAATACCAAATAGACCCGCAGCCGATATTTGCGGCGCTTGGGCTCGAGATGGAGCAAATCGCAAAGCCGGGCTCGCGCGTACCCTTCGCAAAAATGGGCAAGATCTGGACTGGCGCGATCGACGTGACAGGCGATCCGATGTTCGGCCTGAAGGTCGGCCGCAATGCCAGACCAAGTGACTTCTACGTGCTCGGGCATGCATGGCTTGCGAGCGCAACATTGCTGGGCGCCATGCGGCGGCTATGTCGCTACGGTCGGGTTATGAGTACCGTTATGAGGGAACTGCGCATCGAGCGGCACGACGACAGCATCGCGCTTATCGAAACATTCCTGGACGAGAAGCATATGCCGGCGAAAGCAGCCAAGGATGGGGGTTATGCGGCGCTGATGAACATGTGTGAGTTCGTCAAACGACGCCCGATCTACCCGGTCAGTGTCAGCCTGATCGTTCCGGCCGAAGATGGCTCGGACGAGTACGACAAGTTGTTTCGTTGCCCCATCACTTACGGGGCTGACGCCGACAAGTTTTTCTTTGCCGTGAGTGATCTCGAAGAACCACTGTCCGGTTCGATACCGGAAGTTGTCGATGCCACGGACCACATTGCTGACACCTACATCGCGAGCTTCGACAAGAGTGCAGTAGCGACCGAGATTCGGCAGATGCTGATTCAATTGCTGCCATCCGGCCGCGCCGATCAGGATACAGTCGCGAGCCGCCTCTATCGAAGCAGGAGCACCTTACAGCGTCAGCTCAAAGGCGAGGGAACCAGCTATCGGGACATTCTCGAGTCAACAAGGCAAAGCCTGGCCGAGCAATATCTGAAAAACGGCGCGTACTCGCAAGCTCAGGTCGCTTTTATGACCGGCTTCGCCGACCAGAGCAACTTTGCCCGTGCGTTCAAGCGCTGGACGGGCATGAGCCCCGGTCAATATCAGAAGGCCGCATAGCGGCACGATGTAAAATCGAATCGGCTTACGTCGGGAATTCCGTTACGGCGTATCCGTTTGTGGGCCGCTCATCCAACCTTTTCCAGCAGAAACTGAATGATGATCGCGTTTGCAATATCGACGAAGAAGGCACCGATCAGTGGCACGACGACAAACGCCTTTGCGGACGCGCCGAACTTCTCGGTGACAGCCGTCATATTTGCGATCGCCGTTGGTGTCGCGCCGAGCGCGAGGCCGGCGTATCCCGCGGACATTACCGCCGCGTCGTAGTCTTTGCCCATAAAACGAAATACGACGAAAACGACAAACAGGGTAATCACCACAAGCTGCGCAAGCAGCATCATCAGGATCGGTCCGCCCAGCCCGGCCAGAGTCCATAGCTGCAGACTCATGAGCGACATCGCCAGGAAAAGCCCGAGGCTCAGATCGGAGATCAGTGCGAGCGACTTGCTCTTCTTCGGCCAGCGGACGTGAGGCAGTATGAAAGGACCGATGTTGATGACGAGAATGCCGGCAAACAGGCAGGTGACGAAGTCCGGCAGGTTCAGGCCGAGTTCGGAAAGGCCCGAGTTCAGCGACAAGCCGATACCGATGCTGGCGGCGATAATCAGAATCGCACTGAGCATACCGTCATAGTTGATCTGGGTATCGTCTCGTTCATGGGGCACGCCGACCGTCAGCGCTTTGTCATGACTTGGCGTCAGCCCGTGCCGGGCAATGAGGAACTTCGCTATCGGTCCGCCAATCATGCCACCGAGTACCAGGCCGAACGTGGCGCAGGCAATACCGATTTCCTTCGCGTTGGTAATGCCGTAATCAGTAACGAATCGCGGCGCCCAGGCGATAGCAGTGCCATGGCCGCCGCTCAGCGATACAGAGCCGCCGATGATGCCGACCTCGGGTGGCTGACCCGCGATCCCGGCGATTGTGAGTCCGGTGAAGTTCTGCAGAAAAAGATAAGCAACGGCAAGGACCAGCAGAATCAGCAGTGGTTTGCCGCCCTGAATCAGGGTGTAGAAGCGTGACGATAGCCCGATCGTCGTGAAGAACGTGACCAGCAAAGTATCCCTTAGATCGAGCGCAAAGCGGATCTCGAGATCGAAAAGCGCATAAAGCAGGCCGAACGCGATGGAAGCGATCAGACCACCAGAGACCGGTTCCGGGATATTGTAATCGCGCAGGAAAGCGAGCTTTTTGGTCAGGTACTTGCCGAGATAGAGAACGAGGATGGCAACAATCACAGTCTGCCGAGGGTTCAACTCCGTCAAAATGCCTCTCCTACACCGAAGTAGAATTCTGTGCCGTCTTTGCCAACGGCAATGTCGGCAGATAAGCCGACCCGATGCTTCTGGGACAGCACGAAACGTGTGCCGATACCGACCGCTGGCAGGAAGTTCCTGCCGAATTCACCGATGCTCTCCGCAACTTCGCCGAATCCGGCAAAGCCGGTGAAGATCCATCGATCATTGAACTGCCAGCGGTACTCACCCTGCAGTGCGTACATCATTCGGTCGCGGTAGCGGCCGGAGGGGTAACCGCGCAAGTCGGTGCTACCGCCGAATGTGCTGAGCACGAAAAACGGCGCTCCTTCATTTGTTGCCCTCATGTAAGCTCGTAGGGCGAGAACATTCTGCTCACCCATGGGCCGGAAATGATTGACACTGACCTTGAAGGTCTCGGTCTCGAAATCGCTTCCAGCCGAGTCGCGGTAGAACATCGCACGCCCGTTGACCAGCCAGCCTTCACGCGGAAACTGCTCGTGATCCCGGGTATCGAATTCGATCGGAATCACGTATGCACCGATGTCCAGCTTCAGGCTGGGATCATCGAAGAATGGCGTTTCGGGCAGAGTGATTCGGAGTCGGGTCTCGACATCGCCTCCCAGGTAGCCGAAGCCAACATACAGCTTGTTCCAGACTCGCCAACTCGCACTGGCAAAGTACATTGGCGCTTCCTGTAATATGTCGATGTCGATGCCCAGGTCGTTGGCAATGTTGCCGCGACCGTAATACGCGTAACGGATATCCATGTAGCCCGCACCGGCCTGGACGCGCAGCTTGTCATCCATCAGGTGCAGATTGGCACCAGCACCATAGGCGTAGCTGCCGTTCTCGGCGGCCATTGCAAAGCCACCAAGTACGGATGGTGCCGACTCCGAGCCCTCCTTGCGGGATTGGATGAAATAACCGGCACCCAGCGTCAGCTTCCAGCCCAGCTGCGGTGAGCGGCCCGGAATCGGCGCAACGACAAGGTCTTCAGGCCAGCGTTCCGCAAATCTTTTCAGCGGATTTCCGACTGCGTCGGCGTCCTCAAGCTCAATGCCGCCATCCCCCACAAGCCCGGCTAACTCGGCACCAGGCAGATCAAAATTCCGGTCCGAATCGGACTCATCGCCCACGGTCTCAGTGTCAGCCGCTACGGCAGTCGAGAGTGTGACTAATACAAGAACTAGAGCGCGAATTGTTAATTTCACCAAGGGGCGAAACATGACGCTACCCATGAATTTTGCTTACTTTGGTGATTATGCTTCGCCTCTATTCTGCAGCCTCGCGGAGAACTTCTATTAGTGGAGTGCCGACGGATCCCGACGGCGCTTTGATATTCATATAGGCGGACAGGGTCGGTGCGATGTCCACCGTGTGGACTTTCCGGTCAATAACTTGAGCAGACAAGCCTGCTCCGGAGAATACGATTGGTACATAGGTGTCGTACTGCCACGGCGAGCCGTGCGTTGCCGCGACAGTTAGCCCGTCAAAGTCATTGATGAACCAGTTGGGTTCGAAAACGATAAAGACATCTCCCGAACGCTTGGCGTTGAAATTATTGCGGACGGAGCGATAAAGGTGCGTGTCCGGCAGATTACCGCGGCGCAGCGCCGAGCTCGAGACGGCGAGCGATACGCTGGGAAATTTGGATAACTCTTCCACGACAGCCGCCTCGAGTGCCTCTTGATCGATTCGCCTGTCGTTTTTTACATCCGCGCTGAAATACAAATACGGGTGTGCATAAGTCTCGATGAGTTCGCCTTTGATCTTGAACTCGTCCTTGATTCTTTCAATAGCCGATTCCTTGTCCCAGGTATCAGGCTCGACGTAACCGGCCGGGATGCCAAGCGAATTTAGGTAGCCTGGTGCGTCCGGTCCGCCGTGATCGGCGGACAGCACGATCAAGGTGTTTGCAAGCCCGACATGTTCCTCGACGAATGCCAGCAGTTCGGCCAGCGTCCGGTCGAGTTGCAAGATATTGTCTTCCGCTTCCAGGCTGGACGGCCCGAATACATGTCCGACGTAGTCGGTCGATGAAAAGCTCACGCTTAGATAATCCGTTGTTTCATCCGTACCGAGCTGCTCTTCGACCAGCGCTTGCTTCGCAAAATCGAGCACGAGCTGATCGCCCGCCGGGCTCAGTGTCAGCCAGGTGGTGAAGTATCGGCTGCTGCCGTCACCGAAGGCGTGTGGAAATACACGACCGAAACCAGCGACGTCTGCTTCCCACTCCCTGTCGTCGGAGTCTCCAAACAGGTAACTGTTTTGGTCGTGTAACAGCAACCACGAAGCGCCTGCATAACGTTGCGCAGGCTTCTCGTCGTTCCACGCATTGACCCAGTCCGGATAGCGATCGAGATAGTACGTGCTGGTGACGAACTCGCCACCGGCTTTAGAGAACCAGTAGGCTGTACCGGCGTGCCCGGCCATTGAAACTGCACCGCGGTCTTTGACCGATACGCCGATTACTTTGGATTTACCGCCTGTATTGCTGCGCAGTTCATCCGAAAACGTGGTGGCCAGAATCGCCGCCGGCGATCGGCCCTCGCTGCGTGCCGCTCGTTGCGTGGGATCGATTTCCGCATCGTCATCGACGTCAGCGCCTTCGGTTAACAAACGATAGTTGGGATCTTCGATGTTGTACGTGATGAAACCGGTTTCGCGGTCGAACCAGAGATTGCCGACCATGCCATGAATCGAAGGATGTGCTCCAGTGGCTAGCGTGGCATGGCCGACGATGGTTTCGGTGTTCGCGTGCGCGTGGTGCGCATTGCGGTAAACAACGCCGTTTTCCCACAGGTAACGAAATCCGCCATCGCCCAGGCGATCGTAATATCTGGCCGGCAGATCGCCCCGAAGTTGATCCACGGTGATCTGAAGAATCAACTTTGGTTTATCGTCTATGGTCTGCGCATTGCCTGCAACAGCACAGGCAGACAAAAAAAGAGCAAGACAGAGTGCGCTGGAGGATGCGTCGCGATTTACTGGACGATGATTGATCTTCAATATCCCCATTATCTCCCCTTATCGAGTCCAGTTTTCCACACGCAGACCGGGAACCCGCTTGAATTCCCGCATGTTATTCGTGACGAGAATTAAGCCAAGTGAGCGCGCGTGCCCGGCGATCATCGAGTCGTACGGGCCTATGGGCTTACCCTTTTTCGTAAGCTCGGCGCGAACCTGGCCAAAGTGTGTTGCCGCCTGTTGATCGAAAGAAAGTACATCCATGCGAGCAGCCAGGCCCTCTATGTCCTGAAGGTTGCGTGCGACCTGAGTAGACCGTTCTGCCCCGTAGATCAACTCTCCCAGCGTCACGGAAGACATCGAAAGGTAATCGGAATGCTTCTTGAATGCGTCCCGAACTTTCGCCGGCCGGTTTTTGATCGCGTAAATTAATATGTTGGTATCCAACATATACTTGATCATTACAGAGAGTCCCTCTCCTGATCATCTGGCTGGCCTCGTTCGGGCATGAAGTCCTCGGAAACTCCCTCGCGATCGAACCAAACGTCCCAGCCCTCCCCGACAGGGGTAATCAGCCGCGCACGGCCGGCTTTGACGACTTCCACCTTCTTTACGCTGTCTGGCAGCGCAACCGGCTTCGGCAGCCTCACCGCTTGACTCTTGTTATTCATGAATACTGATGATTTGGCCATTCGAGCCTCGGTATATACCTGACGTATATACCAGTATGCCCGGACAGCGGCGTATGTCAACGGCGTGTACCCAGGTTCACGAGATTCGATCGATTCGCTATTACATGCGCGAAGCGATCCAGGATTCGAGGCGAGAAACTATCCAGTTTCGCTCGATTCCTGGCAGCTTATGACCAGAATTCTGAAAGGATTCCGTCGTTGTCGAACACGGTAACGCGATACTTTCGAAGTGACTGCCCGAATTAAGCTATGAGCCGCCCCCTTTGGTGCCCGATTGAAGTGCCTCAAGCACCTGATCGATGCCAAAGCTGCCAGCCTTCTGGCGTGGCGGGAATTCCTTGAATGTACCCAGGAATCGTCCGACATACTGCTGCGCCGGCACCAGCAGGAAGACGTGCTCTAGCCGCCAGCGGTCGTAATCCATCCCTTCGTGATCCGCCGTCTCGAAAGGATCCGAGCGGAGGTTGAATAGTTTCGGCAAACGCAGGGTCACGAAAGGATCTTGCCAGACGTCGAAGCCGTGGGAACGCTGCTCGGCGAAGACGAGCTTCCACTGGTTATAACGCAATGCCACCAGGGAGCCGTCGTCGTTGAAGTAGAAAAATTCGTTGCGCGGCGACGGGCCTTTGCCGGAGAAGTAGTCCGTCTGGTCGTATCCGTCGAGATGAACCTTGAATTTCTTGCCGCCGACGCGATGGCCTTTCTTCAGTTTTGCCGTGATGTCCGGATCTCCTGCTGCGGTCATCAGCGTGGGGATCATGTCTTCGTGCGCGACGACGTCATTGAGCACGGTACCGGGCTCAATGACACCGGGCCAACGGATGGCAGCCGGGACGCGGTAGCCGCCTTCCCAGTTGGTGTTCTTCTCTCCGCGGAACGGTGTCGTACCGCCGTCGGGCCAGGTGAACACTTCCGCGCCATTGTCAGTGGAATACATGACGATCGTATTCTCATCGATGCCTAGTTCCTTGAGTTTGTCGAGCAACTGGCCGACATGCCCGTCGTGTTCCACCATGCCGTCGGGATAAATGCCAAGACCGGTTTTGCCTTCGCTCTCTTCTTTGAGGCGTGTCCAGATGTGCATGCGGGTGGAGTTCCACCACATGAAGAACGGTTTGTCCCCCTTTGTCGCATCTGTCATGAATCGAAGTGCGTGCGCGGTGACTTCTTCATCAATCGTCTCCATGCGCTTCTTCGTCAGCGCACCTGTGCTCTCGATCTTCTGTGTCCCGTCCGGGTTCGCCCACGTGTGCAGAACGCCTCGTGTGCCAAATCTCTTTTTCAGCTCCGGATCCTTAAAGTAGTCCGGATGCTCGGGCTCATCCTCGGCGTTGAGGTGATAAAGCGAGCCGAAGAATTCATCGAAACCGTGCGCGGTCGGGAGGTGCTCGTCCAGATCGCCCAGGTGATTCTTGCCGAACTGTCCCGTCACGTAGCCCTGGTCCTTCAGCAACTGAGCGAGCGTGACGTCCTCCTTTTGCAGGCCCTCTTTTGCGCCCGGCAGCCCGACCTTGAGAAGGCCGGTGCGGAACGGCGACTGGCCTGTGATCAATGCGGCTCGCCCGGCAGTACAGCTCTGCTGACCGTAGAAGTCGGTGAAGAGCGCGCCTTCTTTCGCGATGCTGTCAATGTTGGGAGTCTTGTAGCCCATCATGCCCTGGTTGTAAGCGCTGACATTCCAGTAGCCGATGTCATCGCCCCAGATAATGAGGATATTGGGTTTGTCCTGTGCCTGTGCCAAACCGGCACTTAACAATGTGGTAATGACAAGTGTACGAAGGAATATTCGGGTTATGTTCATTTTTTGTGTACTCAACTTTGGGTTTTGATTTTTTCTAGTTACCAGGCGTGTACCAGATCGGCGAGGTGTAAGCGCGTTCCTGTGTCTTCATCGGCACGTCGGGTGATGGCATTTTAATACCAAAACGCACGGCCTCGTAGGCTGTCCAGCGCGGCGTTGGAATCTCGAGTACGCGCGCATAGTAAAAGGCGGATTGCGCGGCATCGAAGTCCGGGTCAGTCCAAACGGTGATGAGCTCAGAATTGCCTATGGTGTTCGTCCATGTCGCGGTCGCGAGGTCGACCGTATCGCCAACCGGGGGAAGCTTGCCATCGGCATCCAGCGCGCGCTCACCCGACCAGGCAACATTGTAGACTTTCTCCTGTCGATTACCCTTGGCGTCGAGCCACCCTTTCACTACCTGGATGCGATCGAGGTTTCCGGACAACGGGTCTTTGAGTGCCGCTATCAGGAACGAGGGCGCTCCGCCATCCGGAGCCACTGGCAGATCAGAGCCCATTGGCACACCCTTCAGGTAACCGACGTCTCCCGGCAGGCGGCTCTGCGCGTCGGCCTCTTTAAAGTCCCATCCACCAAAGAAGCGGACCAGCATTCGCGATCCTGTCGTCGCGTACGTTTCCTTGCGCATCATCGCGTCGAATAGCGCCTCACGCGTGTTCTCACTGGCCCAGATGCCCTGATAGCCTGAGGCCACCATCGACCAACCTGTATATTCCTGATCTCCTACCTTCGCCATCGGATGATTGACGCGTTCCGCATTGGGCTCGGCACCCGAGTGCTTGCCGAAGAAATTCTCCTCTGCCGCGGTTGCGAGCCCCGTGTGACTGTCGGTTGCGCCGATCAAGCCGAATTTGTAGGGGTTCGCGCCAACCCGTTTCTCAATTTGCAGGCCGATTTGCAGGCCACTCCGGGCGTACTCGTACTGCAGCATCTCGTCTTTCTTCAGTTCGGTGAGATCGAGATTACCCTGGTCCCAGGTCTCGTAGTCGGCAAACTCGTCGTTCGGCGAGAGAAACGGATGGGTCTCGCCATCGCCTTTTATCTGCGTCGCCTCGTACAACGGCTCCCATCTTGCCCGGGTCTCGGCGTAGGCCCGATTAATGCGCCGGCCGCTGGTGGGTTCGATGACCGGGAACATGAGCCCGTTACTCATGTTGCCGTTATGCCCGATCGCGAGTATTCGGCCGCCGGTTTTGTCCTCGTAGCTTTGCATCCATTTCCAGAGGTCCTGCGGATCGGGGCTGCCGAAGGGACTCAGTGTGGTATACGGCTCCATCACGCCAGCGCGCGTCCCGTCATCACGGTAGACAACAACCCGATGAAGGTTCATCCCGCCGTCGGTGGACGTCCACTCGTAGCCGATGAACGCCGTGAAGTTACCCGGGTTGTTGTAATTCTCGGCCGCGTCAATGGTCAGTTCCCAGGCCGACCGATACGCTTCGCTGCCGGGCAGTGCGGCCAGCGCTTCCGGGAAATTGTTGGCGGTGAGTGCCTGGACTATCTCGACGGCGGCGGCAACGCCTTCCTGACCACCTGCTTGGATCATGTCGTACCAGCGCCGGCCGGTCGGATCCGCAAGCATGGCGGGCTCACCGCCATTCAGGCGCGGGAAGAAACCCATGTTGTCCGAATGGTCGGCGACCACCAGGAAGTCGAGCGGCCGGCTGAGCCTGACCTGCTGGCCGGTCGAGGAAGTCACTTCCTCGCCGCGTGCAAAACGATAAGCATCAGATGGAGTCAGCCGTGCGCCGAAAGCCCCGGCGTCCATCGACATGCCGGTATGCAAATGTGTATCGCCCCAATACACCTGCGTCGGGAAATTGCGCCCGGCATACGGTGAATAGTTATGTCGTTCGGGATACGCACCGCGAAGCGACTCTGCGCTGGGAACCGGGTCTTGCGCGAGCGCTGATTGTGTTAGCAACAGGCCAAGGACAGTTACCGCGAGAGTGGTTCTTTCAGCTTTCATGATCAATTGATCCTCAATATTCATAATGCAAGCGCTTCTCGATCAGTAATAAACAGCCGGCAGCTTCCGCGGTGGCACCACATCTTCGTCGGATACCGTAAAGATGACTCTGTCGAGATCTCCGTCGAACTTGAAGACGCCGGTGTAAAGATCGGAGACCTGCGTTCCCGTGTCCCTGCCGACATCGAATGTCTCTGCCAGCGAGTACGTGCTGATGTGCATCTGCGGCATCTCAACCTCGTCAACTTTCTCTCCGTTGACGTACAACTCGCCCGTGCCACCGAAGGCCTGCGTTTTTATGAAGTTGAACTTCAGGTCGGTTTCGCCCTTCGGCAATGGTGACGACTTCAGCACGTAATGCACGCCATCGAGGAAGTTGTAGTCGTAGTAGAGACGATGGTCCTTGATGAACATCGTGTAGCCGCCTGTCATTCCACCAACCGCGACGATGACGCCTTCGTCGTCGCCGTCAAGATCCAGGCGGGTCTCGATCGTATGCGCCCGATTCTTGACAGGAGCCGATGACTTTTCAGCAATGCGAACCGCGCCGGGTGAGAAATAGATGAATTCAGTCTGGTCGCCGAAGAGACGATCCTGCTGTGCGCCAAGACGCGCGATCATGTCGTCATAAAGCGGATAGACATTGTACTTCCAGGCCTCCTCGTCAAACATGGCAACCAACTCAGCGAGTTTCTCAGGATGCTCCTCGGCAAGGTTGGTGCTTTCCGAGAAGTCCTCGGCGACGTTGTAGAGCTCCCATTCGTCCTGGTCGAATGGCAGTACGACGTTGACGTCCCATGGCATGCGGTTGGCATGCAACGTAACCGCCTTCCAGCCGTCAGACCAAATGGCGCGATTGCCGAACATCTCGTAGTACTGGCGCTCTTTGCGGTTCGGAGCGTCAGCGTTGTCGAATGAGTACATCATCGAGACGCCGTCCATCGGTTGCTGCTCGACGCCGTGATACACCTCCGGCACCTCGATCCCCGCGGCTTCCATGATGGTTGGCGCAATATCGCTGATGTGATGATACTGATCGCGGATCTCGCCCTTGGCGTCGATCCCGTTTGGCCAGTGCACGACGAGGTGGTCCTGCTGGCCGCCTCGATGTTCACTCTGTTTGAAATAACGGAAGGGCGTGTTGCCCGCCATCGCCCACCCCGCGTGATAATGCGGATAAGTATTTTCGCGGCCCCAGTCTTCCTGGGCACGCAGGTTTGCTTCGAGCGGTGTTTGCATACCGTTTAGGACATAGGTTTCGTTGAACGTGCCCGCCAGACCACCTTCGCCACTGGCGCCATTGTCGGCAGTGACAAAGATCAGCGTGTTGTCCAGTTCACCGATACGTTTCAGTTCCTCGACGACACGACCGATCTGCAGGTCGACCCACTCCATCTGCGCGGCGAACACTTCCATCTGCCGCGCATAAAGAGATCTTTCTTCATCTGAAAGTGAGTCCCAGGCAGGAATCTCATCGATGCGTTCCGTGAGCTTTGTATTCGCCGGGATAATCCCAAGCGCTTTCTGACGCTCCAGAATCTGCTCACGCGCTCTGTCCCAGCCCATGTCGAATTTGCCTTTGTACTTATCGATATGGCTATCGGGCGCATGGTGAGGAGAATGCATCGAACCCGAGGCCCACAGCATCATGAAGGGCAAGTCGGGCTTAATAGATTTGTGGCCCGTAATCCACTCGATGGCCCGATCGGCCAGATCCTGATCGAGATGCACGGACTTGCGGTATGGCTCAGGCGTGTGATCGTTCCACATGACCGGAACGAACTGGTGCACGTCCGCGGCCATGAATGTGTAAGCGTGCTGAAAGCCTTCTCCGCTTGGCCAGCGATCGAAGGGACCGACTTGCGACACTTCGTAAAGCGGAGTGTGATCCCATTTGCCGAGCGCGTAGTTGATGTAACCCTCTGCTTCGAGATAGTTTGCAACCGATTTTGCAGACTCCGGCATCATGGCGTTGTAGCCTGGGAACCCCATGGCCGTCAGCGCGTGGCTACCGAGGCCAATGGAGTGCGGATAACGTCCGGCCATCAGTGAAGCGCGAGATGGTGAGCACAGCGCAGTTGTATGGAAATTGTTGTAGCGCAGGCCATTGTCGGCGAGCGCGTCGATATTCGGCGTGCTGATCAGCCCACCGAAACTCTCGACCTGTGCAAAGCCGACGTCATCCAGCAAAAAAATAATGACATTGGGAGAACCTTCTTTCGGTAACTGCTCGGGCGGCCACCATTCCTTGGAGTCGTCGTAGCTTTCGGTGATGACACCACCGAAGCCTTCGACGTGTTTGGACTTTACGCCTGATTCAGATACCGAGAATTCGGGGGTTGCAGATGGGGCGCCATCGCCGGCATCTGTGCCAGAGTCAACACCACAGGCGGACAACGCCAGAGCAAGAATAAAAGTACATATATATTTCATAGCTACACCTAGGAAAATGTCGTTCGAAAATTGGCCGTTCGAGCCTCCGTCAGCCGATCGTTTTTGTTTCGAAGCTGCGGAAGTTTGAGTGCGGGCGGCAGAAGGTAACGAAAATTCTGGAATTAGTCTAATATTGGAGCCGCCCGACAAAGGTGCCGTACACTAAGCACTTGATAAGAATACGAAAAAGGAAAAATAATGAAGCTCGTTTACCGCCTGATCGCCACTTTTACATTCGCTCTGGGGCTCATTGCCGCGTCCTTATCAGCGAACGCACAAATTCCTCCGCCAAAGGATCCGTCAGATCTGCTTTCCGGTTCTTATACCGGTAAGAGTTACTCGCCTTATGCGGGACGCAATTTTCCAACATTTCCGCTGTGGGGTGACACGCACCTTCATACGGGAAATTCATTTGATGCAGGTGCATTCGGCAATCGGCTAACACCGGCGGATGCGTATCGATTCGCCAGTGGCGAAGAAGTAGTGGCGTCGGCCGGCGTTCCGGTAAAGCTTTCCAGGCCGCTCGACTGGCTTGTGGTATCAGATCACTCCGACAACGTTGGTTTCTTCATGGACCTCTTTGCAGGTAAGCCGAGTATTTTGGCCGACCAACAAGGCAAAGACTGGTACAACCGGATCCAGGCGGGCGAAGGTCCCGGTGTTGCTTACGAGATGATCGGCTTGTTCGCCAACGGCAAGTTTCCCGATTCTTTGATGTACTGGCCCAACAAACCGGAATTCAAATCCGTCTGGCTACGGAATAATGAAGCCGCCGAGCAGTACAACGATCCCGGACATTTTACGGCGTTCATCGGTTACGAATGGACCTCGCTCGTCACCGGCAACAACATGCATAGAGTGGTGATTTATCGCGACGGTTCAGACAAAGCGGATCAGATGGTGCCGTACACGACATACGCACCGTATGGCAGCCCGAATCCGCGTGATCTCTGGAAATGGCTCGAGTCCTACGAGGCAAAGACCGGCGGCGACGTTCTGGCACTCGCGCATAACGGTAATCTTGCAAACGGCATCATGTTCCCGGTCCGTGCGCAATACGATGGCAAGCGGCTCGACAGGGAATACGTCGAGCAACGCATCAAATGGGAGCCGCTATACGAAGCAACTCAGATTAAGGGAGATGGCGAAACCCATCCCTACCTGTCCCCCGACGATGAATTTGCCGATTACGAAACCTGGGACATCGGTAACCTCGATAGCGTGCCAACAGTAAAGACGGACGACATGCTGGCGGGCGAGTATGCGCGCGAAGCACTGAAGAACGGATTAGTCCTTGAAGACAGGCTCGGCACCAATCCCTACAAGTTCGGCATGGTGGGTTCAACCGATAGCCATACTGGTCTGGCCACTGCACAGGAAGACAATTTCTTCGGCAAACATACGGGCGCCGAACCAAAACCGGATCGCATGATGCATCCATTCCTGCAGAACGAGAAAGGCACGATTATGGGTTGGGGCATGGTGTCTTCCGGCCTGGCGGCGGTCTACGCGCAGGAGAATACGCGCGAATCGATCTTCGATGCGATGGCGCGTAAAGAAGTCTATGCGACAACAGGCAGCCGCATCATGGTCCGCTTCTTCGGCGGCTGGAATTACACGGACGCCGATATGGCAAGTCGCAACCCGGCGTTCGCTGGCTACAACAGGGGCGTACCGATGGGCGGCGATCTTCCGGCTCGCGGCGACAATGACGCGCCGACATTCATGGTCTATGCGCTTAAAGATCCGATCAGCGGCAATCTCGATCGTATTCAGATCGTCAAGGGCTGGACAGACAGTCGGGGCAATACGCACGAGAAAGTTTATGACGTCGCCTGGTCAGGTGACCGGAATCCTGGAGCTGATGGAAAATTGCCGCCTGTAGGCAACACCGTCGATGCCGAAACTGCGAACTTTACGAATTCGATCGGGGCGTCTGAGCTTGGGACAATCTGGACAGATCTGGAATTCGATCCGGCACAACGCGCTTTCTACTACGCCCGAGTACTGGAAATCCCGACGCCACGCTGGTCAACGATCGAAGCATTCCGTTTCGGCATTCCAATTCCCGAGGGCGCACCGGTGTCTACCCAGGAGCGAGCATATACATCCCCGATCTGGTACACGCCGTAGCCTCAGCTTTCCCTGGCTCCATGATTGAAGCGCGTAATGAGACGATTCCAATACAATTAAGAAGAGGTATAGAACGTGAGTTCATTAGAGACCGTCACCACATTTTTTGGTTGGACCACCGTAATCAACTTCGTGTTGCTGGGTGTTTCATCGATCATGGTCATCGCAATGCGCGGATCGATATCGAGGATACATGGTCGGATGTTTGGACTGGAGACCGTTGATTTGTCTCGTGCATATTTTCAGTACATTACACAATACAAGATTGCAATTATCGTGTTCAGCCTGACGCCGTATATCGCGTTGAAACTCATGGCTTGAATTCGTAAGCGATCGACCGGCTGAGCTAATCCTGATCAATGGCACTGCAATGTTTAACATTGTGGGTGAACCAACGCTCGAGTATGTGGAAAATACCGAAAGCGACGTATTCCGTTACAAGACGCAATCTTACTACCTGGTGTCAGGACGCTGGTCCAGGGTCGACCGGAAACGTAGCGAAGCCGCATCACGGCGCGAGACCGCTACACAGAATCGTTCTCTTGACCAGGCTCGCCAGAGCCAGGTGCAACAGAATTATGGTGGTGATGGCGGACTGTCGAGCCGCAGCTATGACAGCAGCCGTTATTCCGGTTCGTACAATTCAAGCCGCCAGAACGAACTCAATCGCAGTTATGACGCAAGAGCGAACGGCTACTCGCGTTATAACAACAGAAGCAGCATGAGCAGATAGTCGACGGGTGGGCGCTCAATGCAACGACGCCGGCGCTAGTTGTTCGCCGCGCCTTTGGGCGATTCTCACCCTGCTCGGCAGACAATCTGCTTACAGCACTAAATGAGTATCGGGTCAGCCGGGCTATAGGCGCCGGTAGTAACTGTAAATTTGTTGCTATGATCACTGGGAATACTGTCGATGAGGGATACGGAAATGATGAAATTTAGAGCGATGATTCCATTAACTACGACGATGTTGCTCCTGTGCACTTGGTCGAGCTCGACACATGCAGCATCCAACACCATTTCAGCGGTCATTCCCTGGCAGGGACAGGGACAAATATTTCCGGTTGGCACCGACAAGCTTCGCTTTCTGGGTTCCCTGGAAGGCATCATGTATGTCGAGACTGCCGAAGGCGACATGAATGAGGCTTTTGTGAGTTGTCCGATCGTTCAGAACATAGATGCCGTCGACGGAAGTACCTCGGCATCCGGTAACTGCGTGATCGTAGTATCGACAGAGGACTCCGTGTTCGCAGAAATTACATGTGAGGGAATAGCGGGCTTGTGCAGCGGTGACTTCAAACTGACGGGCGGAACGGGCCGGTTTGACGGTATCAGCGGATCCGGCAAGATGACGGTCCGGTCGCCGGTACATGCGCTCGCGGCGGATCTGTCGGAAGGTACAGTGGTGCATGTCGCCGCCGGCATTCTGCAAATTCCGGTGTTGGAATACAGCTTACCGTGAGCAGGTCTCACCGTTGAGAATCGACGATGACCAATCGCAAAAAACGACTGGCGATGTTTGCGACAGGATTTATGTTGAGTCTTGTCAGCATGCAATCGATGGCGTCCGATAGATCCATGCGCTGCGGTACGCATCTGATTGTTGCGGGCGGCGGAAAGGACAGCTCTGGGATTTACGAGGTGCTGAAGAAATGTGGTGAGCCGGAGGCGAAGAGCGGCAACACCTGGCTGTATTTGCAAGGGAGTATGCGCAGAATCCTGACTTTCAACTACGAAGGTAGACTTCAGCGGATCGAGAGCCGCAGAAATTGAACTTTGCAGAAAATTATTCGAGGGAATAGCACATATACATTGAATGGCTTAAGCGTAGTGCGTCAACTCAAGCATCATTGTTTCACATACTCTGGTGCGTCTTCAGGCAAACGAAGCTCAAAATCTCCATTCAACGGTTTGAGCACACGCGCGTCGCGCTGATAAATGTCATTGTAGAAACGCACGATCTCTTCATCAGCAACCCCAACGGTGCTGTACAGCATCATTACAGTCATAGGCTCCTTCAGAAATACGGTTTTTGATTTTTCACTGTCCAGCAGTTTCTGAATGGTGCGGGAATTCCAATTCTCGGGATCGTCCAATAGAAGTTCCGCGAGTTCGAACGGATTCTCGACCCGGATACAACCGGAACTGAAGGTGCGCTCAGTGCGTTCGAACAGGGACTTGCTCGGCGTGTCGTGCAGAAAAACGAAGTGTGGATTCGGATAAATGAACTTTACACGACCCAGTGCGTTCGTCGGCCCTGGTCTTTGCACAAACTGATACGGCGGCAAACGACCGGAGCGATATCGTGTCCAGTCAACTGATGCAGGATCGACTTTGTTGCCGTCGCGATCGATCAGGTCCATATTTTTCGTGGCGAGATATCCAGGATCCTGTTTCACACGTGGCAGGATGTCTTTTGACAGGATGCCTGGTGGTACGGTCCACGTCGGATTGAACTGCAGATACTTTATTTGTCCCTTGAATACCGGCGTCTGACGATAGTAGCGGCCGACCTGGGATCGAGCTGACCAGACTATTTTTCTGTTCCGGACAAACAATGTCCTGAAAGCAGCAATATTGGTTACCACGAATTCGTCTTCGACGTCACGGATAACCCAACGGATGCGTTCGAGGTTCACGCGAATCTGGTCGATCCGCTGATCCACCGTCACGTTCATGGCAGCCAGTGTTTGCGGGCCGATGGCGCCGTCCTGATCGAGGTTATGCCGGTACTGGAAGTGTTCGACACCCAGCTTCAGGGGTTCGTCGAAAGCGTCGGAACTGCTGTCTCCCGAAGCCGGCAGGTCTCCGGTGATCGTCAGTCGTTCGCGGATGAGCGGAATACGCCCATCGCTCATGCCCAATTTGAGCGTTGGTCCCGATGCAATCTGCGGCCAACCACCGTTTTCCATTAGTGCGCGGTACTCTGCGAGGATCGCCTTGATGCGGTAGTAAACATATCCGCGGTCAAGATACTCATCGATGAATGCCGCAATCGATTTCGAATCGATTGCCTGCTGGATGACCGCGGCCGGGTCGCGACCACCTGAACTACGGCTCCAATTCCAGTTCTCGTCGAGATCCGCCGGATTCACCTTGCCGAAAATCAGGTGGTAACCATAACGGCTGAGACTTTCGGTCAGGAGAACGTCGAGCTCTGCGCGCAAATCCTCGTTGTCGCGATCGCTACGATACTGCTTCAGAAGAACAACAAGATCAGAGTGGTTGTAATCCGCCGGGTCAAGACCTTCTTCTTCGGCCCGGCCGACGAGGCTTACGAATTCATCGACTCGGATGTCGTTGGCCCAGGCAGGCGTAAACGCGCGACGGGCATAGAACTCAGGGATAATATGCGCCGAAGCCAGAGTTGCCCCGGCCAGAGTAACCTCTGAGCCGAGAAGTAACTGCTCCGACAAGTCCTGAATTCGTTCCTCACTGCTGACCTGAGCGCTTGTATGCGTCGGTATAGCAAGGGTTAGCACTGCAATGAGTGTGAGAATCTTCGGAATCATTGATTGAGCCTTTGTAACAAACGCGCTTCGCACATTATGAATGCAATTATTATTGCATAATCATGATTTGAGCGGCCGACCTACGGCAAAACCATGAATCGAAGTCTCGCCTTATTGCTATTGATCGTATGGTTGCTGGTGCCGATCTCTGCATTACATCCAGCTGAAGATGTGCGCCATCTTTCGTTTTATCACACGCATACGTCAGAAGAGCTAAGTGTCACATATTTCGTTGGCGGCGAGTACGACGCTTCCGCGCTGAAGAAGCTCAATCACTTTCTGAGAGACTTCAGAACCGGTGATGAAACCGAGATGGACCCGGGCGTATTCGATATGCTGTTTAATATTCAACTGGACTCCGGCAGCACCGGCGTCTACCAGGTTATATCTGCCTACAGGTCGCCAGCCACCAATGAAATGTTACGCAGTAGATCCGCCGGTGTAGCCAGCAACAGCCAGCATCTGCTGGGTAAAGCGATCGATGTTCGCTTGGTGGACCTGGACACAACGGATCTCCGGGATGTTGCGTTATCGCTCGAACGTGGTGGAGTGGGCTACTACAGCAAGTCGGATTTCGTGCACGTGGACACTGGGCGCGTACGGAGTTGGTAACTGATTCGAGCTGAGTCAAGATAGATCGTCGGCGCGACGCCGGTTTCATCCATCGCGATTCAAGCGCTGGCCGTCACCAGTAAAAGCTCAGGTTGGCGAACACACCTTCGTAGCTGAGCTGCGCCCGGCCCTTCCAGTCTGATTTGCTTATGGTGACGTCGAGATCGACAAAGTTGTAGCTCACGCCAACACCAAAGTGCTCGAACATCTGATAGTTCATGCCGAGCGATGCGTTAATCAATTCTCCGTCGTAGTCGCCAACCTCTGCGCTAAACCAGTCGACGCGAGCTTTGACGGCCCAATTCGGTGAAACTGAATACATGTACCAGGCACCAATATTGGGTAGGGGCATTTCAGCATTTACGGATTCTCTGCGGAAGGGATTTGCGCCGCCATTGACGATGATGTCGCCTTCTATGAAAACGCCCAGTTCGAGCCAGTGTATGCCAGCCCCGACACCGAAATCCTGCCGTTCGCTGCTTTCGAATTTTCGTCCGAAAAACATTCGTATCAGACGGAAATCCTGGCCGGCGATGACATTGGTCCCCTGCCCGAATACGATATCGTTCCATTCGATGTCCTCGCCAAGAACGGCACTCCTCGCGCCGCTCGACTCGAAGTACTGGGCACCCAGTTCCCATTTTTTGCCGAAGCGCCATCCGAAGTTAAGGGAAAAGGTCTCATCGGACCGATCGAGCCCGAACTGGCCCTCCAGGTCGATAGGGTCGTTCGGCCCGGTGACCGAGCCGGCGACGCTGACTGTTGCACTGCGGTCCGTAAAGTAAATCCCTGTGTCGAGAAAGAACTTTTGCGTGAGATACGGATGGACATCGCTCGATTCCTGGGCGTGCAGCGGCGCGGTATGTGCAAAAACGAAAATACCAAAGAAGAAAACGATCCCTATATATTTCATTCTCGATTACACCTGTGTTGTATCAACTAGCGTCGACGCGCTGCGCCCTGACGCTGATAATTCTGCGTACGCCGTGCGCCCTGCTGGCGGGCACTGTAGTCGTGCTCCAGCTGCGGTCGTGTCGCGGATAGCTGATAAATGAGGACGCGGGCGCCATCATCGCCGCTGAGTTCTTGCGGCCAGGTGATTTCCTGCGAGTATGCCGCAGTCGCAAGACATACCAATCCCGTCGGTAATACGCCGGCAATATTCATTCTTACTTCGGTTTTCTCAGGTCTGAGAGTTGATTGTCTGTTTGGGCCAGCCTGGCGAGCCTTCTGTCATGCCGTGCGCTGTCCAGTGGGTTCTCGCCATATTCCAGGTACCAGAGAACCAAACTCGTAAAACAGAAAAACACAGCCATGCCTGCAGCGATGCCGAGATACCCGATACCAGCGGCCAGTCCGACACAAATCGCGGCAAAAACAAAAATCCCGTCGATCGCCTCGGCCAGCGTTACGCGGAAGCGGACGGCAGCGACCATCGCCGCAAGTCCGAAGGCCAATGCAAGGCTGTCCTGTATCAGCAGGACAATGGTAGTTGCGCAAATAGGCAATATGATCAATGCGCGAGGGAAGTTCTTGCGATAGCCGATGTCTTGCCTGGTCGCCATGTAAGTCCAGGTGATAGGGATCATCAGCAGGATCGTGCCGGTGAGGTGCAACGACAGAAATAAAATCGATGACGCAACATTGTCACTGGTTGGCCTAAATGAAGAAGTGATCTCGAAGTCGTCCTTACCGCCGCTTGTTGATGGCGCAAAGCCCTGAGATTTACTCGGTAAGTCATGGGCGTCCAGAGCGTCGTGTCCGCCGATCGGGAGACTCTGCAGGGCGTCCGGCCAAGCTGTGACAATCATGACTGATGAGCCGAATAACACGACAAAATACAGAATGAGTCGTACTGCAAGGCGCGCGGGCGTTAGATCGTGAGAATGCATCGCATAATAATTTGCTTTCGAGGTAGTGAAGGTCCCCAACCCGACAGAGTTTACAGGCCGCGGAATCGGATATCGACGGCGATGAGAATATTACTCGGGAAAACCCGCAGGTTGGCAAAGCGTTGGCGAAGGATATTGACTTGAATTTTGGTCCATTATATGGCGGCGTTGCCGATAAATGGACATCTTGCGCAATTGGTGACTCAATGGGTTTAGTGGACTGCCATGGGAACGGTCGGGCGCTGGGGGGGGCACGTATTCGAAGTTGCAGGGTAAAGCCGGGATCGGCTATCTCAGTTTGACGGGAGATATTAATGAAATACGTAATTAAAGTGATTTGTTTTGGAGCCATTCTTTAGAGTCTTCATAACTCTCGGCAATGACGCCGCCGAAGCCCTCGACGTTCTTGGTTTTGACGCCAGATTCAGAGACCGAAAACTCATCAATAGCTGAAGAATCTTCAGTGGCAGTTTCCGTGGTGGACTCACCACCGCAAGCGGACAACGTCAGAAACAAAATTAATATAGTTACGTATTTCATAGATATTTCCCGAGATGACATTGCTCGAAGATTGGCCATACAATCTTCCGTCAGCTGGTCGTTCTTGTTTCGAATCTGCGGAGGCATTAATGCGGTGGCAGAAGGTAACTAATTTCTTGGAATTGGTCTAATATTTGCTGCCTGCCGTAGAATCGTAAATCAGTAAGCAATTGATAAGAAACAGAAAAAGGCAGAATAATGAAAGCCGATTACCGTCTGATCATCACTTCATCATTCGTTCCGGGCCTTTTTCTCGCATCGCTATCGGCAAATGCTTAGCTTCCACCTCCGGAGAATTTGCCTTCCGGTTCTAAAGTCAAAGGACGATGCAAGCTGCTATGAGAGGACGGTTGTATATAATTTGGGCATATAAACTAGTTAATTATTACACTGGGGAAATAAAACAATGAACATGAAAATATTAATGTCACTGGCTGTATTTCTACTGGCGCTAAGCGTGGCGCCAGTCGAAGCGGATTCGCACATGAACCCCGTGCTGACAAAGAAAGAAATTGCAGCTGCGAAGGAGCTCGTGGAAACGCGAAGAAACATGACTGTTATAATCAGCCTTAACCTGACCGAAGAAGAAAGCGAGGAGTTCTGGCCTCTATACGAAGAGTACCGTCAGAAAATCCGGGGCGTTCGTGAGCGCAAGATTACGCTGATCGAAAATTTCGCTGACCGTTATAATGAGGACACGGTTGACGATGAGTTTGCCGACCAGGCCGTCAAGGATGCCCTCGAGATTCAGATCGATACTGCCAAAATCCGACAGAAATATTGGAAGAAATTTCAGCGCATAATTCCTGCGACGAAGGCGGCACGCTTCTATCAGCTCGAAAACAAGATGGATGCCGAGGTCGACTACGTTCTGGCCGGCGGAATCCCATTGGTTGAGACGAAATAGCTTCAGTCGGCCGTAACTCCGAGCGAAGTTGCGATTAACAAATCGGATGGGAGAGACTCATGAAAAATTTATGCGTCAATGAAGCGAACAAATTGGCAATTCGAAAAATTTACTTTGTAATTGCGTCAATCACAATATTTCTTGGCGGATGTGCGGCGGGGTTTGAAGGATTTTATGATCACGATCGGGCGCACGACTTCAGTGCATATCAGACGTTTGCCTGGATTTCACCACGTCCGATGACAGTTGGTGCGACCAACCGAGCCCCCAGTCCGTTGCTGGAGCCACGCATCATATCTGCGATCGAGGATGCACTTAGGGCTAAAGGCTATACAAAAGAATACGCAGCGGACTCGGCGGATTTCGTGTTGGCCTTTACGGTAGGCTCAAGAGACCAAATCAGAGTCGACTCTCGTTCGACTATGGCGGGGGGATACGGGTATTACGGACGACCAGGTGCCTGGGGTGGTGCATATTACGGTTACGGCACGGAAACAACCGTACGACAATATACAGAGGGTATGCTGGCGGTCGATATATTCGATGTCAAAGTACGAAAACCGGTGTGGCACGGCGTCGCAACCAAGTCGATCAGCAAATCAGATCGTGAAGACCAGGTTGGAACGGTCAAAGCAGCCGTTGATACCATCCTGGCAGGATTTCCTCCGCCATAGCCGACGATATCGACGACCATGAGTCGGAGCATATGAACCTGGTCTCCCGAAAACGGACAATTGCGGTGTCCACCATTCTGCTTTTGCTGTGCGGCCTCGCACCGACAATGGCCCAGGACGCTGAACCGGCTGCAGCGCCCGCGCAGGTTAATCCGGCTGTGTATCCACGTGAAGTCAAAGGCGATGAAGGTGTTGTTGTCGTTCACACACCGCAGATCGATACCTGGAAGGACTTCGAAAAAATAGAGGGGCGGGTAGCGATAGAGGTGACACCGGCCGGTGAAGAGGAACCGGTATTTGGGGTTGCGGAGTTTACCGCAGACACGGATCCAAATCTCGAACTGCGAATCGTGGCTGTCGAGAACGCGGAAATATCGGTGACGAGTTTTGCGGTTGCGGACGACGCCCGACGCAAACAGTTGGATCAGGTCGTTCGCAAAACAGTTCAGCGCAAGACACAATATATGCCTCTGGATGTCATCCTCACTTATATCGCGCCCAATGCAGAATTGCCCGAAGAGGAAGGGCTGTCGTTCGAGCCGCCGCCGATTTTTTATTCAAATACCCCGGCCATCCTGGTGATAATGGACGGCGAGCCGCTGCTGGCCCCTGTTCCCGATACCAAGCTGCAATATGCCGTCAATACGAACTGGGACCTGTTCCAATACAAGGAAGAGGAGTGGTATCTACGCCATGAGTCTCGTTGGCTGAAGAACAAAAGCTTAAGTGGTGACTGGAAATGGGACAACTCCCTGCCAAAGGACTTCAAGAAACTGCCGGACGACGACAACTGGATCGAGGTCAAGGCGACGATACCGCCGGCAAAGGGCGATGAAGACGAACCCAGGGTATTCGTGAGCGACAGGCCCGCCGAGCTGATCGTGATCGATGGTGCACCACTCTATCGTACCGTCGGAGGGCCGCGGCTCGAATACGTTGATGACACGGAAAGCGACCTGTTCCGTTACAAGACAAGGCATTACTACCTGGTGTCGGGACGCTGGTTCCGCGCGGACCAGTTAAGCGGCCCGTGGGAACACGTGAAGGAACTGCCGGAGATATTTGCATCGATCCCGGAAGATCACGAAAAGGGCCATGTGTTGGCGGCAGTGCCCGGCACGGATGAGGCCCGGCTCGCGGTACTGGAGGCGTCGTTGCCGAGGAAGGCCACCATCAGCCGCGATGCCGGCAAGAACGTGAGTGTTCATTATCAGGGTGAGCCGCAATTCGAAACGATTCCGGGCACTGACGTTGAACGAGCCACGAACAGCGCCAACGATATCCTCAAAGTCGAAGACGCGTATTATCTTTGTGATAACGCGGTCTGGTATGTGTCGATGAATCCGGACGGTCCGTGGGTGGTTGCCGATACCATACCGGCCGTAATTTATTCAATTCCGGCATCGTCGCCGTCCTATCACGTGACTCATGTAAATGTGTACGAGAGCAATGCTGATACGGTGTCGACGGGCTACACGAGTGGTTATACCGGTACTTATGTCAGCTACGGCGTCGTGATGTACGGCAGCGGTTGGTATTACCCACCCTACTACGGCTACTACCCTTATTACGGCTATCCGCACTACCCATATTACTATGCCTATCCTTACAGTTATGGGGCGTCCGCCTGGTATAACCCGAATACCGGCATGTATGGACGATCGGCGAGTGTCTATGGGCCGTACGGTGGTTACGGGCGAGCGGCATCCTATAATCCGCAGACCGGTACTTACGCTCGCGGCGCGGCTGTCTGGGACAACGATGAAATCGCCGGTTCGGGCGTCGCATATAACCCGAGAACTGGCACCGGTGTTGCGACCAACCGCTACGCCAACGAACACGGTGGCTGGGGCGAATCGCTCATTACTCATAATGACAAGTGGATGGAGACCCAAAGTCAGTGGGATGCCGATTCGCTCAGCACGCAGTTCAGAACATCCGAGGGAACCACAGGACAGATCGAGCGCCAACAGCAAGGTGAGCAGATAGTTGGTTCAGGTGAGTTTCAGCGCGGCGATCAAACGCTGCAAACCAAATCGGTTCGTGGCGAGCAAGGGACACTGATCGGCTACGAGACGGGCACCGGCGAGACTGGCCTGATCGGTCGCTCCGAAGACGGCGATTTTTACGCAGGCAAAGACGGACAGGTATACAAACGTGACGAAAACGGCTGGCACCAGAATGATGGTGAGGGCGGCTGGAACAAAGCCGAAGTTCCTGATGAACGTGCAGCCCAAATGGATCAGAGACGAGAAGCCGCCACCGAAAGGCGTGAAGGCAGTTCGCGATCTCTTTCGACCGACCGTGCAACAGACCGGTCCGCTCGGACTCAAGGACAATCGCAGTTACGGTCGCAGGGACTTGCCGATACTTACCGTTCAAGTGGCGGCGGGTTGTCAAGCCGTACCTATGACAGCAGCCGGTACAGTGGTTCGTTTGACTCGAGCCGTCGCAACGAGCTCAATCGGAGCCATGACGCAAGAACGAATGGTTATAACCGCTACAACAACAGAAGCAGCATGAACAGGCAGCCCAGAGGCGGGCGACAAATGCGGGGCCGCAGGCGGTAGTTGTTCGCCGCGACCGGAAACCGGTACGTTGAACGCTATCATTAATTTAAAAGTATCAGGCGACCAATCGTTTCTGATAAAGCAAAACGCCGCACAATAGCCAAGGATCAAGACAGGCTTTGGACGTCACTTCTGTAGCGGCGAGTTTAAACTGACGCGCGGCACCGGCCGGTTCGTAGGCATCAGCGGATCGGGCGCTATGACAGTCCGGTCTCCGGTTCATGCGCTCGCGGCGGATCTCTCAGAAGGCACGGTGGTGCATGTTGCCGCCGGTATTCTGCAGATGCCGAAACTGAAATACAGTCTACCGTAGTCATGTTTCATTACTGAGAATCGCCGATGATCTGCGTGGGTAGATTTTCCGCCAAGCTTAGGATCGCATTGATTCTTGCTCTTTTCACGATGCAATCGATGGCCTCCGACCGATCCATGCGCTGCGGTACGTATCTGATTGTTGCGGGAGGCGGAAAGGACAGCGCCGGGATGTACGAAGTGCTGAAGAAATGTGGTGAGCCGGAGGCGAAGAACGGCAACACCTGGCTTTATCTGCAGGGCAGCATGCGCAGAGTCCTGACATTCAATTTCGAGGGCAGGCTTCTACGAATTGAAAGCCGAAGAAACTGAGGCCTCCAACGGCTGCGTGTAATATGCAGCCCCGCCAGCCTTGCGACAGGTACCGTCAGGTAAAGCTGCCCAACACCAGACTCAAGGAATGAACTGGAATCGGGGCGGTACTCGTTGATAAGGGCGAACTCCGCCACATCCGACCTTCTCAAAAACTGCCGCAATATGGATAGACCGTCATTGCGGTTCGAGCGATAAGAAACGGATAGGGACCAAGATATTGAGCTGAGGACGGTTCTGCGTGAGACCGACACTGAAAAATAACAAGGGTCAGTTGATGAAAAAGCAGCGTCAAATAACGACTGTCGTTCTGAGTATGATTTTTCTTGCAGCATCCGCACGCGCGGATATTCAGTTCAGTTCGGTCGGCATTCTCGGTGCCGGCTCGGTGTAGGAATCTGTCAGCTTGCGCCAGTATGGCGTGCTGCTGGGGTATCAGGTCAGCAGCCGGTCCAAGGCTTTCTGGATGCCGAGCAGGCTGGACTTCTCAGCCGGCTGGCTGGGGCGGGGCAGCAATGCGTCTGCATTCGTAAGCGCCGGCCCTTCTTATCGATGGCATATGAACAAGAGCGATCAAAGCAAGTGGTTTGTGGATTTCGGCTTGCATCCAACGTTTATCAGCCAATCACGCTTCGAAGGTAAGAATCTTGGCGGCGACGTCTTTTTCACCAGCCACCTTGGACTCGGCCTCTACCTTGGCCGGCAGAGGAAAACCAGCCTCTTGCTTCGTTACCAGCACACGTCCAATGCGGGACTGAACGACAGAAATCCGGGCCTCGATATGCTCGGACTGACGTTCAGCTATAATTTCGGTGGTGATCCATTGATGTTGTCAGCCGATAACGCGGAACAGAAATGAAACGGCGTCGGCCCCTCCGAATCCGGTGCGGGCGCATGCAACATCTCCGGCCGGCGATCTCTTAGACCCCGTGCGACAGGGTATTGCTGCTCTCGACGGCGGCGCAGGGACGTGATATCCCTGAAATTCTCTTGAGGTGACGCCTTATATATAGGGTCCTGAGAATTCCGGAGCGGATAAGCTTGATTAGCGGCGCAACATTAGTCGCGCTGGCAGGATTTGTATGGTTTGACGGCGTTGCGCATAGCCGTTCGGCGGCCTCAGAATTTGACCGTATCAAAGATCTGGCCATTCCATCCGAAGATCAGCTTACCTGGTCGGAGTGGCTCAAAGCAGATTATCAGCGCGCACTTTTTTCACATGTGGCAATTCCTTTTCCCGCGGATGATGCATGGTATGGGGACGGTCGGTCGCCTTCACCGGGTCAGATTAGTCTCGGCAACCTGAATGTGCGTGGTGAAAAGAATTTGCTAAATGTGTCACCCGCCCAAATTCTGAGATTGCGATACAACCCGTTCTACGACTATCAGGCGCAGAGAATCACCGATTTGCTGGCGGAGCTGCGATGATTACCCAATGACATCAAACGGTTCATATTGAGGTCATTATCGAAGATCGGGTTGGTGTCGCTGTTCGATAAATTTAGCGGGCCCGGCTGCTTTTGTGATCGATTACGGACCTGTATGCTAAAGCTCGGCAGCTGTGAATTTTGGCGCCGCACCGCATCGCCAAGCGGCTACGATTTTGTCGGGGGCGTTTACGGAAACCTAACAATGGAGATCGAAAAATGACTGAATACTCTAATCGTTTATGGTTAGCGTTCCTGGTCATCGTGGCTGTCGGCGCCTGCGCGACGGTAGACGAGCCGGAACAAACGGGGTTTCTGAGTGATTACTCGAAACTCGAACGGGACACGGACAATCGATGGATCTACTCGACCTCCAAAACCGTCGATTACTCGAAATTCTACATCGAGCCGGTTGCCGTGCTCTTCGAGCAGAAAGAGGACCCGGAATTTTCACCCGACGAAATCGAGGAGTTGAAACAGTATGTGGTTACTCGCCTGAGCCTACGTTTGAGCGAGGACGATGGCTATGAGGTCGTGTCCGGGCCCGGGCCGGGCGTGGCGGCCTTTCGTATGGGTATAACCGAAGTGGATGCCAGCATCGCGGCCTTGAATCTGACGGTTTACACAAGGGTCACGGGGGCCGGTCTGGGCGGAATTGCCGCCGAGGGAGAGATTGTCGATTCCATGACCGGCGAGCAGCTGGCCGCCGCCATCCTCTGGGGCAGCGGCAGTCGAGTAATGGGACGCGGCAAACAGGTACTCGAGGGAGAAGTGTCGAAACTTGGCGACGCAAAAGGAGTGATTGACAACTGGGCCAAAGATATCCGCAAGCGAATCGATGCGGCGCACGCACGTTAAGCGCGCCCGATTGCGCACGCGGTTCGGTATGACATTGGCCTGCCTGCTTCCCATCGTCATTACGACTCGAATTTAGCAAATACCGACTGTCTCCGTGCCAGCCGCAGAAGGGATATCGTTGTTTAGCATTACGCGGCTATGCTTGTGCATTGGTAGCGCAATGCTCGTCGCTTGCGTATCCAATGTCAGGATTGAGGGCGTTCCGCCGGAAGAAGCCCGCGTTGAAGTGGATACACCCGGCGATGAGATCGCGCGCTTTGCACAACCCATTACGCTCAAGCTCGCTGCCATCGATGAGACGTCGCTGCTGATTGGCTACGGAGTTAACGGTAGTGCTGGATTTGGCCGCGTAACCTGGGAGGATCGGCAAAACATCTCCACCCACATCGACTGGTTTCCCGTCTATCACCTGTCTCCGGTCGACGCCGACACTTTTGCAGCACGGTTAGCCACCGCAGACTCGATAGCGGTCCATCAAACCGATATCTGGGAAGCGTTCAGCCAGACCGTGGTTGAGCAGTTGACACCGCGGGGAGAGGGCAAGGGAGCACTGATCAACTATCGCGACGATGAATTCATCTGGTACCGCCCGGACGATAGTGAGGTCACGGGTGTGGATCTGAAGGAAAAACCCGCCGATGTTTCCGTGGCGAGCCGCTATCGGATCGAAGCGATGACGGACTCGCTGTTCGATATCCTGGAACGGTTCCTCGCCGATCGTGGCATCGATGACCGCCGATTCATTCTCGCGACGGACGAGGCCGGGCCGTATGCGCGGCCGTTCGTGGCTATCGACATCGACTCGCGGGAATTCGGCTTTCTGTCGCTCGAACCATTCACCTTCGGTAACAGCCCGAATACATACGTCGTCAAAGGCGGCAAGGTCGGCGATCACGTTGTGCGTAGCTACGTCTTCGAGCCCCTCAACCGCCCATTTACATTTGTATCGCGGCTGTTTTATTTCGTAACGGACTCGGTCGCTGATGTTTCCCGGCGCGTGTATGTCAATCGCTTCGCTTATCCCGATATCGCAGAAACGGAAATCCCTGCGCTGAATACCGGACCGGGGATGGACCTGAGCGCATGGGAGGCTCAGCTCGACAAGCTCGTCGGAGACGAGCGCTTCTCAGGCAGCATCGAAGTTCTCGTCGACGGCGACGCATATTTTCCGCGTCTGATCGAATCGGTCCTCGAGGCGAATGATTCTGTCAAGATGCGGACCTACATTTTCGACAGCGATGACTATGCTACAGCGCTTGCCGATATGCTGAAGCGTCGTTCCACCGAGGTCGACGTGCAGGTTATGGTCGACAGTCTCGGCACGCTGTTGGCGCAGGACGCGTCCGCGGGCACCGTGCCCGCGGACTACGAAGCGCCGATCGCCATCACTCACTACCTCGAGGGCGAATCGGAAATCCGGGTGCGCAGTCTGACTAACCCCTGGACCGCGGGCGATCACACCAAGACCACGATAATCGACAGCGATCATGTCTACATCGGCGGCATGAACATCGGCCGCGAATACCGCTGGGAGTGGCACGACATGATGATGCGTGTCGAAGGTTCCATCGTTCCCTATATCGAGCGGGAATTCGACAAGACCTGGGCTCACGGCGCCGTGATGGGTGATTTCCGTCTCGCGGCGAGTGCGATGAGTATCCCCATGCCAGAGAGCGACGGGAGCGAGCATCCGATCCGACCGTTACTCACGCTGCCGCGCCGCTCGGAGATATACAAGGCTCAGGTGGAAGCAATACGCAATTCGCAGAGCTACATATACGTGCAGAATGCTTATCTGTCCGATGCCGTGATCATCCACGAACTCGCGAAAGCACGGCTGCGGGGGGTGGATGTCCGCGTCATCATACCGATGGAAGGCAATCATGGCGTCATGAACGGCAATAACGTCGTGGCAGCCAACACGCTCCTGCAGTATGGCGTTCGCGTATTTGCCTATCCGGGCATGTCGCACATCAAGGCAGCGATTTATGACGGCTGGGCCTGCGTCGGGTCGGCCAACTTCGACAAGCTGAGCTTCCAGGTCAACAAGGAGATGAACCTGGGTAGCTCGGATCCGGCGTTCGTGCGCGATCTCATCGACAAGGTGTTCGATCCCGATTTTGCAGCAGCCGCGGAACTGCAGGAACCGCTACCTGCCGGCTGGAAGAACACCTTCGCGACTATCGTCGCAAGTCAGCTGTGATGGCGCCATTATGGATGATGGCTTTTTCTTTCAGCAACGTCGTTCAACAACGGTCTGTTCGATCTAGAAATCGAAGCGATAGCCTGCGGAAAATACCGAATCAACTCTGACACCGTTTTCATCCTTGCTGTTCGACCAGAGACCCTCGATAAACGCGAAGCTCTCGTCGCTGAGAAACGCTGACGCGCCAAAGATCAGGAATTCGACACCGAAGTCAGGGTCGACCCGGGGATCATTTATATCGGGGTCCGTGTAGTTGAATCCGCCATACAAGTGCAAACGCTCGGAGTACGCGTAGGACACGAACAGCTCTGCGCCGACGCCATCGTAGATCAACGTATCGTCTACGAAAAATATCGCATCGTGGTTCTTCCAGGTAGCGATGCTGAAAGCTGCGTTCCAGGGTCCGCTGTGATAGCGTGTGCCGAGTGCCGCCACGCCGGTCTCCGCGTCCCCGGTGATAGTTTCGAAATCACCTTCGATACGTGCGCCGGCAAACGCCAGTCCGATGTCCCACGTGTCCGTCGGCGAGACAATCAAAGAGCCACCGAGTCCTTTATAGTTATCACTGTCCGCGACAGTCTTCAACTGAGTCTGCAGCCCAAAGCTGAATTTCCCTCTTTCGTTACGGAAGATCACCGCGTTGTCCGCGCGGCCGCTTCCGAGGCTGCCACCGTCCGTGCCCGCCGGAAATACCGATAAGCCGCTGCCGCCATACACATTGAAATTGTCGGTCCACCCTGCCACGTCATAGTAGACACTCCATTGTTTGCCGAAGGCGACCTCACCAACGTCTTCGATATGCATACCCAGATAACCGAGGCGGGTGCTGAAGACCGAGGTATCCGGCTCTGGTCGAACCACTATGCCGCCGCCGCCCGTACTGTCGCCGACAACAAAGTCTGAATCATTGTCCACCAGGTTGATCTTCCACTCGGCGCGTCCGAACATGGTTATGTCCTCGTTAAATTCGCGACCGACACGCAACCCGAGGCGGGATGTGCCGTCGTTGAGGGTCGGATCACCGGCGCCCATTTCCGTAAATGTCCGGAACGATCCGTAGATATCCACGTTCTCGCTGAGAACGACAGCTTCGTCGATAATCTGCGTTTCCTTACCGGTCCTCAATGTGCTCTTGTGCTCGAGGCTGATTTCGCCCGCGGCGATTGCAGCCGTGCGTACTTCCACCTGTGGCAGCAAGTCTGCCTGAACATCGTCTGCTTCGGAGTCGACGACATCCGGCGGCGGCCCATCCGCTACGCTGGTCTGCCCTTCGAGTGCCGCAACACGGCGCGTCAAGGACTCCAACTGCACGGATTGATCCTGCAGAAGACGATTCTGATTCTCGATCAACTGCTGCAAAGCAGCGACATCGATCGCCACTTCGCCTTGGGCAAATACGTATGGCGATGAAAATATAATAATCAAAGAATATAGTAGGCGATGCACGGTTTCCCTCCTCGGCGGCCAAACGGGTAAGCTGGGAAGTCTTGATGCTGCAGTCTTTCCAGGGTCTCTGCAACCTTGCGCTGCAATGAGATGCCATGCGTCAATTAACAATATGTCGCGCACGTCCAATAATGGCTCGCTGCGACAACAGGAGATACAGATGAACCGATCGATCTTCTTCCCCTGCAATGTATACGTCGCGTCGATGCTGTTCCTGCTTGCATCGAATCTACAGCCGGCGACTGCGGCCACCAGTGTCGACACCGACGACGGTACCCGGCCGAAGATCGGCCTTGCGTTGAGCGGCGGTGGAGCGCGTGGCGCGGCGCATATTGGTGTTATCCGCGTGCTGGAAGAAAACAACGTGCCGATCGATTACATAGCCGGAACCAGCATGGGTTCCATCGTTGGCGGGCTGTATAGCTCTGGAATGAGCACCGACGAGATTGAAGCGGGGCTTGCCTCCATAGATTGGGCCGACGTATTCCGCGACCGGCCGCCACGGAGCGACCGTTCCTTTCGGCGGAAAAGGGACGATGATTTTTATCTGGTCGATGCCAAGCCGGGATTCAACGATGGCAAGCTGGATTTGCCTCGTGGCCTGATTCAGGGTCAGAAGATCGACCTGGTGCTGGCGCGATTCGCGCTTCCGGTTGCCTCTGTCGATGATTTCGACGATCTCATGATTCCGTTTCGCGCCGTCGCCGCCAACATCGCGACGGGTGAGGAAGTCGTCATCGGCTCGGGGAACCTGGGATTGGCCATTCGGGCGAGCATGTCGATTCCTGCCGTGATTACACCAGCAATCGTGGACGGACATCTTCTCGTTGACGGCGGTATAGCCAACAACCTGCCGATCAGCGTCGTGCGCGATATGGGAGCGGATATCGTCATTGCCGTCGATATCAGCACTCCACTGCTGGACGAGGAGGATATCGATTCGGTGCTGGTCATCACCCAGCAGCTTACGGGCCTGCTCACGAGACGTAATGTCGAAGCGCAAATCGCTACGCTGTCCGACAATGACATATTCATCGTTCCGGACCTGGGTGACGTCTCAACCACAGACTTCAATGAATTCGCCAAAGCTATCCCGCCGGGTCGTGCGGCCACGATGGCTCAGATAGAGAGCATCCGAAAGCTGTCGGTGTCGGATGCCGAATACCAGGTATACCGTGCCAGCCTGATTCACCCCGCTACGCAAATGCCGGTCATAGATCGAGTCAGGCTACAAAATAACTCGAGACTCTCTGACAGTTACATACAAAGCCGCATCGGTGACACAGAGGCAGGCAAGCCACTGGACATCGCGGCGTTGGAGCGGGATATCGACAAGATTTATGGTCTGCAGTTATTCCAGAATGTTCGCTATGACGTATCCGAGGAAGGTGATGAAACTGTGTTGGATATTCTCGTCGACGAACGGTCCTGGGGTCCCGGGTATCTGCAGTTCGGTATTGAATACAATTCCAATGGCGAAGGCGAAAATCTGTTCAATTCTGCCGTGAGCTATTTGAAAACAGGGATCAACTCGAATGGCGGCGAGTGGCGATCGGGACTGCAATTCGGCAGCGAGTGGGCGTTGTTCACTGAGCTCCATCAGCCCTTCGGATCGAACCTCATGTATTTCGTCAACCCGCGGATCGGTTACGCGCAGCGCATCTTTAACCGGGTTGAAATGTCGGACGTCGTTGCCTCGTTCCTGGTCAGTGAGATCGCCGCCGAAGTCAGTGCCGGACGGGAACTCGGCACCTGGGGCGAGGCCCGCGTCGGCATTCGCTATGGTGACGGTGAAGCAGAGCGACGAATCGGTGACCTGTCGTTCAGCGACGCCCCGTTCAATCGGGGCGAATCATTTGTGCGTTTCACACTGGATGAGCTCGACGATTTCGGCATTCCGCAAAGCGGTACCTTTCTGAAAGCAGAATGGCTGCAGTCGCGCGAAGGGCTGGGCGCAGATGACGAATTTGACCAGCTGACCGTGCAAGGTACCGTGGCCTTCACGCGCAACCACAACACTTTGCTGGGCACCGCAGCTTACAATGCGACAATCAGCGGTACGGCACCGCTTCAGAGCCTGTTCAGTTTGGGCGGCTTTGGTCGCCTGTCCGGTCTTACTTCGCGCGAGCTGAGCGGTCAGAATTCCGCGCGTGCGGTGCTCGCTTATTATCGGCGGCTGAATGAAAATCGCAGGATGCCCATCTATGCGGGAATGACATTTGAATCGGGCAATGTCTGGCAGAATCGCAGCGATATATCATTCAGCGACACCATTTTGGCCGGCTCGTTATTCATCGCGGCGAACACGGTCATTGGCCCGGTGTATGTGGCGTACGGTCGCACCGAGGGCGGCAGAGAGGCCGCGTACTTTTTCCTTGGCCGACCCTTTGGCAAGCGGTGAAACTTGCAGGCTGAATGCTGTGCACCGGTATCAGGATGAATGCTGCGCAAATCGACAAGCGAAACGTTTTTAGGGCCTACGGCTCGTTTTCGCTGCTCGCATTTTTGTCACGGTGGAAAGAACGGATCTTTTCCACCAGCTGCCTGATATGTTGCTCTTCGGACAGTTGATAAAAACCTTCGATCAGCTGATAGCAAAGAACGAGTTCGCGCGTATTGCCATCCCAGTACGCATCCGGCGAACCGCAGGAACGCGTGTGGAGCGTGATCGCATCAGGTAGCAGCATGGTCCGTCCGACATGGGCGATTGCCCGTTCCAGCGCCTCGTTTTGCACCAGCCACTCACGTATGGTCTGTCGACCGGGGTCGCGAGTCGGACCGTAGGCAAACTGGTGCTCGCTTACAGTACCCGTACTCTTACGGACGAAACTGTCCCTGACCCACAACCACGCTCTCTCGGCGTCGGCAAACTCCTCGTCGCACCAGTCGGCCCGGAACTCCGGTAACCCGACGATGTCGGGCAGCGGTTCCAACAATTCCGGATCGCTGCCGTAAGCGAGACAAGCGATTCGCGCGGCACGCTGTGCCGACAGTGGGTGCCGTGCGAGGTAGACCACCGGATTATCTTGTTCCAGGCCCCTTTGCCACAGGATGCGATTCGCATCCGCCGCAGTCAGGAGCATGCGGATCAGGCGGAAATCGCGCTTCGGGTGGGCTCGATCTGCCCGGATGAGCGTCACAGCCGCGAGTGTGTCGGCGGCATCCTCGCTGTTGCCAAGCACCGGTACGTCGAAGTCTTCGATGATGAGGTGCGAGAACTCATGCAACATCACGAACACGAGATTGCCGACAACGAACTCGATCCTGTCAGTCTCGTCCGTGTCGTCGCCGGCCAACGCCGGCGACGAAATAACGATCAACAGAAGAGCGCCGGCGAGAGATTTCACCGCGCCGGATTCAATCTTGCTCAAATTTTCTAGGGTCCTTCGGCCTCGATCCATATATCGGCGCAAGCTCTCCACTCGCTCTCCGGGGTTCTTGCGGCGTCCAGAACGCAGCTGACGCGCTCGCCAAGCGTCTGGAACAGCGCATCCAGTTCCTGCCAGGAGACGAGATCTGCTTTCTGACCTGAGGCCTTACGCATGCCAAGTTGTCCCGAAACAGCAGCGCCGAGTATTTCACCAGTGACGAAATCGGAAAATTCAGCCTCAATACTGAGTTCGGCGATATCGATCTTCTTCCACAAGTCGCGCACGGCGGCCTGTGTGGTCGCGTGCACGACCATGCCTATCGGGGTGAAGCTGAGAATGCCCCTTTTCTTTTTCTGCAAATAGAGATCTGTAATCGCCCAGCGAAGGTAAAGGGTGTTTGCGCCCGGCTCGGTCGCAACCATGTATCCGTTCGCTTCAAGCCGGTCCATCGTCGCAAGCCGCGCAACATCCGCGAGGGCCTTTAGCTGATCGCCCTTTGCGCCTTTGTATTTCGAATCCGCCGCTACGAATATCTCCGGCTGATCCACAAAGACTGCGTTGTAGTCAGCCATCCTCTGCAAGAGGTCGTCGTCAAAGTATCTCTGAGTAATGAAACCTCCTTCATTCGGTTTCAGCAGCGAGTAATCGGTCAGGAAGTCATTGTTCTGGCCGAAGGCCGTTGCGGCGGTGCAAAGACCAACAGCCAATATCAAGAATTTCTTCATCACAGTGTTCTCCTGTTTGTTATCGTCGTGATCGGCGCTTTCCGGATCAAATCCAACCGTACCGACTGGGCACCAGGTTCACTATCCGAAAAACGCCAATTTCGTACCGCAGGCCAGGAAACGCGGACGATGCATGTTTTACGTAGCGACAATGTTGTGTCGATATGATAATTATCAACATTAACTATGCCCGACAACCCAATCCGGCAATATTGTGGAAATGACTTATAGCGTACTCCGGTGACGATCAAGATGCGATGGGCGCGCCGGATTCTGATAGCCATCTCTATTGTTGTCGCCCTGATCGGGGCGGCGATCATCATTATGCTGACGATCGACCTGAGCCGTTTCAAAGGCAATATTGAAGACTACGTTACTGATGTAACCGGGCGTCAATTCGTAATCGAGGGACGATTCGAACCGTCCGTTGGCAAGACGGTCGACCTGGTGATCGAAAGCGTACGGTTGGCAAACGCCGATTGGGGTACAGCCGAGAATGTCCTCGAGCTAGAGCGGCTCGTTGCCAGTGTCGACACCTGGTCGCTACTGTCCGGCCCGATCCAAGTGTTGAACCTGGAAGTCGAGGGCCTGACGTTGCATGTCGAGAAGGAACCCGAGACACAGCAGTCGTCCTGGAGTTTCGGCGACGCGCCGGCCGTTGCCGACGACGATGAATCCGGCGAGCCGTTCGAGCTACCGCTGTGGCTGCGGCAGGCCCGACTGCAGCGTATCAGTATTACCTACGGACAGGGTTGGCTGGATGAGGCTCGGGAAATCACGATCACTGATGCAGATATCTTCGAGGACAGTGGCGGACTGCTGAACATTGACGTGTCCGGTGCAATAGGCGACAACCCGATCCGTGCCGATGGGTTACTTGGGCCGCTGTCTGCGCTGCTCGACGGTCACGGGCCGCGCTGGGAGCTGGAGGTCTCCATCGGCAAATTTGTTACAACGACGCGGGGAACATTCCGTAATCTGTTCTCTCTCGAAGGACCGCAAATCGACCTGGTGATGAAGGGCCCGCTGGCGGAGAGGATCCTCGCGGAATCCGGCCTGCCGCCGTTCGCGAGCGGTCCGGTGCAGATCTCCGGCGATCTTGACGAGGGTCCGGATGGTATCGATTTACGCATCGAGGGTGCATTTGGTGATCTCACCAGCGAGATCGTGGGGCGTGCGCAATCCTTGCAGACCATCGAAAACCTGCAGCTGTCGGTGGACCTTCGGGGGCCGGACTTGCAGGCGATCGGAGCACTGTTCGATACTGATTTTCTGCCGTCGAGGGAGTTCACCATTGGCGGTGATGTCACCGTCGCCGGCGATACCCTGGACCTACAATCCATCGTTGTAACGGCTGGCGACGCTCGTCTGGAAGTGGATGGTCAACTCGCATCGACGGAAACCAATCCTGATGCCCGGCTAAAGCTGTCAGCAAACGGCACCGAGATTCGCGATTTCCTGCCCGCGGCACTGGATGAGCGCATACCATCCGGCGCATTCGACGTTAGAGCGATCGCCGTCGGCGGATTGCAGCAACCAGAAGTGCGGGAACTGACCGCGAGACTGGGTGCACACGAAATGACTATCAACGGAATCCTGCCGGCGGCTGCCGATATGAGCGGGCTCGATATCGCGGTTGCTGCGAGGGGACCGGATTTCGATCAGATTGTCGGGCCGTGGGTCGAGAGAGACATTGCTGCGGATCCGTACTCTGCGAGCGCACGTGTCCGCAACAGCGGGGCTGGCTTCGTAGTGGACGATCTGACGTTCGAGCTTGCCACTGCGAGCGTCGAGCTTGTAGGCACTACAGGAACGCTGCCGACATTTGAAGGCATGGACGCGTCGATTACCGTTAGCGGCGAGAATCTGCAGGCATTAATGGAACCGTGGCTGGACATCGATTTACCGCCCGTCACGTTCGGTCTCGAGGGCACATTTTCCGAAGCCAAAGGCGCGTTGGAGCTATCGAATGTCACTTATCGTTTGGGGGAAGCACGCGGCGCGCTGGATGGAACCACTGGCGTGCTGCCGTCGCTTGATGGTTTGAAGATGAACACGTCTATCGCTGGTCCGGATGCAAGTCAGTTCCTGGAACTGCTCGGCGGCCTCGAGGACGATGCACTGGTGCCAGCGGAGGCCTTCGAAACGCAGGGCACGATCTCGAAGACCAGCGCCGGCTGGTTCGTAAATCCCTGGGGGCTTCGAATTGGTGATTCACGGCTCGAGATGAACGGTGCGCTGGGCAAATTCGATGGCGCGGCTGGCATCGATATCAATATCAAAGCATCTGGTCCTGATCTGCGCCGCTTTCTGCCTAATCGCGATATCGAAGTACCAGTCCCTTATGAAGTTGACGGTGGTTTGCGGGTCGGCGACACCGCAATTGAATTCAAAGAAGTCGATGTGCGTATCGGCAAAAGTAGTGCGTGGTTCGACGGCAGCCTTCCCACCGGTTCGGAATTGATGAACGCAGAATTCGACATGCGCATTGCCGGGCCGAACCTGGAAAGAGCAGGTCGGGCATTCAATATTCAGGACCTGCCTGCTGACCCCTTCAGCTTCGAGGGTTCCATGATCCGGGCCGGGCAGGCATACAGCGTCGACAAGCTTAATGCCGTGATCGGCGAGAGCGATATCAGTGGAAAACTGGGTGTGGAAGTAGGCCCCAGGATACGGGTGACCGGCAGACTTGAATCCAATCATCTCAATCTGACCGGGCTGCTCGGCGAGGACGACGACACCGCTGAACAAGACGAGGATTCGGCAGACGGTGATCGGATCATTCCCAATACGCCCTTGCCGTTGGAGGTGCTGGACATCGCAGATATTGATGCGAATCTTCGTTTGCGACACCTGGTCACAGATTATTTTGACGTCGGTGACGTCGAGCTTGTGATCGTCATCGAGAATGACGGGCTGCACGTCGAAACCGGTAGGGTATCGCTCAGAAGCGGCGGCACAATGGCGGCAACACTCGACCTCATTCGCACCAGCGATGAATTGGCGGATGTGCAGGTCAGCGTCTCCGCTGAGCAGTTCAGCCTGAAACCAATGATCGATAGCGACGGGAATCCGATAGACCGGCCCCTTGCAGACCTGAATATGGCGCTTGCGGTAAGTGGCGGGACGCTCCGTGAGCTGGCGGCCAGTGCCAATGGTTCGATCAGTCTGCGCCAGGGCGAAGGGGATATCGACAACGACTTTAGCGGCTATGTCATGCGCGACATTTTTGCGCAAGTGTTCGCCGCCATAAACCCGATGACCAAGAAGGCGAAGTACACGCGATTGCACTGCGGGTTCTTCGAAATTGATATTGTTGACGGCGTCGCCAAATCACGCGCGCTTGGCCTGCAAACAAATGAACTGGTCGTGGCCAGCGTAGGCACCGTGAACCTTGCAACGGAAGCACTGGATCTTTCCTTTCGGATCAAGCAGCGTGAGGGTGCCGGCATCAGTATTGCCGAGGTTATTAATCCATATATAAGAGTGGGTGGCACGCTGGCGTCACCGGCGTTAACAATCGACAAGAAGCGTGGTTTTTGGGCGGGCACATTTGCGGCGGTCACCGGCGGATTGTCGATCCTCGCCCGGGGAGTCTGGGACCGATACCTGTCCGCGGACAATTATTGCCAGACGGTTATCGATGCCCTCGAATCCGGCGAGATCCCGGCCTGGGATGGCGAATGATATGACTGCAAATCTGTTGCCGAATAGGGATGCTCGACAACACGGCGCCTACACTCGCGCAGGCCTGGTTACCAGCGAAAAATGACGCCGAGCGTCGGGCCGCTGAAGTCGACTTCTTCAATGACCCGGCTCGTATCGAATTGCCATTCGAGATGACGATACACGAGCGCCACATCCCACACCCTGCCAGCCCGATACCCGATGCCCGCAGCCGCCTGCCAGGTGAAGTCTGAGTCGCCGGCTCCTATGTCAACGTAATACGGCAGAAACCACTTTTCTCCGAGTGTCGCATTGCCCTTCAGGCCGACAATCCCGTCGAAGGCAGTTCGGGATGACGAGATCGTTCGCGACTGGCCCGGGCCCAGTGATTGCAGCTCGAGAAACATGTCCATGGTGGCATCGAGATAGCGCGCACCGAAGGTGACGTCGAGCCTGGACATGCCTTCCGAGTATAGGTTGTAGCCGCCCATCAAGTGCACAATCCAAACGTCGATGTCGAGGCTGAGCGCGGTCGTCACCGGCACCTGCACCGGGCCTACGGGGATCGATAAGTCAGCCGTTCTGTCGACCTCGAATCTCGTGAAAAACAAGTCCGCAAGGACTGACCAGTTGCCCTTGCGTGCCTCGAAAGCGCCCATCACTCCGAATTCGAGGGCGTCGAACAGGTCGCTGAAATCGACTTCGACCTCGGAGCCTCTAACGGTTTTGCCGGTGACGTCTGCACCCCACAAGTACAATGCGCCAGCGTATTGCCACTCGTCCGCTGTGGCCGGGGACTCCGACTGAGCCAGCACCGGGGTGACGCAAAGAGCTGTTAGAAGCGCCCCGATTACTCGGAGCCGTGGATAGCGATTCATGCGGTGTCTCTTGAGCATTTGGTCGATCCTCTCTTGATCAATTTCTCGTGTTCTGCAAGCCTGACCCTCGACGAATAATTACATACGAAGACCGTGTTTTGGCTACGGGAAAGACGCAATCTGGAACACGCTCGATCGAAACCACCGCTCCGCGTCGCATCCTGACTAGCACCTATTGGTCAACATTGCTTCGTTCTTCGTTCGCTGAATCAGGCAAGCGGACTCGTAACCTGCGGTCAGCGTCAATGACCCGAATGGAATCATCGTATACAGTCAGCCCGGGATCAAATATCCGAAAAACGCCAAGTTTGGGATGTGTCGGCGAAGTACGGTATAAGCGTAATCGGCGTGTCACACGAAGAACGGGTCGGTATTCGCGTATTTCAACGTAACGAGGCGTCTCCTAACCTTGATATACGCATCCCCGAGTCGCGGGTTTGTGTGTGTCGAAAAAGCTCAACCAAAAAAGCGCCAAAGTGACAGGGGAAAAGATATGAAGCTCCAATCGAAGCTGCACTGCATAGTCAGCAATCTGCTCGCTCTCACTGCAGCCGTCGTCGTCCTGCCGGGCGGCTCGGCATTGGCGCAGGAATGGACGCCGGAAAGGGACCAGCTGATCGAACAGCCGGAACCCTATTCCCCCTACGTGGATCAACATTTTCCGCAGCGCGTTTTCTTCGGTGATACTCACCATCACTCCTCGTTCTCCGTGGACTCCGGCATGTTCGGCAACACGCTAGGGCCCGATCAGTCGTTTCGTTTTGCGCGCGGAGAAGAAGTGATATCGGGCTCCGGTCTAAGAGCAAAGCTAAACCGTCCTCTGGATTTCCTCGTGGTTTCCGATCACGCCGAGTACTTGGGTCTGTCCGATCTGCTGGTCAGGGCTGACCCTCAGCTCCTGGCCACCGAGGCCGGCAAGGAATGGTACGCGGCGTTGCAAGAGGGTGGCGATGCGGCATGGCTGACTGCAGTTGGCATGATGAAAGACTTCACGACCGGAAACGAACGCGTCAAGGACCTCAAGCTCAAGCGTAGTGTGTGGGATCGGGTGGTCGACATCGCCTCCGAGTACAACGATCCGGGTGTTTTCACTGCCTTCAACGGCTACGAGTGGTCGTCGGCCCCCGGCGGCGACAACCTGCACCGCGTCGTCATCTTTCGCGACGGCCCGGACCGGGTAAAGCAGATCCTGCCATTCTCGGCCTTCGACAGTATCGACCCGGAGGACCTGTGGGTTTTTCTTGCGAAATATGAGGCAAACACAGGAGGGCAAGTACTGGCCATCCCACACAACCCCAACATCAGCAACGGCGTCATGTTCGCCGAGACGATGAGTAATGGAAAGCGCATCAACCGTGCGTACGCCGAGATGCGATCTCGTTGGGAGCCGCTACTCGAGGTTACCCAGATGAAGGGCGACAGCGAGGCGCATCCGTTCCTTTCCCCTGAGGACGAGTTCGCGGATTATGAAACCTGGGACTTCGGCAACGCCGGGACACCGATTACCCCGAAACAGGACTCGATGCTGCAGTACGAGTACGCGCGGTCCGCACTCAAGTTGGGTCTCGCGCAGGAGGACCGGCTCGGCGTGAATCCGTTCAAGGTTGGCCTGATCGGCAGCACCGACAATCACATCAGCCTTTCAACGACTCGTGAGGATAACTTCTTTGGAAAACTGCCCTCGCTCGAGCCGAGAGAGGATCGCATCAACGACGCTTTCGTCCGCAATGCAGACGGCACGCCCGCGGCACTGTCCTGGGAGAGTCCAGCCTCCGGCCTCGCCGCGGTGTGGGCGAGGGAGAACACGCGCGAGTCGATCTTCGACGCAATGGCCCGGAAGGAGGTCTACGCGACTTCGGGTTCCCGCATTACCGTTCGGGTCTTCGGCGGTTGGGATTTCGAGGCTGACGAAGTAGAGCGAGCGGACTTCGCCGATCGCGGCTACGCGGGCGGCGTCCCGATGGGCGGCGACCTCACGGCCGCGCCGGCGGGCAAGGCGCCGAGCTTCATGATCCGCGCCCTGCGCGACCCCGACAACGCCAATCTCGATCGGGTGCAGGTGATCAAGGGCTGGCTTGACGGCAAAGAGACCCATGAACGCATCTACGACGTCGCCTGTTCCGATGGGCGTGCCATTGTCGATCGTCGTTGCGAGAAGCCGGTCGGCAATACAGTGGATGTCGCGGACGCGAGCTATACGAACACCATCGGCGACCCGCTGCTCACAGCCCACTGGGTGGATCCGGATTTCGATCCCGATCAGCGCGCGTTTTACTACGTGCGCGTGATCGAGATTCCGAAACCCCGCTGGACCGCCTATGACGCAAAGTTCTTCAAGGTGAAGATGCCCGGCGAGGTGCGTATGACCGTGCAGGATCGTGCCTACACGTCGCCGATCTGGTACACGCCATAAGTCCTGCGCAGGTCCACACGCGGCCAAAATGCCCGGATCGGGCTATTTCAAGCGAAGCCGTGTGGAAACTGTCGGAACAGTGCAAAGCAGGCCCGCGCCACCGCCTGATCCGACAGTCGTTCCGACGGCCAGTGTGCGGCTGGTACCCAGAAGCCCGTAGATCATCAAGGGGGATAATGCTGGCGTAAAGTCCAATCTGGGGCGGTAGCCTGGCCAGCAGGTCGCCCATTAAATCCCGGCGACGATCCGACCATCTTGAAACACCGCGGCGACACCTTGATTCGGCTGCGACGGCTGCGGACGATAGCAAACGGGTACAATCGGTGAAGATGGAGACTCAGCAACTAGCCACATCCTCGGATTTCATCTTCATGGCATATATCGGCACCGCCGGCCTGGTGGTGCTGTTGCTGGTGCTGGTCACCGGCCTCTACCGGCACTCGCGCGAAGGTGCCCTCCAGAACCTCGACACGCCAAAAACGCGACGATCCGCCGTAGCGGGCGTGCTGCTGTTCTCGGTTCTGATCTTCGCAGTCAGCGCCCTTGGCCTGCGGCAGATCCGCAACCAGTTTTCCATGCAGGCAGTGGAGTCGGCCAGTATCACCACACGCACGACCCAGACCGCTCTCAGGAACTGGTTCAGCGCCTGGGAATCCCGGTTGCGCGAATTCTCGGCCGATCCCACGCTGAACCCGCAGATCACGGCACTGGTGTCGATGTCGCGCGACAGCGAAGCGCTGCTTGCCAGCGACGCGTTGGCTCGCCTGCGGGAGGCTTACGCCGAATTCAGCAATGCGAACGACAGTCTCGGTTTTTTCGTCATCGGTGAGGATCGCGTCAGCGTTGGGTCCATGCGGGACAGCAACGTCGGCACGGTCAACCTGATCGCCGAACAATCCCCTGAACTGCTGGATCGCGCATTCGCCGGCGAAACCGTGCTGGTGCCGCCGATCGTCTCGGATGTGTCGCTCGCGACGAGTCCCGTACCTGATGCAACCGAATTCGTCATCGGTCCCCACTACGACGCCGCAGGTCAGGTTGAAGCCGTCATCGCGTTGCGGATCGATCCGGGCGCAGAATTCAGCTTCATCGCGCAGACCGGTCGCGTTGGGTCTACGGGTGAAACCTACTTGATCAACAAGAGCGGTCGACTGATCTCCCAATCGCGCTTTGACGATCAGTTGCGGGACATCGGCCTTCTGGATCGAAACCAAACCAGCCAGCTTCGCGTCGAACTGCGCGACCCTGGTGTCAACCTCGTCGAGGGAGCGACCTCACCGCTACCACGCGAAGAGCAACCGCTAATCCGATCGGCAGCGTCGGTTGTGGCAGGCAATGTGGGAGCGGACGCCAAAGGGTATCGCGACTACCGGGGTGTCATGGTCATGGGAGCCTGGCGGTGGGACGATACGCTTGGGCTCGGCATCATCACGGAAATCGATGTCGATGAGGTGTTGAGCGGCTTCATCTCGTTTCGCAACGTTTTCCTCATCGTGCTCCTGTCCGTCATCGGCTTGTGTGTCGGACTTGCGGGCGCCGTCCTCTGGTTCAGTCGCGCCATCAACCGGCAGTACAAAAAGGCGGGTGAGCAGCTGGAACTGATCGGCCGGGTGACCTCCAACCTGACCGAATCCACGAACATGAAGCGGGCGCTGACCCCTGTGTTGAACGTGACCGTTGAGTACTTCCAGGCGCGGAGCGCCTCCGTGGCGTTGTTCAGCGACGACCGCGCGGAAGTCGAAGTAATCGCGGAATACAAGCGATCCGACTTGCCCTCGCTGTTTGGGGTTCGTTTTCCCCGTTCGATCAGCGCGGTGCGCCTGGTGGTGGAAACGGCGCAAACCATCAACGTCGCCGACATTCGCGAGGACCCGAGATTCGCGGACATGCGCACGTTCTATGTCGAGCGCGACATGGAGGCCGTGCTGCTGATGCCACTGCTGTCGCAGAGTGGTCTGATCGGCATCTTCGTGATCACTTCCGACACCCCGGGCCGGGCTTTTGCCGATGACGAGGCAATGCTCGGCGATAACCTGGCACGGCAGATCGCCAAGTTCATGGACATGCTCGGCCTCATCGAGAAGAACAAGGCGGCACGGGAAAAAGCCGAAGAGGCGAGCCGCGCCAAGTCCGACTTCGTGGCCAACATGAGCCACGAGATTCGGACGCCGATGAACGCCATCATCGGCATGTCTCACCTCGCGCTGCAGACGGACCTGGATACGCGTCAACGGGGT
>Ga0255052_10000162_pt1 | contig 50134 bp, 46 predicted proteins | sample JV7_2_21_MG_FD_188632 | JGI IMG/M metagenome (GOLD analysis project Ga0255052, IMG submission 188632) | Seawater microbial communities from Jervis Inlet, British Columbia, Canada - JV7_2_21 | ecosystem: Environmental > Aquatic > Marine > Inlet | place: Canada: British Columbia | collected...
GGACAAGGCCAACGGCTGGGAGCTGAGTGGTGGGTTTCGTGGTCGCGGTCTGTCGATCGACCTTGAATACAACCAGGTCGCCGGTGAGATGATTGCCAACAGCGTCGACAGCGGCATGTACGCAAACGGGGAGACCACCATCAAGAAGTGGCAGCTCGAAGGCGGCTACATTCTTGGCAATCTGCCCCTGGAGTTCGTCTACAAGCGTGACAGCATGGATACCGACGGCTACGAGAAGAAATGGTACGCCAACGACATTGGTGTCAACTACTTCTTCAACCAGCACAAAGCCAAGGTCCAGCTCGTCTACCGCATCGAGTCGAACGTCAACGGAGAGGATGGTGACGACCGCAACCAGCTCGTCATGCAGTGGCAGTCCACTAGTGTGTGGATGAGAGACGATAGATTGATGAAACCGACCCAGTCTGAAGCCATGCGGAATCCTCGGTTGCCGGTAGTCGCCATGCTGGGACTCGTGCTGCTGTCAGCGATCCGATCGGCAGAGGCCGAAGCCTCCTCCCTCGCTGTCGACCCCGTGATTGGCAAGGTCGTCGAAATGTTGACGGCAGGGGTCGACGAAGCCGTGATCGTGCAGTGGTTGGACGCAACCGGTCGTCGACCGGCCGACATCGCCAGCCAAGGGGTCATCGCGCTGACCGAGGTCGGGGCCTCCGAGAGACTGATCACGGCTCTTCTGGAGCTGGTGGACAAAAGGGGCTCTGAGACTCCCGAAGCCGAGCCAATCGCCACTGTGGCACCGACGACTGGCGAGATTGCCCGACCCGAGATGACCGGGGATACCGTTGAGGTCATATTCCAGCTGGGGGCCAAGCGGATCTGGGTCGATGAGGACGAGCCCGACCGTCCCCGTGACCCCCCCTGGGACATCTACCTCTATCTGGATGGAGAGCTCGTCGCCTGGGCTACGCCAACTCTGCAAGGGGAGGCTGTCGAAGTGCGCCGGATACTCGATCCCGGGCCCCGCGAGCTGGGTGTCGTTCTGCAGCGCTACGAGGAAATGCGAAGCGGCTGGCTCTACGAGTCACTCTCGGTTCCGGTTCTGATTGGGTTCGAAGCCCGGCTAGGAAATCTGATCGAGGTCGAGGTCGAGATGAGGCGCATCTGGGGCCTATGGCGCCAACGAAAGGACGGCGGACCCCTCTCGTATGTCATCAAGCAGGGCGGCGAGATTCTGGCTGAGCATGGTGGAACGGGAGGCGATCCGGATCGCTGGAATCCGGTCTGCGAAGATGTAGAGGCCAATTTTCCAGTTGGCGACAGGACGCCCAAGCGATTCCGCAACTCGATGAGCCGCTGCGTTCGCTGGGCGGATCTCTGGACTGGAGTCGGCGGCACGACCTCCCGAGCCGAGATCCTGGCCGGTTTGGCGGGGCACGGGTTCGAGCCTCCGGTGCGCTAGCGAGCATCGATTCGAGCGGGAACGCAGGAGTCAAGCACGGGTGATGCCCCTTGATTTGGCTGGTATAGTGCTCGCTCCATTCGGCTATCTTGTCTGGCCCGAGAATCGGGAGTGCCCATGACACCTGAGACCGTTCCGCAGAAAACTCCGCTTCATGAGAGCCACCTGCGGGCGGGTGGCAAACTGGTGGATTTTGCTGGTTGGCACCTGCCGGTCAGGTATTCGGGTGTCATGGAAGAACATCGGGCAGTTCGCACTGCGGCGGGGCTCTTCGACGTGTCCCATATGGGAGAGTTCAAGGTCAGCGGCCCAGGTGCCGAGGAGCTCCTGCAGCAGCTGACACCCAATGATGTTTCCAAGCTGACGCCGGGCAGGATCCATTACAGCGGACTGCTGACCGAAGCCGGAACCTACGTCGACGATCTGCTCGTTTATCGCCTTGCAGAACAGGAATTCCTGCTGGTCGTCAATGCAGCCAACGCGGAGAAGGATTTCGGCTGGATCGATGACAGGCTACGCCGCGGCGTGAATCTCCAGAATGTCTCAGCCGATTATGGATTGCTGGCGCTGCAGGGTCCGCGAGCTCAAGAGATCTTGACCGAGTTGACCGCGATCGACCTCGCACAGATTCGCTACTACCGTTTCGAGATCGCCGAGGTCGCTGGGCACCGGGCCATCGTGTCGCGCACGGGCTATACCGGTGAGGATGGTTTCGAGCTGTACCTCTCACCGGCAAGCGCACCGGCGGTTTGGGATCGACTGCTGGAAGTTGGTGGGCCGGAGGGGCTCGTTCCTGCCGGATTGGGAGCCCGCGACACGCTTCGCCTAGAAGCTGCCATGGCTCTTTACGGACATGAGATCGATGACACGACGACCCCTCTCGACGCGGGACTGAGCTGGGTGGTCAAACTGGGCAAGGGCGACTTCCTCGGTCGCGATGTCCTGGTAGCGCAGAAAGAGAACGGTCTGGAGCAGAAGCTGGTTGGATTCGAGATGGTCGGTAGAGGTATTGGCCGACAGGGCTACGAGGTTTTGTCGGGTGGTGAGATCGTGGGGCGCGTCACCAGCGGCTCCTTCAGCCCCAGCCTGGGAAAGGCGATCGGCATGGCCTATCTGCCACTGGCTCTCACCGATCCGGGTACCGAGATCCAGATTCAGGTGCGCAAGAACGCCGTGCCTGCGATCATCGTGTCGTTGCCCTTCTACAAGCGCGGCAAGTGACTGGGATAGAGTTCTACTGAACTGAATCAGCGGAGGAGAGAGCTGCTATGTATCCGGAAGATTTCAAATACTCCAAGGATCACGAGTGGATCCGGATTGAAGACGACATCTGTGTGGTGGGGATCACCGACTACGCCCAGGATGAGTTGGGGGAGGTCGTCTTCGTGGAGATGCCCGAGGCAGGTCAGACATTCGATGCTCACGACGAGATTGGCTCCATCGAGTCGGTCAAAGCCGTCGCCGAAGTCTACACACCGTTGAGCGGCGAGATCGTCGAAGTCAACGAGGCTCTCGAGGAGGCCCCCGAGATCGTCAACAAGGATCCCCACGGAGAGGGCTGGTTGGTCAAGATCCGCTTCTCGTCGAGCGCTGAGCTGGGTGACCTCATGGATGTCGAGGCCTATCGGCAGTTCCTCGACAGCGGTGAATAGAGAGTTCTGGGAGCTCGGTCTCCTCGGAGTATTCCTCGCGGTCTGGACGGTGGCACTGGCGTCCATCCTGGGACTGCTGCCAACTGCAGGCCTTTTCGATCTCAGCCTCTACCAGCTCTATGGCGTAGCAGCAGCGCTGGGCTGGCTAGCTGGAAACGTCTATGTGACACGGGGTCGCCGGGTGCCCAAACTCTTGCGGCGCCGTCTCCTGTTGGTCTATCTCCTCGGCCCGCCGGGGATCATCTATCTCTTGCGATCTCTCGCATCCATGGTCACCCAGGCGCAGGCGCCGTTCGCGGCGATCTACGCATGTGGGGTGTTCTTCGTGCTCTTCCTGGTTCCTGTAACGCTCAAGGGAAGCGCCTCCAGAAAGCAGTCCCGCTAGCCAGTGGAAGCGGGAGTCGTGCCTGCTTTCGCCGCCAACATGCAGTCGCCATAGGAGTAGAAGCGGTAACCGCTGTTGATGGCCTCTCTGTAGGCGGCCAGTACCTGTTGGCGACCCGCGAAGGCGCAGACCAGCATCAACAGGGTGGAGCGAGGAAGGTGGAAATTGGTCAGCACCAGGTCCACCGCTCGAAACCGGTAGCCTGGTCGAATGTAGAGGTTGGTCTCTCCTGTGGTGGGCTCGATCCGGCCATCCTGGGTGGCCACCGACTCGAGAGTGCGAACTACAGTAGTGCCAACCGCGACGATCCGACCCCCACCAGCCCTCGTCGCAGCGATGGCAGTCGCTGTCTCCGGCGGGATCTCGAAGCGTTCAACATCCATCCGATGATCCTCCACGCGAGTAGCTGTCACCGGTTTGAAGGTGCCGATCCCCACATGCAGGGTAATAGCCGCTAGACGGATACCGGCATCCCCGATTTCTTGGAGCAGAGCCTCAGTGAAGTGAAGACCTGCTGTCGGGGCCGCGATGGCTCCCGGCCGGGTCGCAAAGACGGTCTGATAGTCGGTGCGGTCGGCCGGCCTATCGCCCCGTCGAATGTAGGGCGGTAGCGGGACGTGGCCAAGGCGATCGAGTTGGGGATCGATGGGCTCGGTGAAGCGGACCCTGACCTTGCCATCGTGGAGTTTGTCCAGGACCTGGAAGCCGAGCTTCGCATCGAGATCGAATCCCGAACCAGGACGAGCCCGCTTGCCAGGTTTGGCAAGGGCCGTCCACTCGGTGGCCGACAGTTTTTCGACGAGCAGCAGCTCCATACGGCCACCGCTCTGCCGACGGCGAGCCTCGAGCCTGGCCGGGATCACCTTTGTGTCGTTCACCACGAGCAGATCACCTGGACGCAGGAGAGCAGGCAGATCTGCGACGCGATGGTGACTGGGACGGCCCTCTCCATCCAGGCGGAGCAGGCGGCTCTCGCCCCGTGGTGCCGGAATCTGGGCGATACTCTCCTCGGGAAGGGTGTATTCGAACTCCGATGTCAGCATCAGCGGGTCTCGAAGCGGTGGGGATCGAGGCGATCTCGCAGCCCATCGGCGAGAAGGTTGAAGGCCATGACGGTCAGACAGATGGCGAGACCGGGGAAGGTGGCCACCCACCAGGCCGAGCCCAGAGAATCGGCGCCGTCGGCGATGACGTTGCCCCAACTGGGGGTTGGCGGTTGCACTCCTTGGCCCAGAAAGGAGAGGGCTGCCTCGATCAGAATCACCGCTCCCACTCGCAGGGACATATCCACCAGCACAGGCGACAGCGCCGCCGGCAGCATGTGGCGAGTGAAGACAAGCACCGGGTGCAAGCCGAGAGAGCGTGCGGCGAGCACATAGTCCACGTCGCGCAAACTCAGAATCTCGGCGCGAATCAGGCGGCTCACCGACATCCAGCCGGTAAGTCCCAGAACCAGGATCACGACCCAGAGGCGAGGGCCGATGATGGCGGCGAGGGCAAGGATCAGGAAGAGCCGGGGAAACATGAGCAAGGCGTCGACCAGTCGCATGAGCAAGATGTCGATCCAGCCACCTGCCATGGCAGCCAGGCCGCCCACCACCGTTCCCAGTACCAAAGCGATCGCTGTTGCCAGGAGGCCGATGGTCAACGATATGCGGGCACCGAAGACGATTCGCGACCACAGATCGCGGCCGTATTTGTCGGTGCCGAGAAGAAAGAACTTCTGCACGGAGGCTGTCTCGAGGTCTGGATTGGCAAGGTCTGCAGCCGGGATAATCTCAGTTTGTCCCTGCCTTTCGATCGCCAGACCACCGTCAGCAGGTCCTACCGACTCCGCAAGAAGCCAGGCGCCGGAGCGGAGCTGGATTGCCGTCCGCGAGCTCAAGGGGGGTAGGTATCGTCCGGCGACCGGGTCGTACTGCTCCTCGGGTGGGAAGGGAGCCAAGAGAGGCGCCAGCAGTGCGACACCGATCAGCGCCATGACACCTCCCAGACCCCAGCGACCGACGGCGCCCATCTTCGAGTCGGAACGCTGGAGTCTTCTCATTGGCGCACCCTGGGATCGATGGCAGCGTGGACCATGTCCGCCAGGAAGTTCCCGGCGATCACCAGGACTCCGGCCAGAGCGGTGGCCGCCAGGATTACCGGGTAGTCGCGAGCCAGAATGGAGTCGTAGGTCAAGCGACCCAGACCCGGCCACGAGAAGACCACTTCGACCACCAGGGAACTGGAGAGCAGGAAGGGCAGAGAGAGACCGAGCAGCTGAACCAACGGTGTGGCCGCGTTCTTCATCGCGTGGATCCAGATCACCCTGACCTCGCTCAGGCCCTTGGCCCGAGCGGTGCGGATGTAATCCTGCCCCAGGACCTCCAGCAGACTGTTGCGGGTGAAGCGTGCCACGACGCCGGCCCCGCCCAGAACCAGTACGAGAACCGGCAGGGTGAGATGGTGGAGGAGGTCCAGTAATCTGGCGCCTGGTGACATGGTGGCGGCATCGACAGAGGCCATGTGGCCAGCCGGAAAGAGGGACCAACGGTGGCTGAAGAGCGTCAGCGCCATCAAACCCATCCAGAAAATCGGCAAGGAATAGAGAACCAATGAGCCAAGTCGTAGCAGGTGATCGGTGGGCGAATCCCGGCGACGGGCAGCGACTACGCCGAGGATCAGACCGAGCCCGAACTGGAGGCTCAACGCAACACCCGTCAGTAGCAGGGTCGCCGGTACCCGTTCCGCGACGACGGTCACCGCGGGTCGCAGATGGACAAAGGAGGTACCCCAATCACCCTCGAGCAGGACAGCTCTCATCCAGGCCAGGTACTGGGTGGCGAGGGGTCGATCCAGACCGTAGATTCGCCTCAGGGCATCGCGGTCTTCGGGGCCGAGGCGGGGATCTTGAGTCAGATAGGTGGGATCACCAGGTGCCAGATGGATGAAGAAGAAGGTGAAACTGAGCACCAACAGCAATAGCAGTGCCGCGGCACCGAGTCTCTTGATCGTATAGCCGGCCAGGTTCGCCTGCATGGCGCCTGTAGCGTAGCTCTATTGGGTGGGTACTAGCCACCAGTCCTCGAGCCGGAAGAAGGGATCGAGAGCGTTGGATTGAGCATCTCGCAGACCTAGCGCAATGCCAGTCAGCCTCTGCGGCTCCCAGAGGAATGTGTACGGCTGCTCCTCGTGGAGAAGACCCTGCACCTGACCGAGAATCTCGCCTTTTCTGGTCGGGTCGGTCTGGTCACGAGCCAGATCGAGCAATTCGTTGACCGCCGGGTTGGAGAAGCTGCCGAAGTTGTAGCCGCCATCTATGGACTCGGTGTGGAATGCGTAGTCGAGATCCATGGAGGTGTCGATGGTCCAGCCTCCAAGCATGGCATCGAAATCGTGGGCCAGACTGCTCTCCACGAGGGTGTTGAACTCTAGACGCCGAATCTCCATGCGGATGCCGGCGCGGCGTAGGTGCTCCTGAATCATGACCGCTGCATCGACCCGGACGGCGGAATTGGTGTTGGTCATCAACTCGAAAGCAAAGGACTGCCCCTGCCGATCAAGAACCCCATCGCCATCGGCATCGCTCCAACCGTGGCGCTCCAAGATCCGGCGAGCTGCCTCTGGATCGTATGGCCAGGGCCGAACCTCTGAGTTGTGGGCCCACACGGTGGAGATGATGGGTGAGGAGGCGACCCGCGCGTGACCGAACCAGAGGGCGTCGACGAGCGCCTGCCGATCGATAGACAGGGTCAGCGCCCGGCGGATTTCGGGATCTTCGAAGAGCGGTCGGGCGGTGTTCCAACAGATGAAGTCGTACTGGCGGGCCCAGTAGGTGAGAACATCCAGGGTGGGCGAGCTTGCTATCCTGGCAGCCTCGGCAGCCGGAATGTGATCGACAAATTGGACATCGCCTGCCAGCAGATACCCGACCTGGTTGACCTTCTGCGGCACGATGCGAAAGACGACCGTGTCGAGGAAAGGTCTCGCCGGTTTGTAGAAACCTTCGTAGCGGTCCAGCACGACCTGCTGCTGCCGATCCCAGGAACGCAGCACGAAGGGGCCGTTGGTGATCAGGTGATCGAGAAACCAATCGGAGCTCTGTCGCCACTCAGCGAAGGGTAGTTGGCCCCAGACCGAGCGCGGCAGGATGACCCCCTCGTTGAGATCGGCCAGCTGGGTGACATTCTGCTTTTGGTAGGTCACACGGACGGTGTGCTCGTCGACAGCCTCCACAGCGGCGATGTTCTCCTTGGTATCGGCCAGGCTCCAGGCCACATCGGGGTGGATCTGAGCCTGCCAGGTCCACTCGACGTCGGCTGCGGTCACCGGCTCCCCGTTGCTCCACCTCACATCCGTGCGCAGATGGAGGGTGAGGAGCGTGCCGTCTGCGGACCATTCCCAGCTTGCGGCGAGCTCCGGCGCAAAAGTGGGGGGGTGTTGGTCGAAATCGGGTTGCTCCTGAAAGAGCTGCAGGAACTGGAGCCGCAGAACCGATTGGCTGAAGCTGTCGCTGGCCGACAGGAGCTCGTTGACGCCTCTGAGGTCAGTGCTGGCGGCAACGATCATGGTGCCACCTGGTGTCGGGACGTCCGTGGAAACCAGTGCCTGGTCGGATGGCTCGTGGGGAGCGCAGCCCGGGGCCAGGCCGATTGTGACAACCAACACCGCCATCGATCGCATCCTCGCCACCGAGAGACATATAGCGTTCATCCTGTCGGGATTGTCTCGTTGTGGAGACCCACCTGCAAGCGAAAGCGTCACAAGGGTCCGAGAGCCACTGATATTCTTCCTGCCGGATGAAGCTGGACGTTCCACCTGTGTCGAAACGCCTCGCCGTGGCCTCTGTCCTCCTGGGGATCTTCATTCTCCTGGATCTGGCTCTGTTCGGCTGGCTGATTTTCCGATCACTGTCCCAGCGAGAGGTGCAGAGGATCTTGCTGGAGACCCGTTATGACGCCGAGGGTTTGGCCCAACAGTTGGCAGGGCGAGCCGAGGAAGTTGGAGAGGATCTCTATTCGGTCACCGCTACCGAGCGGGAAGTGCAGACCTATATCGACTCCATTCTGAAGCAGCGCAATTTGGTGCAGACGGTGGGAGTCGTGGACAGCGAGGGTCGGATTGTCTTTCGCGGTACGGCGGAGGCAACCTTCGAGCTCGATCCGGTGGACTCACCGATCATCGAAACTGGGGAGGCGCCGTCAAGAGTCGAAGTGCGGCCTTTCGAGCGTCAGACCACCTTTCCGGCGGACGAGTCGGTGGAGTCGTTGCACGATCTGAATCTGCCAATCGGCGAGCTGGGATTCCTGCACATCGGGATCAGCCAGGGAGAGCTACAGAAAAGCATCGATACCCTGCGAACGGACCTGATCCGGACAACAGCCCTCATCGCTGGCCTGACCCTGGTGGTCCTGTTGCTGGCCTATCTGATTATCTGGAGGCTCTGGACCCGGGGCCAGCGTCTGGCAGAGCAGGCACGCGAGAGTGAGCGTCTGGCCTATGTCGGCACCCTGGCTTCCGGCCTGGCCCACGAGATCCGCAATCCGCTCAACTCGTTGAATCTGAATATGCAGCTGTTGGAGGAGGAGATGACGCAGCAACCTGTCGCCGGCTCGGCGAGCCGACTGACGGCCATCACCCGAGACGAGATCCACAGGCTGGAGGGGCTGGTAACCGAGTTCCTGCTCTATGCCAAGCCGCCACCCCTGGAACCGGATGTCTTCTCGGCGGTGGGACTCCTCGAGCGGTGTCGCCAGGTATTGGAGGGCGAGGCCGGGGCCCTCGAGGCTCGTCTGATCGTGGAGGATCGGAGTGCAGGGGCACAGGTGCGGGTCGACCTGGGACAGATGACCCAGCTGCTGTTGAATCTGGTGCAGAATGCCCTGGCGGCCGTCGAAGAGAGGGGTGGCGAACGCCGGGTGTGGCTGCGAGCACAAAGGGAGGGGCAGCAGGTGGTTCTGGAGGTCGAAGATAGAGGAGTGGGAATGACCGCCGAACAGCTGGAACACATGTTCGATCTCTTCTATTCGACCCGCAAGGGTGGAACGGGACTGGGACTGGCCGTGGTGCAGCGCATCGCTCGCGCCCACGACGCCAAGTTGGATGTGGTGAGCTCCCCGGATCAGGGAACCAACGTCCGGGTCGTGCTATCTGTGGCAGGCAACCCGGGATCTTCCGCCACGGGCATCCTACCCACCCAAGAGTCTCGGTCCTCGACCCGGGGCCGAAGATCGTAGAGTCCGAACCGACCTAGGGGGTATCGACGAGGGTGTCAAAGTCCTCTTGGGTGAGGAACTGATCTTCCTCCTCGCTGCCACAGACCTCGCAAACGATCTCCTTGGTCTCGTCCTCAGCCCACTCGAAAACGTAGGTGGGGGCTTCGCAATTCAAGCAGATTAGGTAGTCTGGTTTGGCCACGAACCGCTCCTTTCCAAGTCATTGGATTATGGCAGCAAAAATCGAGGGCGAGTGGATTGACCCTGATGGAGCCTTCGTGCTACCCTCGCCCGTCCGCGCCGTGGGACGGTGCTGTTGGAGGTGTGCAGCTATGTATGCAGTCATAGAGACCGGAGGCAAGCAGTTCCGGGTAGAGCCCGGGGACGTCATCGATGTCGAGTTGACGCCTGTCTCGGGCAGGAAGGTGCAAAAAGTGAAATTCGATCGCATCCTGCTGGTCGGAGACGACAAAGGTGTGAAGGTAGGAGCCCCTGTAGTGAACGGCGCAGAGGTCACGGGTATTCTCGTCGACGAGATTCGGGGACCCAAGATCCGCGTCTTCAAAATGAAGCGCCGCAAGGGCTACCGGCGGACCAGGGGACATCGACAGGATCTCCTGCGGGTCAAGATCGAGAACATCAAGGCAGGTCGCGCGAGCACTGCTAAGATGAAGCCGGAAGAAGAGTCCGAGAACGCGACTGAGGCCTAGAGCTTATGGCACATAAAAAAGGGCAGGGTTCGAGCCGCAACGGCAGGGATTCCAATCCCCAGCATCTAGGGGTCAAGCGTTTCGGCGGACAGGCAGTCAATGGCGGAACGATTCTGATCCGGCAGCGCGGCACCAAGTTCAACCCCGGGCTCAACGTCGGGCGAGGCAAGGATGACACCCTCTTTGCCAAGATTGCCGGTATCGTGCAGTTTCAGGATCGGGGTCGGCGTGGCAAATTCGTCCACGTCGTTCCTACCGAGTAGCAACAACTCCCCAGTCTCCCCCCAAGTTGACCTTCATCGATGAAGCCGACCTTCATGTCCAGGCCGGACGTGGAGGAGATGGCTGCGTGGCTTTCCGGCGCGAGAAGTTCGTGCCCAGAGGCGGACCATCAGGTGGCGACGGTGGCCATGGCGGCTCGGTGTTTCTGGTCGGTGACGAAAGTCTGAACACTCTCTATCATTTGCGCTTCCGATCGATATTCGCCGCCGAACGGGGGCGACATGGCGAGGGTTCCAATCGCACGGGCCGATCGGGGAAGGACCTCGAGATCAAGGTTCCCCTGGGCACCCAGATCTACGACGCCAAGACCTCCGAGATGCTCGGTGAGGTGCTTGCCGACGGGGAGAGCCTGAAAGTAGCCCTCGGCGGGCGTGGCGGACGTGGCAATGCCCGCTTCGCGACCCCAGTCCAGCGAGCGCCCCGGGAGGCGGAGCGGGGACTGTTGGGGCAAGAGCGGCGCCTGCGTCTAGAGCTCAAGCTGCTGGCCGACGTGGGCATTGTCGGTCTTCCCAATGCCGGCAAATCCACCTTGATCAGTGTCATCTCGGCCGCCCGACCCAAGATCGCCGACTACCCCTTCACGACCCTGCAGCCCTATCTGGGGGTCGTCGCCGAAGGTCCGGAGGTGGAGCCCTTTGTGGTTGCAGACCTGCCCGGTCTGATTGAAGGTGCTGCCGAGGGAGCGGGTCTGGGACACCAGTTCCTGCGCCATGTCGAACGCTGCAAGATGTTGTTGCACCTGGTGGACCTGGCGGCGGAGGAGGGCAGTGCGGAAGGCGAGCTGACCACGGTCGAGGAGGAGCTGCGAGCCTTCGACGCCGAGCTTCTGGCGCGTTCACGAGTGGTTGCAGGCACCAAGCTCGACGCTGCGAACGAGAGCCGTCGACAGGAGCTGACAACGGCTGTTGATCGTCGTGGGTTACGCTATCTGGAAATCAGCTCGGTTAGCCATACGGGAATCGATGAGCTGATTGCGACGTTGCGTGAATGTCTCGACGGAGTATCGGAAGCATGAAGCTGGGTCTTTTTGGCGGTAGTTTCGATCCGATCCACTACGGGCACATTCGCCCGGTCCGGGAGGCCAAGAAGAAGCTGAATCTCGATCGGGTGATCTTTCTGCCTACGGCGGTCCCTCCTCACAAACCGGGGCGCCAATTCGCCCCGCCCCATGCCCGGTTTGCCATGGTGGAGTTGGCTCTGCTGGAGGAAGAGGATCTCAGTGTCAGTGCCCTCGAACTGACACCTGACCAGCCTTTCTATACGGTCGATTCCTTGCGTCATTTTCATCGGCTCTACGACGATGCGGAGCTCTTTCTGCTGATCGGTGGTGACGGCTTTGCTGAGCTTCATACCTGGGAGCATTGGGAAGAGATCGTGACCCTGGCAGATCTGGCGATCCTGACCCGTCCCGACTGGCACTGGTCCGAAGTGCGTAGCGGAGTGCCTTCCGAGATCGCCGAGCTGGCGCGAAGCGAGCGCGTCCATTTCATCACCAATCGGCCGGTGGCCGCGTCGGCGACTGAGATCCGCCAGCGGTTGGCAGAGGGGGGCGAGCCGGCGGCCGGAGTGCTTCCAGAATTGGTGCTAAAGTACATCCGCAAGTACTCCCTTTATCAATGAGCGGCAAGGTTCAGAGCCCACCCGATATTCCGGCCCGATGCCGAAACGTGGTGGCAGCGGTGGAAGATCGCAAAGCCATCAATCTCAGGGTTCTGGAGCTCAGTCAGATCAGTGCCTTGGCGGACTACTTCCTGATCTGCAGTGGAAATAACGAGCGCCAGGTACAGGCCATCGTCGACGCGGTGGTCGAGAAGCTTCGAGCCGAAAAGGTGAGACCCCACCATGTCGAGGGCTACCAGCCGGGCCGCTGGGTGCTCCTCGACTATGGGGACTTTGTCGTGCACGTGTTCGACGAAAGCACTCGCGCCTTCTACGCGCTGGAGAAGCTCTGGGCCGATGCCCCGGACGTCACTGCCGAGTTCGTCAAGTGACACCCACCACACCCGCCAGCGCCTTTTCCGAGCTTCATAGATCCACGCCCTCTCTCGATACGTTTCTGGGCAGCGCTCATCGCGCGGCGCTGAGCGAGGCCCCGATCCTGATTCTCGGGGAGCCGGGGACCGGCCGGTCGACCCTGGCTCGTGGTCTCCACGCTCTCAGCAAACGGGCAAGCGGGCCACTGATCGAGGTGGATATCAGTGCCATCCCGTGCACCCTGTTCGAAAGCGAGCTATTTGGATTCAAGGCAGGCGCTTTTACCGGTGCTGAAGAGTCGATGTCCGGCAGAGTGGAACGGGCTCACGGTGGCTCGCTTTTGCTGGATCATGTCGAAGACATCCCATTTGCCGCGCAGCCAAAGCTGTTGCGAGTCCTGGCAGAAAGCCGCTACTCCCCTCTGGGTGGTCCAGAAAGGACCGCCGATGTCCGTTTTCTCGGCATCGGCTCTGAGGACTTACCGGCACGGGTGACCGAGGGGAGCTTCCGCCAGGATCTCTTCTACCGTCTCGAGGTGGTTACCCTCAGGCTGCCGCCTCTGCGCGAGCGGCGGGGCGATTTGAGGACCCTGATCGAGTTCTTTCTGGGCGACCTGGAGCAGCGTTTTGGCACCGAGCAGTTGGCAGTGAGCGATCGAGCCCGCGCCTGGATGGAGGAGTACTCCTGGCCCGGGAATCTCCGTGAGCTGCGCAATGTCCTGGAGAGAGCGCTGATCACCCAGGGCAAGGGACCGCTCGACCCTCCCTGCCCTGATCGACGTGGTGGACGACCGGAGTCCCTGGCAGAGGTTGAAGAACAGCAGATCATAAGAGCTCTCGCTTTCACTCGCGGCCATCAGGGCAAGGCCGCCGAGCTCCTGGGTATCAGTCGCAAGACTCTGTGGGACAAGCGCCGGCGGTACGACATACCGTAGAGGATGATCCACGACTTGCGGCGCCTGTTCCGGTTGACCTTGCTGGCATCGTTGATGCCCGGCCCCTCCCTGGCTACGGCGGCATTCGACCCAACGGCTCTGATCTTCGATCTGGCTACCACGGGACCCCGGATCTCCGGCACCCATGAACATCAAACAGCTCAGGCGATTCTGCTCGGGGCCATGGGCCTGGTGGGGCTGGAGGAAGTGGAGAAGCTAGCGCCCGTCGGGTCTGGAGATTGGACCCATCTCAGAGGTGAGCTGCCCGGCGAAGGCCGGACTGAGGTGGTTCTCAGTGCCCACTACGACACAGTCCAGGGTTCTGCCGGGGTCCTGGACAACGCTTCTGGATGTGCTGCGACGCTCGGTGCGATCGCAGATCTGTCGCGCACACCGCGGCGAAATCGAGTTCGGCTGATGCTGACCGATGGGGAGGAAGATGGCGCAGAGGGCAGCCAGGCGTGGCTATCCGACCTGCGGTCGACGGATCGAGAGGGTGTGCTGGCCAATCTCGACGTCGACACCGTCGGCGTCCCCGGCCCGGGTGCCGGCATTCTTCACCTCCTTACCGGGTGGGGCGCCGATCGCAGGGTCTTGACCCCGGCTTGGCTGGTCCACGCGACTTTGCAGGGTGCCGAGACGGCAGGATTCCCCTTGCAGGTCCTCGACGGTCGGTGGTCGTGGTTCGCTCAGCTTGGGGTCCGGTGTGCCGTTCCGACTCGAGTCTCAGAGGGTCGACGATTTCTCGAGAACGGGATCCCGGCAGTGACGGTCTCGGATCTCTCTCTTACCTCTCCGAGAGGACACCACGACCGCTTCGGCGACGACCCGTCAGCGGTCGATACTGCGCGTCTGATTGCCTGGACACAGGTTGTGGCTGCCACCCTCCGCCAGTTGGACGCCCTGGCTGACCACCCGGTAGGGGAGACCGAATACCTGGTTCTCGGGGGACGGGTGTGGGTTCGACGAGACCTGGTCTGGGGCGGGTTCGTTCTCTGGGTGTTGCTGGTTTGGAGGGGTCTACCGGGGAAATGGCGACAAAGGGACTCCAGCGAGCGCCGCCGGCGCGGACGAGCCTACCTGCCGGGGTTCGCGTTCCGCATGCTCTTTCTTCTGGCGGTGTTTCTCATTCCGAGCTTTGCCACCCTTCTCCTTTATCCGGTGGCGGTTCTCGCCTTGGCAGGTTCCCCAGGAGGACAGGGGGCTCGGTGGATCATGAGCGCGGTTGCGGTCCTGCCGACGCTGGCATTCGCTTTGTGGTTGACTGCCAGCCAGTTCGCAGGGTGGCTGGTTCTCGATCGTGCAGTCCTCCTTCCGGCCACTCTGGTTCTGCTGACCCTGGCCACCTATTGCACCTGGCAACTGGACGAAGAGAGGGTCTAGATCAGCGACCTTTCCATTCAGCAGTTCGTTTTTCAAGGAAGGCGGCGACACCCTCCTTCTTGTCCTCGCTGGAGAAGCAGAGACAGAAGAGATCGCGCTCGTACAGGATGCCTTCCTCGATGGCCAGACGTTGACTGGCCCGGACGGCTTGCTTGGCGACCTGCAGGGTGAGCGGACTCTTGGCAGCGATCTTGGCAGCCAACTCCATCGTCTTCTCCCGCAGCTCCTCGGCGGGTACCACGAGCTCCACGAGTCCGATTTCCTTGGCCTCTGCGGCCGGAATCATGTCGCCGGAAAGCACCAGGCGCATGGTCTGACCCGGGCCGATGAGGCGGGGCAGCCGCTGGGTGCCTCCACCGCCGGGGATCAGTCCCAGATTGATCTCCGGCTGGCCGAAGCGCGCCTTCTCGGAGGCGATCCGGATATCGCAAGAAGCCGCCAGCTCTGAGCCACCTCCCAGGCAGAAGCCGTTGATCATGGCGATCACCGGTTTGGGAAAGCTGCTCATGACATCGAAGATCCGGGGCTGGCGCATGGAGTGGCGCTGGTCGAAAGGAGACCTACCCTCGAACTCGCCAATGTCGGCACCGGCGATGAACGCCTTCTCACCGGCACCGGTCAGGACCACGACACCTATCGAATCGTCGGTCTCGATCGCGTCCAGGTGATCCAAGACCTCGTCCCTCACCGCTTGATTGAGGGCATTGAGCTTGTCGGGCCGGTTGATGGTCAGAATGGCGACGCGCCCCTCTTGCTCTCTCAAAACCACATCAGACATTTCGCTGCTCCTCCTGAGGGTAGGGAATGGGTGACTCCTAGCGGTGTTTCCACTCGGGTTGCCGCTTCTCCATGAAGGCGGCGAGCCCCTCGTGCATGTCCTCGGTTTGGATCAGCTCCTCCAGATAGAGCTCTTCACTTCTGGCCAGAGCCTCCGAGTAGGGAAGATTCCGGGCCAGCCTGATGGCCCTCTTCGTCAGGCGGGTGACTGCCAGGCTCTGACCTGTGATGCCATCCACCAAATCCTCGAGTGTCGAGGTCAGCTCTTCGCGGCAGACCCGGCGGCCGACAAAGCCCATCTCCGTGGCCTCTCGGCAGCTCAAGGTACGTCCGGTCAACAGAAGATCGGCAGTGTGCTGGGACCCCAGCAGAGAAGGATAGAGGGCCGCAGCCAGAGGGGGATAGCAGCCCAGCTTTATCTCGGGCTGCCCGAAACGGCTGTCGTCGGTCGCCAAGATGAGGTCGCAACCGGCCGCCAGTTCCATTCCTCCACCCAGACAGTGACCCTCGACGACGGCTAGCGTCACTGCCGGCATATCCTGCAAAGAGCGAATGGTGGAATGAAACTCCCGCAGCATTCCCGGCACCCTCTCAGGTGTGTGATCCTCCACCGCGACTCCGGCGGAGAACGCCTTGCCGCCGGACCCTCTCAGAACCAGCAGCTGGAGCTCGGCGTCCTCGCCGAGCTCGGTAAACCATCCGCCCAGCTTGGCGATGGTCGACAGGTCGAGAATGTTGAGCGGTGGCCGATTGATGGAGACGGTCGCCCGCCGCCCTTGGCGTTCGATCAGAATCGATTCACTCACGGGTGATCTCCGATCAGTCGAGGAGGGAGCCGGCTCCCGAGCTCTTGGCCTTGTGGTCGGCTGCGGTGAGAAACTCCGCCCACAGCAGCCGCTGCACGGACACATGCATGAGGTTCTCCGGGTGCCACTGGACACCCTTGACCCACCAGTCCTGACGGTCCAAGGCCAGGACTTCCAGGACTCCATCGGGGGATTCGGCAATGCGGACAATCTGGCGACCCAGGTGACGTACGGCCTGGTGATGTCGGCTGTTGACCTCGGTCAGTTCATCGTCCAGAAGCTCGGCGAAGGACTCCTGTCGGGTCAAGACACGAATGGGATGGGCGAAAGCTTCATGAGGAGAATCGGGTCGATGCTCCAGAGCGTATCCGACCTGGGTAGGCAGGTCTTGCCAGAGGGTGCCGCCCTGAAAGACGTTGAAGGTCTGCATTCCCCGGCAGATAGCCCAGACCGGGGTGCGACCTTCCTCTGCGCCCTCGAGTAGGGTCCAGTCCATCAGGTCGAGCTCGGGGAGAATGGACAGACTAGCGTCCGGCCGGAGTTCCTCGCCATAGAACTGCGGGTCCAGATCGGGTCCGCCGCACAGCACCACACCAGCGGCATCGGCCCCAACGGTGGAGAGGCCCCCCTGCGGCTCCTCGGCGGTGACCAGCTGGATCTTCTCGGCGTCGATACCCATCAACAGGAGAGCTTCGACATAGGGCTCCGACTTCCGTCGGTTCTCGCAGCAGACCACCAAGCGATCTCTCAAGCGACCTCCGATTCCACCAGTACTGCGACACCCAAACCACCGGACACACAAAGGGTAGCGATTCCCCGCCGCAGTCCCCTTTGTTGGAGCCCGTGCAGAAGGGTGACCAGAATCCGGGTGCCGGTACAACCGATGGGATGACCGAGGGCGATGGCGCCGCCGTCTGGATTGACCTTCTCCTGATCGAACGGCAGCTCGGCGAGACAGGCAAGAGCCTGACTGGCAAAGGCCTCGTTCAGCTCCACGAGGTCGATATCGTCATAGCTCAGCTGCTGGCGGGCCAGCAGCTGCTGAGTGGCCGGGACGGGTCCGATGCCCATGATACGGGGCTCTACACCGACCACCTGCGAGTCGACCAGCCGGGCTACGACCGTCAGCCCCAGACGGTCGGCGGCAGCCTCGTTGGCTACCAGTAGCGCCGCGGCACCATCGGTGATGCCGGAGGCATTGCCCGGTGTTACCGAACCGCCATCGCGAAAGACTGTTGGCAGTCGGGCCAATGATTCGATGGTGACATCGCTTCGCGGATGCTCGTCAGCCTCGATCACCTGATCTCTCTTGCGACCCGGGACCGTGATTGGCGCAATCTCGGCTGTGAAGCGTCCGGCTTCGATAGCTTGCTGGCAGCGGCTCTGGCTGCGGGCGGCATAGACGTCGGCCGCCTGCCGGTCGACGCCCGCCTCCTCGGCGAGCTCTTCCGCTGTCTCACCCATGATGAGGCCGGACAGGGGGTCGTTGAAACCGTCGCGATACATTCCATCCACCACCTCGGCATGGCCGAGACGGTAACCCCACCGCGCCCGCGGCAGCATGTACGGGGTATTCGACATGCTCTCCGTCCCGCCGACCAGGACCACCTCCGCTTCGCCCAGCCGGATGGCCCGAGCAGCGCAGAGCACGGCCTGCAGACCGGAAGCGCAGGCCTGGTTGACTGTAAAGGCCGGCCGCTCGTCGGGAACCTCTGCCCGGTGAGCGATCTGGCGGGCAGTGTTGGGACCGCCACCTGCTTGCCGGGCGTGCCCGAAGATGGACTGATCGATAGCGCCGGGGTCGACCTGGGCTCGCTCGAGACAGGCTACAGCAGCTGCCGTCCCCAGATCGGCTGCCGACAACGGCGCCATGGCGCCGCCGAATTTGCCGATGGGTGTACGCACCGGAGCGGCTAGCACGATGGAAGTTTGATTGGACATTGCAGCCCCGTTCTAGCGTTTACCAGCTACCCTTGAATTCGGGCTTGCGTTTCTCGATGTAGGCTGTCAGACCTTCGCGGGCGTCCTGGCTCTGGAAGAGCTGTTGCTGCATCTCGCGCTCAATGGCGAGGCCGCTCTCGAAGGGCACCTCACCACCCGACTGCACGGAGCGCTTGATCCTGCCAACTGCTTTGGCAGCCCGGTTGGGCGGGCAGAACCCGGTGGCGAACTCGTGGATCTGGTCCATGAAGTTATCGCCCTCCCAGATCTGGTTGACCATGCCCAGCTCTTTGCCCTCCTCGAACGAGAGCAGCTGTCCGGTCACCATCAGCTCGATGGCTCGGGTCTTGCCGACGAGCCGCAAGAGTCTCTGGGTACCGCCGGTGCCGGGCAGGACACCCAGGTTGACCTCCGGTAGACCGACTTTGCCGGCGTCCTTCTTGGCAATCCGCAGGTCTGCGGCCATGGCGATCTCCAGACCGCCACCGACCGTGTGCCCATTGAGAGCCGCTATGACCAGCTTCGGTGTCTGCTCGAGACGGTTGAGGGTTTCGTTGGCGTGCAGACAGAAGAAGTACTTGAAGTACGGATCGGACTGTTCGAGCATCTTGATGTTCGCCCCGGCGCAGAAGAACTTCTCGCCCAGACCGGTCAGCACGATGACATGGACCTTTTCATCGAACCGGGCGTCGAGGATGGCCATATCCAGCCGCCGCATCATTTCGTGGGTATAGGTGTTGGCCGGCGGGTCGCTCAGCGTCAGGTAGGCGACGCCGTCCTTGACTTCATAGTTGACTAGGGTCCGCTCGGTAGCGGCATCTGCAGCTGTGGGCTCAGCCATGTTCTTCCTCCGATAGCATCTGGAATGGCGGTTGGCAGCGGGCTATGGCGCCGGCGTGTATGTCGGCGCGTATTCTCGCACGGGGTCATGAGGTCCCGCAACAACATCTGTGGTTGAACTTTGTCAATCCGCTCCCTACAATCGCCAGCACATGATCGTTAGTTTCCAAACCCCCAGTTCGACCCCATGATTACAGGCTATAACACAGACGTCAGCCATCACGGCCTGGTCCTCCACGTGCAGACGGAGGACAAGGGCATCGACGTGGCAAGTATCGAGAGCCTGGTCTACATGGGTGGTCAGATTCTGGGCAAGCGGCGCACCAGCTACCGGGAAGTCCTGAGCGCAGGTGAGAGTAAAGCCGCCATCGTCGACCTCATGGACCGCCAGCATCGTCTGATGATCGCCGAGATCCGCAACGGCCACTACGATGAAGAGCTGGCCGAGCAGGGACTCATCTCTCCGGAGATGATCAGTGCCGCGGGCGCGGCAGCCGATGCCATGGCGCCGGTTCCAATAGTGGAAGATGAGCCAGCACCGGTCACCCTAGCGGCGGGAGACCCAGAACCCGGTGCCGCAGGTCAGTCCCTCGATGAGATCATCCTCGAGTACCTCAACTCGGAGGCGGAGCAAGAGCACTTGGTGTTGATGATGGAGGTGAATCAGGAATTCGCCCTGGGTGAGGCAGCCGAGTTGTATTTCCGCACCAAAGCCAGTGTCAGTGGGGAGCCGGTGCCTGGCACCCAGATCTCCGTCAGGATGATCTCCACTGTAGCCGAGCCCGCGACTCTCGCCTATGGCGAGACCGATGCCAAGGGTGAGCTGAGGCTGGATCTGGAGGTTCCCGATCTACGACGGGGTAGTAGCGCTCTGATTGTGACGGCCTCCAGTCACATCGGTACCGCCGAAATCAAGCATCTGTTGTGATGACTGGCTGGAGGTGATCCACTTTGTCCAGGGCGGTTGAACGGGAACCCACACCGTTTCTCGCAATGTGTGTATAATTCCTCGCCGCGAGGGCCGCTAGCTCAATTGGCAGAGCAGCAGACTCTTAATCTGCGGGTTCGGGGTTCGATTCCCTGGCGGCTCACCAACCTCCGGGTTCTTCTCGCGACTTCCCGTTCCGATCGGACAGTTCTGAATGCGAAAGTGGCGGAACTGGTAGACGCGCTAGACTTAGGATCTAGTCCCGCTATCGGGGTGGGGGTTCGAGTCCCCCCTTTCGCACCATTCTGATCCGCGTCGCCGAGCAAACCAAACACCATTTTGAGACGAAAGACCAACTACCAGTGAGCGTCGTACTTTCCGTCGAAGACGTGGGTCCCTGCCGCAAGCAGCTGAAGGTCCAGGTTCCGGAGCCGGTGGTGGAGGCCGAGACCCAGAGGGTCGTGGAAGAATTCAAGCGACGGACTCGCCTGCCTGGATTCCGCAAGGGCAAGGTGCCGTCGGATTTGATCAAGAACAAGTATCACCAGGATATCGAGCAGGAGGTGGTGGAGCGTCTCCTGCCCCGATTCTGGCGGCAGGCCGAAGCCGAGACCGAGCTCGAGCCGCTGCTGCCACCAAGCGTCGACGAAGTGGATGTGCAGCCTGGCGCCGGCATGACGTTTCTGGCATCGGTGGAGATTCGACCGTCGATCGAGCTGGGAGACATCGAGACCTTCGATCTTCCCGATCCGGATGTAGGGCCGACAAACGACGATGTCGAGCGAGCACTCGAAGAGATGCGTCGCGCCGTGGCCGAATGGGTGGACACCGATCGAGCCGCAGCCCAGGGCGACCTGGTAGCCGGCAAGATCATGGTGCTCAACGACGACGAGGAGACGCCGGCCGAGCCGCAAGAGGTGAGCTTTGAAGTAGGTGACTCGCAGGTGTGGGAGGAGCTCTCCCTCGAGGTGACCGGCAAGAAACCGGGACAATCGGGTAGATTCGAGCGCTGTGATGAAGAGGCCGACGATCAGCAGGTGCAGCGATTCGAGATCACCATCGAGTCTGTCAAAGAGCGCGATCTGCCCGATCTCGACGACAAGCTGGCAGCGCAGGTCGGTGAATTCAAGACGGTGGCAGACCTGACGGAGGACGTTCGTCACCGTCTCGGCCGTGCCAAAGCCCTCGATCGGCGACAGCAGCGCGAGCGGGCGCTGCTGGATCAGTTGCGCGAGCGTCATCCCATGGAATTGCCCGGCGGTGTCGTCGATCAGGAGATCGAGGGCATGCTGCGTGAGTACGCCCAGAGCCTGGCCAACTCGGGAGTGGATCTCGAGAGGGCTGATATGGACTGGCAGGCCCTGGGAGAACAGGTGCGGCCCCAAGCGGAGCGTCGGGTTCATGCCCGATTGGTCCTCGATGCGGTGGCGACAAAGACCGGCACCGAGGTGGACGAAGGCGAGTTCGAGCGTACTCTGACCTCGTTGGCGCGGGCTCAGAAAGCCAGCCCCGCAGCTGTTCGCCAGGAGTTGGATCGAACCGGAAAGCTTGCCAGTCTGCGCCAGCAGATGCGCCGTGAGAAGGTCCTCAACACCATGCTGGGCGACCCGCCCAGCGAGACCGAGGACGACTCGGAATCCAAGACTGAGGAGTGAGAGAAGACATGTTGATCCCCATGGTGGTAGAGCAGACCAATCGCGGCGAGCGCGCCTACGACATCTACTCCCGTTTGCTGAAGGACAACATCATCTTTGTGGGTCGACCTATCGATGATGATGTATCGAATCTGGTGATCGCTCAGATGCTTTTTCTCGAAGCCGAGAATCCGGAAAAAGACATTGCTCTATATATCAATTCTCCGGGCGGCTCCATCACTGCAGGTCTGGCGATCTACGACACCATGCAGTACATCAAACCCGATGTGGCGACCCTCTGTGTGGGCCAGGCGGCCTCCATGGCCGCGGTATTGCTGTCTGCGGGGACCGAGGGCAAGAGATCGGTGCTGCCGAACAGCCGCGTGCTGATTCACCAGCCACTGCTTTACGGATTGCAGGGGCAGCAGACCGATATCGACATCCACGCCAAGGACCTCCTGCGTATGCGAGACAGGATCGAAGACATTCTGTCGTTTCACAGCGGCAAGTCGAAGGAGGAGATCCACAACGACACCGAGCGCGACAAGATCCTGTCAGCCGAAGACGCTGTCAAGTACGGTCTGGCCGATCAGGTCATGAATCGGCGACAGGTTTAACACTGGAAATCCTGGTGATCTGGTAATATTACCCCGGGAGAACGCCGCTGACGATAAGGACTTTCTGATCGGCTCCTGCCGGAATAGTCGGCTGGCTCGGGCCTGTTCTGACTAATTGGAAGTGGCGAAGGAGCTACAGGCAGGCTCAACCCGCCAGGTGGCACTAGAGAAACAGGCTAGAGATCGATGCCAAAGAAAGACACCGGCGACGAGACCCTGCGCTGCTCTTTTTGCAACAAGAGTCAGCGTGAGGTGAAGAAGCTCATCGCCGGGCCAACGGTGTTCATCTGCGATGAGTGTGTCGACATCTGTCTCGACATCATCGCCGAAGACAGGATGCTGGAGCAGCAGCAAGAAACACAGCTGCCCAAGCCTATCGAAATCGACGATTTTCTCGACCAATATGTCATCGATCAGGACATGGCCAAGAAGAAACTGGCCGTGGCGGTTTACAATCATTACAAGCGCATAGATTTTGCCGATAAGACTCGCAGCGAGGTCGAGCTGCAGAAGAGCAATATTCTGCTGATCGGGCCGACAGGAACCGGTAAGACCCTCCTGGCCCAGACCATGGCGAAGCTCCTGTCTGTCCCGTTCACGATCGCTGACGCCACGACACTGACCGAAGCGGGGTACGTGGGCGAGGATGTGGAGAACATCATCCTCAAGCTCTATCAGGCCGCGGGAAATGACAAGGAGAAGACCCAGCGGGGCATCGTCTATATCGACGAAGTGGACAAGATTGCCCGCAAGAGCGACAATCCCTCCATCACCCGTGATGTTTCGGGTGAGGGCGTGCAACAAGCCCTGCTCAAGATTCTCGAAGGTACCCAGTGCAACGTGCCCCCTCAGGGTGGCCGTAAGCATCCCCATCAAGAATTCCTGCAGATCGACACGACCAATATCCTGTTTATCTGCGGCGGGGCCTTTGTGGGTCTCGAGGAGCTTATCGAGCAGCGTTTGAACGAAAAGACGCTGGGTTTCGGGGCCGAGATCAAGAGTCGCAAGGAGAAGAGGGCGGGCGAGCTGCTGGCGCATGAGACGCCCGAGGATCTGATCAAGTACGGTCTGATCCCGGAGTTCGTAGGTCGCCTGCCGGTGGTCGCCACGCTCAACGATCTGGACGAGGACGCCCTCGTGCGGATCCTCAAGGAGCCCAAGAACAGCCTCGTCCGGCAGTACCAGACCATGTTCGAGCTCGAGGATGTGGAGCTCAAGTTTACCGATGGCGCCCTCGAGAAGATCGCACTGGATGCCACCGAACGCAAGGTGGGTGCCAGAGGACTCAGGATCATCCTGGAAGAGCTGATGCTCGATCTGATGTACAACATCCCTTCGCAAAGGGATATCAAAGAGTGCATAATCACCGAGGAGGCGGTGCTGAATCGCAATCGGCCGACTCCTCTGAAGAAGGCCGTTTAGCCCAGTCGACAGCGAGCAGGTATTTTCCGGCTCCAACGGCTTCCCGATCAACAACTACGTAGAGATGGTGAGCATGAGCTCCAGCTTTGTTGAGACAGACAATCGTCGACTGCCCGTCGTGCCCTTGCGGGACATGGTGGTCTTTCCCCACATGATGGCGCCGTTCATCATCGGTCGCGAGCCCTCCGTGGCCGCTTTGGAGCACAGTCTGACGCAGTCGAACAAGACCATCTTTCTAGTGGCCCAGAAGGACCCAAAGGTCGACGAGCCCTTGCGTCAGGACACCTACGACATGGGTGTGGTGGCCCGTGTGGTGCAGAACTTGAAGCTGCCCAACGGCAATGTAAAGGTGATGGTTGAGGGGCTCGAGCGGGCCCGGCTGACCGATATGGAGGAAGCTGACGGAGCGGTCTTTGCCGATGTCGAGGTCTTCACCATCGACTATCCGACCGACGAGAAGCTGCAGGTCTACATCAACAAGGTGTTGGGGATTTTTGAGCAGTACGCCAAGATGTCTCATCATCTTGCCTTCGAGGGCCTGGTCTCGACGATTCAACTGGACGACGTGGACCAGTTCACCGATCAGCTTGCCGCCCACTTGATGATCTCGACGGCCGAGAAACAACTGCTACTGGAGGTTCTCAATCCCTACGAGCGTCTGCAGAAGATGCACGATGTCCTCGATATGGAGCTGGAGAAGTTCAGCATCGACAAACGCATCAATGTCGGTGTCAAGAAGCAGATGGAGCGGGCGCAGAAGGAGTACTACCTCAACGAGAAGATCAAGGCGATTCACCAGGAGTTGGGGCGCAAAGACGATCGCAGCGACGAGCTCGCCGAGCTCAAAGAGCAGATCGAAGAGGCCGGTCTACCCAAGGAGGCGCGGGAGAAGGCCGATCAGGAGCTTAAACGTTTGGAGGCGATGCCACCGGTATCGGCAGAGGCCACCGTTTCACGCAACTACATCGACTGGTTGGTGAGCGTTCCCTGGCAGAAGAAGAGTCGGGAGATCAAGGACCTGCAGCGGGCGCAGAAGATTCTCGATGAGGACCACTACGGGCTGGAGAAGATCAAGGAGCGGATCCTGGAGTTCCTGGCCGTCCGTCAGCTGACCAAGAAGACACAGAGCTCCATCATCTGTTTCGTCGGACCCCCGGGTGTCGGGAAGTCATCACTTGCCAAATCCATCGCCCGGGCCACTGGCCGGAAGTTCGTGCGACTCTCTCTCGGTGGTGTTCGCGACGAGGCAGAGATTCGCGGTCATCGACGAACCTATATCGGTGCTTTCCCGGGGCAGATCATCCAGATGATGAAGAAAGCGGGGAACGTCAATCCGGTATTTCTCCTCGATGAGATCGAGAAGATGTCGACGGATTTTCGTGGCGACCCGTCGGCGGCCCTGCTGGAGGTCCTGGATCCGGAGCAGAACGATTCGTTTCTGGATCACTATCTGGACGTCGAGTACGATCTCTCCAACATCATGTTCATCGCCACGGCCAACATCAGCCACACCATTCCGCCGGCGCTCCTCGACCGCATGGAGGTGATCCAGCTCACCGGGTATACGCTGAACGAGAAGCTGGAAATCGCCAAGAGCTTTCTGGTGCCCAAGCAGATGGAAGCGCACGGCTTGAAGAAGTCACGGATAACGCTGGGCGATGCGGCCCTGCAATCGTTGATCGAAAGCTACACCCGGGAGGCGGGTGTGCGGAACCTCGAGCGGGAGATCGCCAAGGTCTGCCGCAAGGTCGCCCGTCGGATCGTCGAGGAGGGCAGGAAGGTCACCATCGAGGTGATGCCGGAATCGGTGTCCGACTATCTGGGCAAGATCAAGTTCTTTCCCCGTCGCAAGAACGAGAAGTCGGAAGTCGGGGTGGCGACAGGACTGGCCTGGACGGAAGCTGGCGGCGAACTGCTGGAGACCGAGGTGGGGTTGATGCCCGGCAAGGGCAAGCTGATCTTGACCGGAAAACTCGGCGAGGTGATGCAGGAATCGGCCCGGGCTGCCGTGTCGTATCTGCGCAGCCGTTCGGCGCTCTTTGGTGTCGATCCCGAGTTCAACGACAAGTATGATCTACACCTCCACGTACCCGAAGGCGCCATCCCCAAGGATGGGCCCTCAGCAGGAATCACGATGGCCACCGCCCTGGTTTCGGCCGCCACCAACGTGCCGGTGCGCAAGGACGTGGCCATGACGGGTGAGATCACTCTGCGTGGCAAGGTCCTGCCCGTGGGAGGGGTCAAACACAAGTTGCTTGCAGCATATCGAGCGGATATCAGGGAGCTGATCGTTCCCAAGCGGAACGAGAAGGATCTGGATGAGATTCCGCCGGAGGTTCGCGAGAGTCTGGAGTTTCACCTTGTGGAATCGATGGACGAGGTGTTGAGCCTGGCGCTCGATGGAGATGTGGGTCCCCTGACTAAGGCGGACTCCAAGTTCGACGAGACTACCCCCGAGCCACCCGTGCAGCCGGACTCGGTAGCCCACTGAGTCGGCCGCTAGGCGGCGACGTTCCGCGGATAGATCGAAGGACGCTTCTCAGAGATTGCGGCATTGGATATGCCGCTGGCAAGGCGTCCGACTGAGACCAACTGGTCTCGATGTCGGGGAGAGCGGTGTGAAGGTCAAGGAGGCACGATTTGTCCTGTCAGCGGTGCGACAACAAGATCTGGTTACCGATGGTCGTCCACAGATCGCCTTTGCGGGTCGCTCGAACGTGGGCAAGTCCAGTCTGCTGAATCAACTGGTGGGAAGAAAGGCTCTGGCCAGAATCAGCTCGAGCCCGGGCAAGACCCGAGCCGTGAACTACTTTGAAATCGATACGGAATTCTATTTTGTCGATCTGCCCGGTTTTGGCTATGCAAAGGCTGCAAAGAACGAACGGCAGGCGTGGGCCAGATTGATGGAGTCATACTTTCGTAGCACCATGCCCCGACCCAAGGTCGTCCAACTGGTGGATGCCAAGGTGGGCGCCACACCCCTTGATGTGCAGGCGATCGAGTACCTGCGCCACCAGGGTTGTGAGCCAGCAGTCGTGGCCACCAAGATCGACCGGTTACCGAGGAACAAACGCCAGCGCCAACTGGATGAGATCAAGACGGCTCTGTCGTTGAGTGATGAACAGCAACCGATGCCCTGTTCTTCCCGCACGGGAGAAGGGGTAAGGGAAATCTGGAGAGTAATTGATGCCTTCCTGCGCCTGTCAGCGGGAACGGCCAACTGAGCGAGGTTCGATATGTCCAGCAAGCCGAATCAAGACCACCGGGAGAAGCTGAAGTTGAACAAGGACGCTCTCGACATCCGGATTCTCAAGGAGATGACCATAAGCAAGATGTCCGATGTGGCCCAGGACCTCGGTGTCGAGGGAGCCTCCAGTCTGCGCAAGCAGGAGTTGATCTTCAAGATCCTGCAGGCCCAGACCGAGAAGAGCGGTCTGATCTTCGCCGAGGGAGTGCTCGAGTGTCTGCCTGACGGTTTTGGCTTTCTGCGTGCCCCAGAATACAACTACCTGCCGGGTCCGGATGACATCTACGTCTCTCCGAGCCAGATTCGCAGGTTCGATCTGCGCACCGGCGATACGGTTTCGGGACAGGTCCGCCAACCCAAAGAGGGGGAGCGTTACTTCGCACTGATCAAAGTCGAGGCGGTGAATTTCGAGCACCCCGAGGTGGCTCGCAACAAGATCTTCTTCGACAACCTGACGCCGCTCTATCCTCTCGAACGATTGATGCTTGAAAACAAGGGTGACATGTCATCGCGGGTCCTGGATCTGGTAACACCCATGGGCAAGGGCCAGAGAGCGCTCATCGTGGCGCCGCCGCGTACGGGTAAGACCATGCTGCTGCAGTCGATGGCCCATTCGGTGGCGGCCAACACTCCGGATGCGATCCTCATCGTGCTGCTTATCGACGAGCGCCCAGAGGAGGTCACCGACATGCAGCGATCGGTGAAGGGGGAGGTTGTCTCCTCCACCTTTGACGAGCCTGCTACGCGTCACGTACAGGTCGCCGAGATGGTCATCGAGAAGGCCAAGCGCTTGGTCGAGCACAGCAAGGATGTGGTCATCCTTCTGGATTCCATCACCCGCCTGGCTCGCGCCTATAACACCGTGCAGCCGCCGTCGGGCAAGGTGCTCTCGGGTGGTATCGACGCCAATGCCCTGCATCGTCCCAAGCGGTTCTTCGGTGCCGCCCGTAATGTGGAAGAAGGCGGATCCCTGACGATCATTTCTACCGCGCTGGTCGATACGGGTAGCCGGATGGATGACGTCATCTTCGAGGAATTCAAGGGGACCGGCAATAGCGAAATCCACCTGGATCGCAAGCTGGTGGACAAGCGTGTGTTTCCTTCGATCGACATCAACAAGTCGGGGACCCGCAAGGAAGAGCTCCTGATGGGTGAGGACGAGCTGCGGCGGGTGTGGGTGCTGCGCAAGGTCCTGAATCCCCTCTCCACCGTGGAGAGCATGGAGTTGTTGCTGGACAAACTCTCCAAGACCAAAGCCAATCAAGACTTCCTGAATGCAATGTCGAAGTGACGCTTCCTCTTCGCGTCGGCATCGTCAACTACCTCAATAGCAGGCCCTTGGCCTGGTCGTTTCTCTGTGGAACGGCAGGCGAAGGAATTGAAACCCGGTTCCTGCCTCCAGCACAAGTGGCAGACTTGCTGGCTGCAGGTGATCTCGATGTGGGGCTGATTCCTTCCATCGAGGTGCAACGGATCTCGGGGCTACGGGTCCTGCCGGGTCTCTGTGTGGCCGCGACCCGTGAAGTCCGCAGCGTTCTCTTGCTCAGCCGGGGATCGGCCCACCAGATCAAGCGCCTGGCCCTGGACGAGAACAGCCGCACGTCGGCAGCGCTGGTGAGGATCCTGCTGCGGAAGAGGTACGGCATCGATCCAGAATGTGTTTCTGCTCCTCCCGATCTGGACACCATGATGGCCAAGGCGGACGCTGCCCTGGTCATCGGCGATCCGGCCTTGCAGGTGGATCGCAGCGGTCTCCAGGTTCACGATCTGGCGGCCGAATGGCACCGACTGACCGACCGGCCCTTTGTCTTTGCGGTCTGGGCCCTCCGCGACGGTGTCGATTTGGGCTCCCAGGAAGGCGTCTTTCGCCGCAGTCTCGAGCAGGGTCTGGCTGAGATGGATCATCTGGTGGAGGCGGCCGCCGCCGAATTGAACCTCGATTCGGCAGCCATCCGCGAGTATCTGACCGGTTGTCTGTCGTTCGAGCTCGGACAGGCCGAAAAGGAGGGTCTGAACGAGTTCTACCGGTTAGCCTACGACCAGGGTCTGCTCGATCGTTGGCAGCCGCTGGTCATACACGGTTGTTGCGACGATGCCGGTGATTCCGTAGAGTAGCCCGCACCATGAATCTCGAACCGTCCGGACGCCCAGTAGGAGGAATCCTGGGCGATGCCTTGTCCGGCCGCAGGATTTCGGCTGCGGACGCCCACCAACTACTCCTCGATGGCGATCTGCTGGATCTCGGACGGGCCGCCCATGAGGTCCGGTGCCGGATCAATGACCCGGAGCTCGCCAGCTACAACATCGATCGCAACATCAACTACACGAATGTCTGCGTCTACAAGTGCCGCTTCTGCGCCTTCTACCGCCCGCCGGGCGATGCGGAGGGCTATCTGCTGCCGTTCGAAGAGATCGGCCGCAAGGTCGAGGAGACCCTGGCCCTCAACGGGACCGGCGTCCTGCTGCAAGGGGGTGTGCATCCGGAGTTGCCGATCTCTTACTACGAGGATCTCCTGGGCTACATACGTGAGAACTATCCCGACATCCATCTGCACGCTTTCTCACCACCCGAGATCAAGTTCATCGCCAAGAAGGAGAGGCTCACCTTCTTCGAGGTGATCGCCAAGCTGAAGGCCGCTGGCCTCATGTCCATCCCTGGTGGTGGCGCCGAGTTGTTGTCCGACGATATCCGCCGGGAGGTTGCTGCCTACCCCAAGGCATCGGCGGCAGAGTGGATCGACATCATGCGCCAGGCCCATGCCAACGATCTGCGGACCTCAGCGACCATGATGTACGGCATGGGGGAAGACCTGGAAGCCAGGGTCGAGCATCTGCAACGCGTGCGGGATCTGCAAGACGAAACTGGTGGTTTTACCGCGTTTATCTCGTGGACCTTTCAGCGCGACCACACCGAGATGGAGCACATTCCAGAGATCTTCGCGCACGAGTACTTGAAGACACTGGCCGTATCGCGGCTGTTCATCGACAACATCGAGCACATGCAGACCAGTTGGGTGACCCAGGGCAAGAAGATAGGACAGCTGGGTCTGCGCTTCGGTGCTGATGACATGGGCTCCATCATGATCGAGGAGAACGTGGTCTCCGCCGCCGGTACCGCGTACCGGATGAGCCAGGACGAGATGGAACACCTCATCGTCTCGGCCGGATTCAGCCCCCGACAACGGACCAATCTCTACGGACGATTTGTCACCCGGGCGGACACGGCCGGTGCGGCTGACAAGTACCGACACGCACTGACACCCCAGAATCGGGATCTCGCTCCTTCGCCACTGCCGGTCATCTCTTGAGGGATGGCCAAGAAGCCTGCGCTGGTTCTGCTGACCGTCATCTCGCCACTCTTGCTGGCGACTCTGGCCTCTGACGCCGCACTGGCCGTTGGTCTGAGTGTGCCGTTGATCTGTGCACTACCGGTCCTTCTCATGGTCGTGGGCACCGGTGACCGTCGACCCCCGGGATGGACCCTGTTGACTCTCTGGCTGGTTCTCACCAGCATCTGGCTCACCTTGCTCTGGCTGTCGGCCTTCTGGGATCTCAGCCACCCTTCGGCAGGAGAGGCGACCGTTGTCCTGGTGCTGATGTTTGTCGGTCTCGGGTTGCTACCCCTGGTCCTGGTCGGTTGGACTTTTTGGCGCTGGTTCAGCAGCCAAGTCCCATCAACAGGGGATCTGCGAGGCCTTAGGGGAGGGGAGGGGTCTTGACCCTGCTACTGACCGTGGCCTCCCTGGCGGTGGTCACGGCGATCGGATTCTGGTCGTTTCGTCGCACCCGGACGCCGCGGGATTTCTTTATCGCCGGCCAGGGAGTCGGTCTCTGGGCGACAGCCATGGCGACGATGGCGGCGGCCTTCAGCGGCTTCGTCTTTCTCGGCGGGCCGGGTCTGACCTACCAGATGGGAGTGGGGTCGCTGGCGATCGTTCTGCCGGTGGGTTTTACCGCCGGGCTTCTCTGCTGGTCGGTGGCAAGACGGCTCAGGCTGCTGGCGGAGGTGCGGGAGGTCTTCACGATCCCTGATGCCATCGCTTGTCGTTTCGAGAGCCGGCCGACGACGGCCTTGACGATCCTGGCAGTGGTCGTGGGAACCATCGGTTACTTGGGAGCACAGTTCCTGGCCCTCGCGATTCTGCTCCAGTCCCTGTTCGATACTCGACAGCTCCTCGGTCCGTGGAGCCTATCGGTGGCTCTGCTGGCGGGGCTGGCGATCGTGGTCCTGTACAGCGTCCTTGGTGGCATGGTGGCCGGCATCTACACCGACATGGTGCAGGGCATCCTGATGTTGGTGGCGGCCCTGTTGGTCTTCTCTCGAGCTCTGTGGGTCAGCGGGGGACCCGAGGCGATGGTGGAGAGCATCAGCCGCAGCGAGCAGTTTCGGGGCTTTTTCGATCCCATGGGCAGCGGACAATCGGTCACGGTGCTGGGATTCTTCCTGGTGTTCGGCATTGGTGTTCTGGGGCAGCCGCACATGTTGCACAAGTTCTACATGATGAAAGATCCCCAGCAACTCAGATGGATGCCGATGATTCTGGGGGGCAGCCAGGCGCTATGCCTGTTGATCTGGGTGGGTCTGGGTCTGGCAGTCCCGGCCCTTGTAGCTCAGGGTCGGTTGGCACCGTTGGTGCTGGCCGACGAAGCGGCACCGCGATTCTTGTTGGAATTCGGACCTCCCGCGTTGACAGGCCTGGTGGTGGCGGCGGTCCTGGCAGCCATCATGTCCACCGCCGACTCCTTTCTCAACATCGGCTCGGCCGCGCTGGTACGCGACCTCCCCCGGCTCTTTGGCAAGAACGGAAGTCAACGACTGGTCCACGCACGGTGGGCAACCCTCGGCATCGCGCTGGCCGCTGCAGGTCTGGCTCTGACGTATGGGGATCTGGTGGCGCTGATGGGCACGTTCGCATTCGGTACACTTGGAGCAGCGCTGGCACCGGTCTTCGCCCTGGGCTTGAACTGGAAGCGGGTGACGGCCACGGCGGCGACGGCATCCATAGCCACGGGACTCACCGCAAGTCTATCTCTGGAGATGGTCAGGCGCCTGTCACCGTCCGGCACACTGGCCGAGATCGGGCTCGCCGCCGGCGCCTTGCCTTCTGCTGTGGCGCTGGTGACTTCTTTGAGTGTGTTGATGATTGTCTCCTGGCTTACTGGTGGCAACAAACGATCGGAGATCGCCGGAGATGTGTTGGCAGTGATGGAGAGTTGAAGGGTGAAGAGATTCCTGGTCAATCCGTCGGCCGGTCGTGGCAAGTCTCACCGCGCCCTCAGCACCTTGCAGCGCCTGTCCGACGAGGCCGAGTCGGAGTTGCGGCTGAGCAGGAGTGCCGAGGACCTGGTAGAGCAGGCGCGACAAGCGGTCGCGGACGGTGTCACACGACTTCTGGTGGCTGGTGGCGATGGCACCTTTCACTATGTGGCGCAGAGTCTGGTGGGGTCTGGATGTGCCCTCGGGGTCATCCCTCTGGGTCGGGGCAACGATTTTGCTACCGATCTCGGCGTGCCTCTCGAGCTGGAGGCGGCGATCCGATTCGCTCTGGCAGGTCCGGTCCGCAGAATCGATGTGGGACGTGTCAACAACCGTTTCTTCACGGGCTATTGTGGTGTCGGCTTCGATAGCGAAGCGGCCCAGGTCGCCCAGCGGGCGCCGGCGGTCTTCAGCGGACCGTTCACGTATGTCTATAGCGTCCTGCGCACCATGTTGACCTTCCGGCCGCCGACGCTGTCGGTGCAGCTGGATGGAGGGGAGTTTCAGGGCAAGGCAATGTTTGCCGTGGCCTGTAACATCTCTCGGTTTGGCGGCGGCATGCGGATTGCGCCCGACGCCAGAGTTGATGATGGAGCGCTGGATCTGGTGATTGTCAAAGAGCTGGGCAAGATTCAACTTCTACAGGTCTTCCCCAAGGTCTACAGCGGTAAACATGTCGGCCATCCAGCCGTGCAGATTGCCCGCACCCAGACAGCTACGGTTAGCGTCGACCGTTCGATGACCGTGGCTTGCGACGGTGAGCCGATCGGGCGAACCGATGGCAACTCGCTTGAGGTGTCTCTCGAGCCCCTCGCGCTGAGCGTTATCGGCGAAGCCTGAGCTAGCCCACGTCGAACTCGACGCCCTGCGCCAGCGGCAGCTCGGTGCCGTAGTTGATGGTACAGGTCTGGCGGCGCATGTAGATCTTCCAGGAATCGGATCCGGCCTCGCGACCGCCTCCGGTCTCCTTCTCTCCCCCAAAGGCACCGCCGATCTCGGCGCCCGAGGTGCCGATATTGACGTTGGCGATGCCGCAATCGGAGCCCACCGGCGAGAGGAATCGTTCCGCCGATAGCACGTTGGTGGTGAAGATGGCTGACGACAGACCCTGGGGAACGCTGTTGTGGAGATCGATGGCCGCCGCCAGATCCTCGACCTCGAACAGGTAGAGGATGGGAGCGAAGGTCTCGTCGCAGGTGATGGGCATGCCGCTGGTCGCCTCGACCAGAGTGGGCTCTACGAAGTACCCGGGGCGGTCGATCACGCCGCCGCCGTAGAGAATTCGACCACCCTGCTCCTGGGCTTTGATCAGTGCCTCCTGCATGTCCTCGACGGCGCGGGCATCGACCAGGGGGCCCATCAGGTTTCCAGGATCCAAGGGATCGCCGATACTGATGGACTTGTAGGCGTCGATCAGCCGCTGTTTCATCTCGGCAGCAATCCCCTTTTGGAGGATGAGCCGACGGGTGGTGGTGCAGCGCTGCCCGGCCGTGCCGACTGCAGCAAAGAGAACGGCCCGCAGAACCATGTCGAGATCGGCATCGTCCATGGCGATGATGCCGTTGTTACCGCCGAGCTCCAGTAGGCTCCGGCCCAGCCGCTGGGCCACGGCTTCGCCGATCTTTCGACCCATGGCCACCGAGCCGGTGGCCGAAATGAGGGGTACGCGGGAATCTCTCACCAGCGGATCCCCAACTTGATGCCGATCGCCCACTGCCAGGCAAAATATCGGGGGAGCGTCGTTGGTTTCCAGTACCCGTTGCGCGATGTTCGTGATCGCGATCGAACAGAGTGGGGTCTTGGATGACGGCTTCCAGATCATCGAGTCGCCGCAGATCGCTGCCACTGTAGAGTTCCAAGCCCAAACTGCGACCGGAAAGTTGAAGGCCGTGATGATGCCTACGGGACCGAGTGGGTGCCACTGCTCATACATCCGGTGCTCGGGTCGCTCGGAGTGCATGGAAAGACCGTAGAGTTGTCTTGACATGCCCACCGCCAGGTCCACCATGTCGATCATCTCTTGCACCTCGCCGAGACCCTCGCTGAGAATCTTGCCCATCTCCAGTGTCACCAGCCGACCCAGCGCTGCCTTGTGCTGGCGTAGCTCGTTGCCCAGTTGACGGGCAACCTCTCCCCGTCGCGGTGCCGGCCAGGTTCGCCATTCCTGGAAGGCCTCCTGGGCGGTGGCGGCGACCTCCTCGTAGTCGGTGGAAGTTGCCGAGCGGACGCTGGCAATCAACTCGCCGGTAGCGGGGTTCAGGGAGTCGATCGCCGGACCCTGGGTGTCGAGCCAACGGCCACAAAAGGCTCCAGAGTTGTTGTCGGCGATGCCCAGGGAATCGAGGATCTCCTGGATTTAGGAGGCGGTGGCGACACTGGTCATGGGAGCTCTCCTTCAAGTTGTTGGTAGCTTCTCCACAGGAATTGCGGAAAACCCTGTTGAAAAACCGACCCTCGAGTGACTCAAACCATCATTTTTCGGCACTTTGGCACGATTTGCACAGTTTCTTGTGCAAACTTTATAACTTCTTTGTTTTCAATTACTTCTGTAATCAGGCCCGAAGCCTCGGGAATCGGGTTGGAGGACCTATCTTGTTGATTTTCCGCAGCTTATGAAGCTTGTGCAGGCTCTGGGGCTCAAACCACCGTCGCCAGAGCTCCAGTCAGCCGATCGAGACCCTCGTCGGCTTCATCCCGGGTCAGGGCCAGATTGGGTCGGAAACGGATGGCCCGTTCGCCCGAGGCCAGGCCAAGAACATCGGCGTCCAGCATGGCTCGCAGCACCGCGTCTCTCATCTCACTATCGGCCAGATCGAAAGCCACAAACATTCCCCTGCCACGAGAGTTGGAGACTCTGTCGGCATAGGTTTCCTCTAGCTTGCGAAAGCCAGCGAGGATGTACTCACCGACAGTGGCGGCGTTTGCCAACAGATTCTCTTCTTCGATGATCTCCACATAGCGCTGGCCGCGGACCATGTCGACCAGATTGCCGCCCCAGGTCGAATTGATACGGCTCGAGACCTTGAAAACGGATTCCACCTCGTCCAGGCGACTCGTGGCGCAGATGCCACAGACTTGCGCTTTCTTGCCGAAGGCGAACAGGTCGGGTATCACGTCGAAGTGTTCGAACGCCCACCACTTGCCTGTGGTGCCAAATCCGGTCTGCACCTCGTCGAAGATCAGCAGGAAATCCCCTTCGTCGGCCAGATCTCGGAGATGCCGCAGAAACTCGGGGCGGAAATGGTTGTCACCACCTTCGCCCTGGATGGGTTCGAGGATGAGTGCCGCGATGTCGTCGGGATGACGAGTGAGGGCCTGTTTGATCTCGGCAATGCTCTGTCGCTCAGCAGTCTCCACCGCTGACAGCACCTCGGGTGTGGCGGGGAAACTCAGTTTCGGATTGGTGACTCGTGGCCACTCGAAACGGGGAAAGTACTGGTATTTCTTCGGATCGGCCGTATTGGTCAGGGAAAGAGTGTAGCCACTGCGGCCGTGAAAGGCCTGCCGGAAATGGATGACCTGAGATCCCTTCTCCCCCTTGCCCGCGGCCAGGTTCCGGCGGACCTTCCAGTCGAAGGCTGCCTTGAGGGTGTTCTCCACGGCGAGGGCGCCACCGGAGATGAAGAACATACGCTGGTTCAGGGGTTCGGGAACCGTGCGGGCGAAGGTCTCGACGAATTCGGCCATCTGGGTGGTGTAAAGATCAGAGTTGGACGGTTTGTTCAATGCTGGCAGCAAGATGCGTTCGCGGAACTCGGGTGTGTCCAGCAATGGATGGTTGTACCCCAGGGGGCAGGTCGAGAAGCAGGTGAACAGGTCCAGCAGGGTCCGACCACGCAGACTGTCGAAGAGATGGGCTCCCTGGCTCTTTTCGAGGTCCATCACCAGGGGATAGCCATCGACGAGCATGTGTCTCTTGAGACGCTCGTGGACATCCTCCGGCGAGATGCGAATAGACGACTCGGTGGTAGAGATCATGGGAAATCCTCCCGATGAGATGCACAGAGTTGAAAGGGGGGGTCCGAAGATGCTCGAAGGGAGCAGACCAGGGTCAGCCGGACTCCCGGGCGGGAATAATCGTAGCACCGGCGATTCTGGGGGGTCAATCGAAACGCTGCTGTTGTGGAGCGCGCTGACGCACCGGTTCTCCCGCTACCACCGTGCGGTTTCTGCCGGTCTCCTTGGCCACATACATGGCCGCGTCGGAGAGTCGTAGCAGCGTGCTCTTGCTCTGCTCGGTGGAGATCTCGCCGCTGACGTGACGCTTCAGGGAAGCGACTCCGATGGAGCAGGTGATCCCGGTCAAGCTGAGGACGTCGGGCTGTACCTCGCCGGGTTGACTGCAAAAAGTCGAGCTGACGATGGCGTCGCGCATTTCCTCCGCCACATCGATGGCCTGGTCGAGACTCATCCCTGGTGCGGCGACGACAAACTCGTCACCTCCATAGCGAGCACAGATTGCCTCGACCTCTTGGGCGATGCCGTCCAGCAGCTGGCCAGTCTCCCGCAGGACCTGACTGCCTGCCAGATGGCCGTGCGAGTCGTTGACCCGCTTGAAGTAGTCCAGGTCGATGAACAGCAGCGATAGATCTCGTTCGGATTTCTGGCACTGGTCGATCATCTGGGTCAGGGCAATATGGAGGTAGCGATCGTTGTACAGCCCGGTGAGGTTGTCCTTCTTGGCGATCTCCTGGGCCAGTCGACCATCGAGGACGTTCTGGATCGAGATCGAGATATAGCCCGCAAAGATCTCCAGCAGGTTCAGATCCTGCTGGCTGTACTCCTCTGCCTGGAACCTGTTTACTAGTTCCAGCACTCCACAGACCTCCTGCTCGATACGGATGGGAATGGCGACCAGCGAGCGGGTGTGGTAGTCGGTGGCCTCATCGAAAACGGGGTTGAACAGCTGGTCCTCGTTCAACCGGACGGCCCGATAAGACTCACCGGTGATGTAGACATGTCCGCCGATTCCCTTGACGGCCGCCACCTGCTGTCCCACCAGCGTTTCGGCCTTCTCACCGAAGGCGGCGATGAATGTCAGGTTGTTGCGGTCTCGCTCTCGCTGTTTGTCGACGGGATTGTCAAGGAGGATCGAGCCAGCCTCGGAAGGCACGAACTCGTTGGCCTTCCTCAGGATGGCTACCAGGTTGTCGGACAGGTTCATCTCGAGTGGGAAGGCGTGGCCGGCCCGTCGGCGCTCGAGAAAGTCCACTAATCTGGGTGCCTGGAGACAGTGAAAATCGGTCATCACGGCTGTCTCGATATCGGATTCCGTGCAGCCAGGCTCCGGACGATTGCCACTTTAGCGCAAGCAGAGGTGTTTGGGCTGTGAACCCTCAACATCGCCGCGGAAGGATTCGATTCGAAGGCCAGCAGGCGGGACCTGATGTCACGCCTGTGCAAAGATGCCCTGGCGATGAGTAGCGTGACAAAGACCAACGCGGGTGGAGGAGAAATACCACTGCGGAAGCGGTATGGCCAGCACCATCTGACACGGGCTACGATCTGCACCCCGTTGGTCGATTTCCTGGATCCGACGGGCGGCTGGGTGGTGGAGATCGGCCCTGGAGGTGGAGTGCTGACGCGGCGACTGCTGACGGCCGGGGCGCGGGTGATCGCAGTGGAGATTGATACGGCCTGGGGGCTGTTTCTTGGTCAGCGTCCCGAGATAGCGCTCGCAAACCTCGTCGTCGGCGACGCCCTGGAGATCGAATGGGGCCGCTGTCCGGTGGGTACTCTGGTGACCGGGAATCTGCCTTTCAACATCAGCACGGTTCTGATCGAGCGTCTGTTGCCCCATTGGGGGCAGGTGCCCCGGGCGGCTTTTCTCGTCCAGAAAGAGGTGGGTGATCGCCTGTTGGCGGTGCCTGGAGAGGACGCCTACGGCGCTCTCAGCGTCCTCACGGCGGCCCGAGCCAGGGTCGCGATGTTGGGGCGGGTCGGCCGAGGGAGCTTTCGTCCACCGCCCAAGGTCGACGGCGTCTTTGTCGGTCTGACGCTCGTAGAGCCCGTCCATGATGAAGAAGAGATGGCTCGATTCACCGCTACCGTCAGGCTCTCTTTCTCCCAGCGCCGGAAGCAGCTGCGGAATGCGCTGACTGCTGGCTGGGGGCGGCAGGAAGCGGTCCGCTCCCTCGGGGTCGCCGGCATCGATCCGCGTCGACGAGCGGAGGAGCTGTCCCTCGAGGAATATCTCCGGCTCCACGAAGCCCATCGACAATCGGCACAGCGAGCCCCAGGTCGATGCGGTCCCCTCGTCTGACATCGGGCCGGTGGCAGGGTGAGATAATGCAGGCTAGACTCCCGCGGGAGTCGCAAACAGGAGGATGACACCCTGCCCAAGACCGCTGCAGGTTCCAGCAAGAAGGCACCCCGTCCCCGCCTCACCGCCGAGAAGCGCACCGAGCTTCTCGGGATTCTATTGGTCGTATTTGCACTGCTGTTGGCGGCCAGCCTGATTACATACCATCCGCAAGATCCCAGTTTTCTTCACGAGACCTCGATGGACGAGGGGGTCGCCAACCTGGTCGGGCCCCTGGGTGCACAGATCGCCGCCTTCACCTTTGCGACCTTTGGTGTGGTGTCGCTGCTCATCCCGCTCTTGTTGGTCGCAGCAGGTTGGCAAAGGCTCAAGGGTCGGGATGGGGCGAAGATCGTTGGCCGTGGATTTGGCGCCATCGTTCTCCTGCTGAGCTTGCCTGCGACCCTGCAGATTGTGGCCGGTGCCGTCTCCTGGCGCGGGATGCCTATCGCAGCTGGGGGGCTGACGGGCAAGCTCATTGCCGAGTTCCTGGCCCGAAATCTGAACAGGACGGGAGCTTTTGTCGTGCTGGTGGGAGCTGTTCTCATCGGGGTCGCTCTCCTGCTGCAATCGACTCTCGGCGAGTTTCTCTCCCGGTGGTCCCAGTGGATTCGGCAGGCATCGCAGAATCTCAGGCTCTCTTGGCTGCGGCGCCGCGAGCGCAAGAGCAAGGAGAAGTCCCGCCGGCGGGTGATGGCCAAGCATCTGGAACGGGCCGCGGAGAAGGAAAGGGTCCAGGCGATCTCTACCGGGAAGGCTGTCGAGCGGACCCCTGAGACCGAAGAGACATCCAGCAGCGCCCCAATGCGGGTCACGGAGAAGTCTGGCGAAGGCGGCTTCGCCATGCGCCGGGTCCGGGTGCCAGCCAAACCGGCTGCGAGGCAAGCGCCCGCCGCCAAGTCCAAACCCAAACCGCAGCGACAGATTCCGTTCGCCGACGGCCAGACCGAGGGATCGTCGCTGCCGCCATTGAACCTTTTGCAGTTGGACCCCGTCGAGTCGAACGTCGACGAGAACGAGCTGGTCAGGCTGGGCGAGGCGATACGCAGCCGGTGTGCCGAGTTCGGGGTCGAGGGCACGGTGGTGGGAATCAGCCCCGGACCGGTGATTACTGTCTACGAATTTCAACCGGCACCGGGCGTCAAGGTCAGTCAGATCGTCAGCCTCCAGGACGACCTGGCCCTGGCGCTAAAGGCCGAGTCTGTGCGGGTCGAGCGCCTGGCGGGCCGCTCGACGCTGGGGATCGAGGTGCCCAACAAAGGGCGTGGCCTGATTCACCTCGGCTATCTGCTGTCACGAGACGAATTCCGCAAGGCACCCTCGAGCCTGACCGTCGCCCTGGGGACCACCATTCACGGCGAGCCTTACTACGCCGATCTGGCGACCGCACCCCACCTACTGGTAGCCGGCGCAACCGGTGCTGGCAAGAGTGTGGGTCTGCAGAGCATGATCACCTCCATCCTCTACAAAGCCCACCGGGATGAAGTGCAGTTCATCTTCATCGATCCCAAGCGCATCGAGCTTGGCGTCTATTCCCATATCCCTCATCTCAAGGCCGAAGTCGTGGTGGAGCCCAAGAAGGCGGCCAACGCTTTGCGCTGGGCCGTGGCCGAGATGGAGCGGCGATACCGACTCCTGGCCGAGGCCCATGTGCGTTCCATCGATTTCTACAATCGGGCTATCAAAGATCCGGCGGTGAGAAAACGTCTGGCCCTCTCCGAGGGCGAGATCGAGATCGCCGAGACCGATGTCAAACCCCTGCCCTACTATGTGATCGTCATCGACGAGCTCGCCGACCTCATGCTGGTAGCGGCATCGGAGGTCGAATCTTCCATCGCCCGTCTCGCCCAGATGGCGAGAGCCGTGGGTATTCATCTGATCATCGCCACGCAGAGACCTTCCGTGGACGTTCTGACCGGCACCATCAAGGCAAACTTCCCCTGCCGGCTCTCCTATGCGACAGCCAGTCGACACGATTCCCGCACGATACTCGACCAGATCGGGGCGGAGAAGCTGTTGGGCAATGGGGACATGCTATTCATGCCGGCGGGCACGTCGCGCATTATCCGGCTCCATGGTGGCTACGTGGCAGAGCAGGAGACGGCGGCTCTGGTCCGGTGGGTGACGAAGCAAGGCAAGCCGGCGCTGGATCCGGCGGTGCTGGAACCGCCGCCCGAGGAGGAGAAGGCCGGGGCCGGCGGTGGCGGTGGGGATGACGAGCTGTTCGATGAGGCGGCACGAATGGTCGTGGCGCAGGGCCAGGCATCGGCAAGCTTTCTGCAAAGGCGGATGCGTATTGGCTTCTCCCGCGCTGCCCGACTCATTGACATGATGGAGCAGGACGGCCTGCTGGGACCACCCCGGGGGAGCAAGCCCAGGGAGGTCCTGGTCAAGTCCGACTATTTCTCCGAGATCGACGACAGCCGAGAAGAGGTCTGAGAGCTGGACAGCCTGGTTTTCTTCGGCACGCCCGAGTTTTCAGTGCCCACGCTGAGGGCACTCTGCGAGGGAGGGCGACAGCCGGTGCTGGTGGTCACGCAACCGGCCCGACCCAGTGGGCGTGGCCGCAGCGTACGGCAGCCTCCCGTCGCCGAGTGGGCTGAGGCTCGGAGTCTGAATGTACTGCAGCCTTCTGATGTTCGGGAGCCGGAGTTTCTCGATCGACTTGCAGTCCACTCTCCGACAACGGCGGTGGTCGTGGCCTTCGGGCAGATTTTTCCCAAAGCCCTTTTGCAGCTGCCTGTTCGAGGGTGCATCAATGTCCACGCTTCTTTGCTACCCAGATACCGAGGTGCGGCGCCGATCCAGGCGGCCATCATCGCTGGCGAGCAGACGACAGGGGTAACCACCATGCTCATGGAGGAGGGGCTGGATACCGGTCCCATCCTGCTCCAAAGGGAGCTGGACATCGGTCAGAACGAGACCGCTGGTGAGCTGGCCGCACGACTCTCGGAGGCGGGCGCCGAGCTGCTGTTGACAACTCTCGAGGTGCGGGATCAGGGTCGTCTCGAGCCCCGTCCGCAACAAGATTCCGAAGCTACCTTGGCACCCCGACTGCGCCGCCGGGATGGCATCATCGATTGGAATCTGGAGGCCGTCGACATCTTCAATCTGATGCGTGGGCTGACACCGTGGCCCGGGGTCTCGTCCTCGCTGCGGGGGCAACCGATCAAAGTCCTCTGGGGGCGACCGGTGGAGGGAGCAGAGGTAGAGGGATCCGATCCGGGCACGATTCTCGGAAACCGTGACGACCGTCTGCTGGTCTCCTGCGGTCGACACTCGGTCTTTGGCATCGAGCGGTTGCAGAGAGCGGGTCGAAAGCCATTGCCGGCAAGCGCTTTTGCCAACGGTGAGAGGCTCGAGGCGGGAGAGCGTTTCGGTTGAAGCCGGTACCGGGAAACGTCCGTTCGTTGGCGGCGTGGTCTGTCGATCGGACTCTGGACGCCAGACGACCGGCAGATCGGTTTCTGGGGAAGGCCGAGAAGGATCTCGATCTCCGTGATCGTCGACTCTTGCGAGAGCTCGTCCTGGGGAGTCTCCGTTGGCTGAGGCGACTGGATCACGTCGTCGAATCAGCCAGCTCGAGACCGCTGGCGGCGATCGAGTCGCCTCTCAGATCGCCTCTCCGTGTGGCTGTCTACCAACTGCTCTTTCTGGAGCGAGTACCCGCCCATGCGGCCGTCCACGAGGCGGTAGAGGAGGCGCGAAGACGGAGCCACCGCGGTGGGGCCGGTTTTGTCAACGCCGTGCTACGGCGGATCTCCAAGTCGGCCCATCTCGAAGCCTGGCCGGTTCGAGAGGGGAGTCTCGGGCGTCGTCTGGCGATCGAGACAAGCCACCCCGACCTTCTGGTCGAGCGCTGGCTCGAGCAATTCGGCGAACAGCGGACACGAGACCTTCTGGTGGTCAACAATCGACCCAAGCCGTGGCAGGTGCTGACGTTTCGCCAGCGTGGAGGACGCGACGAGACAGCGGCCCATCTGGCTGTGGACGGAGTTGTCACCGAGCCCTCATCGGTATCCCCGTTGGGACTGGTAGTGACGGCTGGTCAGCCACTCGACACCGATGCCTTCAGCCGCGGCTCGATCTATTTGCAGGATGTGGCCAGCCAGGCAGCTGCTCTGATCCCGCCACCGGAGCCAGGCGAGAGGGTGGTCGACATGGCGGCAGCACCGGGTGGCAAGTCGTTCAGCCTGTTGGCCCTGGAGCCTGGGATCGAGATTGTCGCGGTCGACGTGGATCAGGCGAGATTGAGGGTGTTGGAGACCAACCGGGATCGCCTCTGCTTGCATCTTCCGATAGTGCAGGCCGATGGGCTCTACCCACCACTGCGCACCGCCTTTGATCGGGTTGTCCTGGACCTGCCTTGCACCGGCACCGGCACGTTGCGCAAGAACCCGGAGCTCAAGTGGCGAATCGACGAGCAAGAGATCCAGCGGCTCAGCCGGCAAGGTCTCGAGATGTTGAGAGCCGGGTCAGAGTTGGTCCGACCAGGAGGAGTCCTATCGGTGGTGACCTGCTCGCTGGAGCCGGAGGAGAACGCCGAGGTCGTGGCCCGGTTTCTCGCGGAGCAAAGCGAGTTCGAGCTCATGCAGTTGGCGGGCAGCCTACCCGCGCCTCTCGACCAAGGGGTGGACGGCAAGGGCAGATGGCAGATCTTGCCAGCCGACGTCCACGACGGCTTCACGGTGCATGTATTGCAGAGAAGTCGTTGATCCGCCTGCGGCGGTCAGCGGGTGTCCCGGTAGCGGCGGACCAAACGCTCGGGGGGCACTCCCAGAAAGAAGAGCGTCCAGATCCACCAGTTGTTGGCGATGGTCTTGAGGACGCCATTCTGAACGTAGCGGCGCGCTGAGGTAGTTACCGGTCGAGGGATGATTCCGATGGCGCCTTGCCGTTTGAGACGGCGTATGAAGTCCAGGTCTTCGAGGATCGGCCAGTCCCGAAAGCCACCCAGTTGGTTGAAGGCAGAACGGGTGGCGAATTGCGCCTGGTCGCCCAGTGGGATTCGGGTCAATCGAGTGCGGATCTCCACCAGCTTCGAGCTCAGACGTAGAAGAGGACGGTCATCGTCGAACCGGGCCAGAAACCCGCCACCGATTCGACCCCGCTCGACCTCGCTGCGCACGGCCTCGAGCGCTCCCGGGGGCAGCTGGGTGTCGGCATGAAGAAACAGCAGGACGTCGGCTCGAGTTGCGAGCACTCCCCGGTTCATCTGAGGTCCTCGTCCCCGGGAACCGCTGACCAGCGGGGCTCCCAATTCCGAGGCCACCAAAGGAGTGGAATCGGTGCTACCGCCGTCGCTGATCACCACCTCATCGGCAAGATCGATCACGGTCGGCAGATGGCGACGGAGAGCCTCTTCTTCGTTCAGGGTAGGGATGACAACGGCGACGGTGATGGCCGACAAAGTGGCGAGATGCTAGCATACGTACCACCCTCCATGACCTCCCGCCGCACCTTCAGCCACCTCGATAACCAAGGCCGAGCACGCATGGTCGATGTGTCAGAAAAGGCCGTGACACGGCGTATTGCGGAAGCTTCTTGTCGGGTGATCATGTCGACGGAGACAGTCGATGCCCTCTCCGACCTGCCAAAAGGTGATGCCATCGCGGTAGCGAGGCTGGCCGGGGTCCAGGGGGCCAAGCGAACGGCGGAGTTGGTTCCCCTGGCGCATCCCTTGGGGCTGGAGCAGGTGGAGGTGGAGTTGGCACCGGGCGAGGGCGGCGTGGAGATTCGCAGCCGGGTGATCGTCAACGCCCGGACCGGTGCCGAAATGGAAGCCCTGGTAGCCTGCTCGACAGCCGCCCTCGCGCTCTATGACATGGTCAAGGCGGTAGAGCGGCAGACGGTGATCACCGATCTAAGACTCGAGCACAAGAGCGGCGGGCGGAGCGGGGAGTATCGACGCCAGGAATGATTCGAACCGGTCTCGATCGGTTGTTGCAGAACCCCGCGGCCCTGGCGGGGCGTCGATACGGCCTGCTCTCCCATGCCGCGGCGCGCAGCTCGAACCTGCAGCCTATCCACCTGGCCCTCAGGCGAGCCGGGGCGCCTGAGCCGGTACTCCTCTTCGGTCCCGAACACGGCTTCTACGGGGTGGAGCAAGACATGATCCCGTCGGTGGATGAAACCGATCCGTGGACCGGGCTCCCCACCCTCTCCCTCTATGGCGAGTCGGAAGAATCGCTGCGGCCGCAACCGCAAATCATGTCCGGACTCGATCTTCTGGTCATCGACATGCAAGACGTTGGCGCCCGCTACTACACGTATGCGGCGACGGGAATCTGGGCGGCAGCCTTGGCGCTGGAGCTGGGAATCGAGGTCTGGATTCTGGATCGGCCCAATCCCCTCGGTGGTCAGGAGGTGGAGGGAAATCTTCGCCGTGACGATCTCCAGTCGTTTGTCGGCGCCTTTCGTATGCCACCCCGCCACGGGTTGACGCTGGGCGAGATCGCACGACTGGAGGCCCGGCGGGGAGAGTGGCCTGACGGCTGCCGCATCTGGGAGGTCGAGGGCTGGTCCAGGGAGATGCTCTGGCACGAGATCGGTCGCCCCTGGGTGGCTCCATCCCCCAACCTGCCTACAGCGGAGATCGCCTTTCTCTATCCGGGCCTCTGTCTGGTGGAGGGTACCGAGCTGTCCGAAGGTCGTGGCACCACGCGACCGTTCGAACTGGTGGGTGCTCCCGGGATCGATGCCGTAGATCTGGCCGATGAGCTTTCGACTCGTGGCTTGGCGGGAGTCGAGTTCGTGCCGACGTTCTTTCGGCCCCAGTTCCACAAACACAGTGGTGAAGTCTGCGGCGGAGTCGAGGTGCGTGTAACTGATCTGTGGGCTCTGCGGCCTTTCCGCTGCGGTGTGGAGCTGTTGGCAGCGGTCCGTAAGGTGGCTCCAGACAGCCTGGTCTGGAGGCAAGAGGCCTACGAGTTTGTCGGCGATCGCCCGGCCATCGATCTGCTTGCGGGCGACTCTGTCCTCCGTTTGGCTCTGGAGAGGGGCGAAGAGCCGGAATCGTGGATCTCTTCCTGGAATGAGGATGAGGAGGCCTTCCGCTTGGAGTGCAGCGAGATCCTGCTCTATCCCGAAGTGAGATGACGGTCTGCAAAGGGGCCAGGCTGTCAGGCAGCGGTTGACCCCCTTCGGGGGCGGTGCATAGAATGCCGCTACGCGGCAAAAACTCGTCAGTCCCCGTCTATCGAACCGAGAATGACCACTTCGAACATCGATTTCTTCTTGCCGGGACCCACCTGGGTGAGAGAAGACGTGCTCCAATCCCTCACGGGTCCCATGATGGGGCACCGCTCATCGGGGTTCAAAGATCTGTATGCCTCGCTGGCTCCCCGTCTACAGCAGGTATTCCGCACTCAGGGCGATGTCCTCGTGGCTACGGGCAGCGCCACCCTGATCATGGAGAGCGCCATCCGCTCTACCGTCGCCTCGGATGTCCTGAACCTGACCTGTGGCGCCTTCTCGGAGCGCTGGCATGCCATCAGCCTCGCGGTGGGCAAGAAGGCCGATCGGGTAGAGGTGCCCTGGGGTCGGGCAGTCGAACCCGATCTGGTTCGCCAGGCGTTGCGACGCAAACGCTATGAAGCGGTCACCATGGTTCACAGCGAGACTTCGACCGGTGTCCTCAATCCGATCCAGGAAATCGCCCAGATCATCCGCCAGGAGAGCGACGCGCTGGTCCTCGTCGACACGGTCTCTTCGCTGGGCGGAGCCCGGGTGGAGGTAGATGACTGGGGGCTCGACGTGGTTTTGGCCAGCACGCAGAAGGCCCTGGCGGTGCCGCCGGGGTTGACGCTGTTCAGTCTTTCCAGCCGGGCCGCGGACCGCGTCGAGTCCATTGAGAACCGGGGCTTCTACACGGACTTTCTTCGGTACCGGAACAATCATCACAAGTCCAGCACGATCACGACACCGGCGGTCTCCATCGTCTACGCACTCGACCGGCAGCTCGATGTGATTCTGGACGAAGGGATGGAGGCGCGGTGGGAGCGGCACGCCGCAATCCAGGCCATGACAGCCAAATGGGCGGGTGCCAACGGTTTCGAGTTCGCCTCCCAGGAGGGCTCCCGGTCACCCACGATCAGCTGCCTGCGTCCCCCCGATTCCGTCACCGCTCCGGACTTGGTTGCCGAGCTGGCCGGGCGCGGTGTGGTGGTTGGTGGGGGCTACGGACGCTGGAAGCCCGAGACCTTTCGCATCGGTCACATGGGCGAAGTGAGGGGTCGGGATTTGGAACGGCTGTTCCTGACCATCAATGAGCTGGTCGGCAGCCGCTGAGGGTCTGCACCTATGCATCGAATACTGATTGCCGATCCGTTAGCCGAAGCTGGTCTGGAGATCCTGCGAGCAGCCGGCATGGAGATCCATCTGCTCAGCGCCGATGAGCGCCCAAGACTGCACGAGATCGTCGCCGATTTCGATGCCCTGGTAGTCAGGAGCATGACCCAGGTAGACAGGTCTCTGCTCGAAGCGGGGCGACAGCTGAAGGTTGTGGGTCGGGCCGGCATCGGCGTCGACAACGTGGATGTGGCCGCCGCCACCGAACGTGGAATCCTGGTCGTCAACGCGCCGACGGCGAATCTGGTCTCGGCCACCGAACATACGTTTGCACTGCTGCTGGCGTTGGCCCGAAACGTTACGGCAGCCAACGTCTCGTTGGCCGCTGGCGAATGGAATCGCAAGCAATTCCTGGGTTGCGAGCTGCACGGCAAGACCCTCGGCGTTGTAGGTCTCGGTCGCATCGGTCAGGGTGTTGCGGCGCGGGCTCGGGCTTTCGGGATGAAAGTGGTGGCCTACGACCCCTTCCTTGATGCCTCAGCCGCCCGACGGCTGGATGTGGAGCTGGCCGAACTCGACGAGGTCCTGGCATCGGCGGACGTTGTGTCCCTCCACACACCGCTGACCGACCAGACCCGGGATCTCATCGACAGCAGGCGCATTGCACTCATGAAGCCTGGTGCCATTCTGGTGAATTGCGCCCGCGGTGGGATCGTCGACGAGACAGCTCTCCTCGAGGCTCTGGAAGACGGGCGCCTGGGCGGCGCCGCGCTCGATGTTTTTGCCGAGGAGCCACCCACCGACCGGGGTCTGGTGAATCATCCGCGGGTCGTCGCCACGCCCCATATCGGAGCCCAGACTCGAGAAGCCCAGGTGCGGGTAGCCACCGAGACGGCCAAGATGATCCTGGCCGCCCTGGATGGCTCCCTGGCTGTGACCGCCGTCAACCTGCCGTTCATGTCAATCGGCAGCGCCGGCGAGTCTTTTCTGGCCCTTGGAGAGCAGCTCGGTCGTCTGGCGAGCTCGCTGCTCGGTGGCAGCCTGCTGGAAGTAAGAGTCGAGCTCTGGGGGGTGGACGAAGAGATTCGTGTGCCAACCACCGTGGCGGCGGTGAAGGGAGCGCTGACACCGTTCCTGGGCGAGGCCGTCAATTTCGTCAACGCTGAAAAGGTGGCAGAAGGGCGCGGCGTAGAGGTGGTGCGGTCGATCCATCATCAGAGTGGTGAATACCCCCATTTGGTCGCGGTCAGGTTAAAGGGAGAGGCCGGGGAGGTGGACGTGGCGGGCACCGTCTTTGGCGATCGCGAGCCCCGGGTCGTGCGGATCGAGAGCTACCGTCTCGAATTTCGACCCAAAGGCTTTCTGCTGGTGTTGCGGAACCTGGACGTGCCAGGGGTCGTCGGTAAGGTCGGGACTCTTCTGGGTGAGGCCGCCGCCAATATTGCAGAGATCCACCTGGCTCGCAGCCACGAAGGCGAAGAGGCCATGGCCGTGGTGCGGCTCGATGGGGACCTGGAGCCGGAGACCCTGGGTCGCCTGGCCGAGATTCCCGAGGTGACCGACGTCCGTTTGGTAGACCTGGGAGGGAAGTGAGTTGAAGGTCGGACTGGTATTCGGAGGTCGAAGCGTCGAGCACCGAGTGTCGGTGAACTCGGCCAGAACAGTGGCCGCGGGTCTGCGCGACGCGGGCCACGAGGTAGTGGCTCTCGGCATCGCCCAGGATGGATGTTGGGTCGATGGCGATCGCAGCGAAGCCGCCTTGAACGGTGAGATCGACTCCCTCGGTCCGACCGACAATCGTATCCACGACACTCTGCACCATTTACTGGCGTCCGAGATCGAGATCCTGTTCCCTGTTGTTCATGGAACCTGGGGGGAAGACGGAACCCTGCAAGGGCTCTGCGAAATGTTGAATCTCCCCTATGTGGGTGCCGATGTGACGGCAAGTGCTCTCTCCATGGACAAGGTGCAGTGCAAGCGGCTCCTGAGCAGTTGTGGACTGGCCGTGGTCGACTACGAGGCGGTCACCGCAGACCAGATGCAACGGTCGGAGGATGAATGTCTGCGACGGATCGAGCGTCTGACCATGCCTCTGTTCGTGAAGCCGAGCTGTGGTGGCTCCAGTGTGGGGGTGCGTCGTGTCGATCGTCGGCCTGATCTACCTCAGGCCCTCGGTTTTGCCCTGCGATTCGACGACTCGGTGGTGGTGGAGAAGGAGATCGAGGGTCGGGAGCTGGAGTGCTCGGTCCTCGGCGACCGGGAGCTCGAGGCGTCGGTGGTCGGTGAGATCGTCCCTGGCAACGAGTTCTACGATTATGCGGACAAGTACCTGCAGGATCAGGCTGAGCTCCTGATGCCCGCCGATCTGCCCGAGTCGGTGGCGGCAGAGGTTCGGAACCTGGCCGTCCGCGCCTTTGCCGCAGTAGGTGGCAGTGGCATGGCTAGGGTCGACTTTCTCCTGTCGCGGGACGGTTCCCTCTATATCAACGAAATCAACACCCTGCCCGGATTCACCCGCATCTCCATGTACCCCAAACTCTGGGAGCTCTCGGGTCTGCCCCTGCCCGATCTTGTCCATCGCCTGGTAGAGATCGGAGTGGCCCGACACCAGAGGAGGCTGCAGCTCGACGGAGCCATCAAAGAGTGGCTCGCCGAGATCGGTTCCTGAGACTCAGAGCTGCGTCAGGAAGGAGTCGATGCCGCGCTTCTCGAGCTCCCTCTGAGTTCGTTTCGCCTTTTTCAGCTTGGTGAACGGCCCGAGCCGGATCCTGTGCCAGGAACCATCCGAGGAGAGCTTGACGTCAGGAAACTCGGCCCGCAGGTCCCGGTACAAGGCCTTGGCCTGTTCATTGTCTCGAAAGGCCCCGGCCTGAAGCCAGTAGGCAGCGGATTGGGCAGAGACAGAGGTCCCACCGACGACGCGGATCTCCACGGGTGCGACCCCCGGGCCCAACATGTCGAGTTGCTTTGCAGCTGCGCGAGATAGATCGATGATCCGTCCCTTGACGAAGGGACCCCGATCCGTGATCCGGACTTCTACCTGGCGACCATTCTCCCGGTTACGAACCTCGACAACCGAGTTGAATGGCAGGGTCCGGTGGGCAGCAGTGAGCTCGTTCATGTCGTAGATCTCACCGT
>Ga0255052_10000163_pt1 | contig 49996 bp, 43 predicted proteins | sample JV7_2_21_MG_FD_188632 | JGI IMG/M metagenome (GOLD analysis project Ga0255052, IMG submission 188632) | Seawater microbial communities from Jervis Inlet, British Columbia, Canada - JV7_2_21 | ecosystem: Environmental > Aquatic > Marine > Inlet | place: Canada: British Columbia | collected...
AATGTTAAAAAAATTCAAAGCTGACCTGCATATACATACATGCCTTTCTCCTTGTGCCGACCTGCATATGAGTCCACTTGAAATAACAAATACGGCATCTAAAAACGGACTTGACATTATAGCCATAACCGACCACAATTCAGCTCAAAACGTTATGTCTGTAAAAAAGGCTGCTAAAAAAACAGGGCTTACGGTTTTTGCCGGAATGGAGGTAACATCAGCCGAAGAAGTGCATATATTGGCTATCTTTGAAGAAGTAGAAAGCCTTATGAAGCTTCAGGATATTGTGTATGAAAATCTTACACCCGGTGAAAACGACGCAAAGCGCTTCGGTGAACAGGTGCTTGTAAACGAAAAAAATGAAGTATTGGGCTTTAACAAACGAATCCTGCTGTCCTCCACAGCTTTAACCGTACATTCTGTTGTAAACACCATACATTCTCTCGGAGGGCTCTCATTTGCCGCCCATATCGACAGAGAGGCCTTCAGTATAATTTCCCAGTTGGGCTTCATCCCGGATGAGGCAGGATTTGACGCACTTGAGATGTCACCCTTGATAGACAGAGAAACGGCTGAACGCCTTTTAAAAGATTACAGTTCCTTTTCCTGGATCACTGCTTCCGATGCCCACCAGCTGGAGGATATAGGAAAAAGGACCTCAAGTTTTTATATAAAAGAGGCTTCTTTTGCAGAAATAACATATGCACTGAAAAATATTGACGGGAGAGAGGTGACGTGGGAATAAAAATCAAAAAACAAGAATTAAAGTAAAAAATTGAGGAATTTATTATTATATATTTAAAATTTAATCTTTTTTCCAAAATTTTGATCTTTGATATTTAATCATGATTTTTTATGGAAGACCTGTCATTACATATACTCGACATAGCGGAAAACTCAATAGCCGCCGGGAGCAACAGGATAAAGATAAAGATCCTTGAAAATACAATAGAAAATTTTTTCCGCATTGAAATAAGTGACAATGGTAAAGGCATGGATAAGGACACAATAAAAAAGGCACATGACCCTTTTTTTACCTCAAAGCCTAACAAACGGGTTGGGCTGGGGATATCCCTGCTCGAACAGGCTGCTAAGGAAGGTAACGGGAACATGGATATAATATCAAAAAAAGGGGAGGGTACGACTATTATCGCTGATTTTCAGCATAACCATATTGACAGGAAACCCCTTGGCGATATTGAAAAAACCCTGATTGTGCTTATTGCCGGCAATCCCGGGTGCGATTTTGTGTTCGAACATGAAAGAAACAACCTAACTTATTCAATAGATACATCAAATATTAAAAATAAATTACAGGGTATCCCGGTAAATGACCCCGGGGTAATAAAATATATTAAAGATGGTATAAGTAAATGGCTAAATGATACAAAAAGTTTTAATATAACAGATGACTCGGGCATTGACGATGTAAGCTTGAGCAATGGAAAGGGACGCTAATGGTAAAAGAAAAAGGGAAAATCCTGGTGCTGGACGACGACCCGATAGTAAATCTGAGCTGTAAAAGGATTCTTGGGGCTGAAGGTTACAGTATTACTACGGTAGAGAGAGGAGAAAACGCTCTCAACAAACTGGCTAAAGAAGATTTTGACCTGTTGATAAGCGATGTAAGGCTTCCTGATATAAGCGGGATGACCGTTCTTAAAGAAGCGCGTGTCATAAAGCCGCAAACAGACGTAGTTATTATTACAGGTTACCCCACTCTTGAAGATGCAAAGGAATCAACACTCCTTGGAGCTGCAAAATACATCGAAAAACCCTTTACCCCTGATTTTATGCTTAATGTCGCTAAAAAGGTTTTTGATGAAAGAGGGTGGATACTCAGAAAGGCATTTATTGACGAATTCAGAGATTCCGTTGTTCCTCTGCGGGATAAGGAAAATCCTGTTCTTTTTTATAAAGAAGGCACATGGGCAAGGCCTGTTAAGGAAGGATTATGGGAAATAGGGTGTGACCTCAGATACTGGCTTTTAACCGGCAATCTTATGTATGTGGATTTTATTAAAGACAAGGAAAAAATCACTGCGGGTGAACCTTTTGCAAAGATTTATACAAGTTCAGGCCAGAGCAACGACCTTCTGTCGCCCATGCACGCAGAGATCAGGGAAATTAATACAAAAGCCAACGATGTTATGTGCGCCTTAATAAAAGACCACCTCTCAGAGGGCTGGTTACTGTGGCTGGCGAAGGTATTTCCGTTAAATTCAAGCTAGGTCATAACCCCTGTTAGCCGAGTCTTAGAACATCAAAAGCATTCCTTTCGGGGAGACTAAGAAAATATGGCAGATAACGGCAGTATCCTTGTAGTTGATGATGAACCAATAGTCATTAAGAGCTGCGAAAAAATACTAAAAGCAGAAGGTTACAATATCGGCATTGCCACAAACGGACAGGATGCAATCAATATCCTCCAGGATAAAGATTATGACCTGGTAATTACCGACCTGAAAATGCCCGAAGTTGACGGCATTGACCTCATAAAATGGATAAGAAGTTCAAAGCCGCAAACCGGAATAATAGTTATAACAGGGTATCCTTCCCAGGAAACAATTAAAGACGCTCTTGATCTTGGAATTGTCGATTACCTGCCAAAACCATTTACCCCCGCTATTCTCATTGATGTGGCTTCTAAAGCCATTACATGGATAAAAACAAGGGCTTACCCGGGAAAACCTCCTGAGGAAGACATAGCTTCCAAAACCAATGACCTGGAGAAGATAATTTCTGAAAATCGCGCTCGTCCCGGGAGTCTTATCCCTGTGTTACAGCAGGCACAGGGACTAATCGGTTATCTCCCGCCGTCTGTGCAGAGACATATTGCAAAGGGATTAAACATTCCCGTCAGCGAGGTCCACAGCGTGGTTTCATTCTATTCATTTTTCACAATGAAGCCAAAAGGCAAACATAATATAAGGGTATGCCTTGGGACTGCATGTTATGTAAAAAGGGCCGAGGAGATACTGGAAAAATTTAAAGAGACATTGGGTATAGATGTCGGAGAAGTTACCGGAGACAAGAAATTCTCTATGGAGAGCGTCAGGTGTCTGGGCGCCTGTGGTCTGGCACCGGTTGTCGTAGTTGATAACGAGATATATGCATCTGTTGACCCTGTAAAGACGCCTGATATAATAAAAAAATATAATGGAGATTCAAGACCTGATTAAGGAAAAACAGTTATCAGTTATTAATCTAAAAACTAAAAAATAAGGTGTTCTGAAATGGTAAAGTTAAAAATAGAGGATTTACAGAAGATTAAAGATAAACACAAGGCTACTTTTGCGCTAAGGGAAGGCGGCTACAGGGCAAAAATCACGGTACACATGGGCACATGCGGTATTGCAGCAGGTGCAAGGGATATAATGAGTACGCTCATTGATGAAATTGAAAAAAGCGGTGCCAGTGATATTATTGCAACTACTTCAGGATGTGCAGGGCTGTGCAGCCGTGAACCGATGACTACAGTGGAAATAATCAACGAACCCCCTGTGAAATACGGGGATTTAACCGATGAAAAGATACGCAAGATATTCAAGGGGCATATTCTGGAAGGCAACGTGGTAGAAGAATACGCCCTGGTGATAGGAAGCGAGACAGCATATTAAGACAGTAATCAGTTTTCAGTTATCTGCTGTCTGTTTAAAAACTATAAACAACTAAAAACTTTTTAGAGGTTATATGCAGAAGTACAGAGCTAATCTTATGGTTTGTGCGGGAACAGGGTGTGTTGCTTGCGGTTCCCTGAAGATAAAAGAAACTCTAAAGGCAGAGATCAAAAACAAAGGACTTGAGAACGAGATACAGGTAGTTCTTACGGGATGCAATGGTTTCTGTGCTAACGGCCCGATAATGGCAGTTTTTCCTGAGGGAATCTTTTACCAGAAGCTCCAGCCGGAAGATATCCCCTTCCTTGTTGAAGAGCACCTCCTAAAGGGCCGCCCTGTTGAAAAATTAATGTATAAGGAACCGGAAAAGAAAATTGCTGTTCCGAAAATGAATGATATCCCGTTTTTCAACCTTCAGGTCCTCAGGGCACTAAGGAATAAAGGGATGATTGACCCGGAAAATCTGGAAGACTATATCTCAAGGGATGGTTATCAGGCAGCAGCCAAGGCACTTCTGCAGATGACTTCAGGGGAGATCATAAATGTATTGAAAGCTTCAGGGCTGAGAGGGAGAGGAGGCGCGGGTTTTCCTACAGGGTTAAAATGGGAGTTCTGTTCAAAAGTCAAATCAGACATAAAATTCATCCTCTGCAACGGTGACGAAGGCGACCCTGGTGCGTTCATGGACAGGAGCATTATGGAAGCTGACCCGCATGTTGTGTTAGAGGGAATGATAATCGGAGCAAAGGCAATAGGTGCATCAAAGGGATATATATATGTAAGGGCAGAGTATCCGCTTGCTGTTAAAAGGTTGCAAATAGCAATCGATCAGGCAAAAGAATCAGGTCTTCTGGGAGAAAATATCCTGGACAGCGGTTTTAATCTTGACATTGAAATATATCAGGGCGCAGGTGCATTTGTATGCGGCGAAGAGACCGCACTTATGCGTTCAATAGAAGGTAAGCGGGGGATGCCAAGACCCAGACCGCCATTTCCCGCGGTTAAAGGACTCTGGGACAAGCCAACTGTGCTTAACAACGTTGAAACCTATGCCAACATCCCGCTTATCATTTTACACGGGGCAGAATGGTTCAAGAGCCTGGGGACAGAAAAAAGCACCGGCACAAAGGTATTTGCCCTTACAGGAGCCATTAATAACGTAGGACTCATAGAGGTCCCAATGGGTATACCTTTAAAAACCGTTATCTTTGACATTGGCGGAGGCATAACAAAGGGCAGAGAGTTCAAAGCTGTTCAGCTCGGCGGCCCATCCGGCGGCTGTATCCCCAGGCATCTTCTGGACACGCCGGTGGATTATGAATCCATTATGGCCACCGGCGCAATTGTCGGCTCAGGCGGCATGGTGGTCATGGACAATTTCAACTGCATGGTCAATGTTGCTAAATTCTTCCTTGAGTTTACTGCTGATGAATCATGCGGTAAATGTCCCCCGTGCAGGATCGGAACAAGGGTAATGCTTGATAAACTCACTGATATTACAGAAGGCAGGGGACAGGAAAGGGATATTGAACTGCTTGAAGACCTTTCACATGATATCATAAATACATCTCTTTGCGGCCTTGGTCAGACCGCTCCCAACCCTGTTCTCACAACTATCAAGTATTTCAGGGAAGAATATGAATCTCACATTAAAGAAAATTGGTGCAAGGCAGGTGTTTGCAAAAAACTGTCTACTTTCTATATAGATGAGACCGTGTGTAAAGGATGCGGCCTGTGTATGAAGAAATGTCCAAGTGACGCAATTACCGGGGAAAAGAAAAAACCTCACAGGATTAACCAGGAACTCTGTATCAAGTGTCGATCGTGCTATACATGCTGTCCTCCTAAATGGAGAGCAGTAAAAGTAGGGCCAGCCAATATTCTGGCAGAAGCTAAAAAATAAAAGGTTAAAAATAAAAAAAATTAAGGATCCTATAAATTATATTTTCAATAATTTTGACTTTTGATATTTTATTTTTAATTTAGACTTTTTATGGTAGAGCTTACTATTAACGATAAAAAGATTTCTGTTAAAGAAGGGACTACTATACTCGAGGCTGCCCTTCAGAACGGAATTTATATCCCTTATCTCTGCTATGACAACCGTCTGAAACCTTATGGTGCCTGTCGTTTATGTGTAGTTGAGGTTGAAGGCCAGAAAAAGCTTCTGGCATCCTGCTCTACCCCGGTCTCGGAAGGGATAGCAGTAAAAACTGAAACACCAAGGCTCCTTAAGGCAAGACAGACCATATTAGAACTGCTTCTTATCCATCACCCACTGGACTGCCCTATATGCGATAAGGCCGGTGAGTGCAAGCTTCAGGACATGGCTTTTAAATACGGGCCTTCTGAGAGTCGTTTCAGTGGAGAAAGAAAGCACGAGATTGCCGATACTGGCAGTACCCTTGTTGAGAGGGATCCAAACAGGTGCATACTGTGTGGCAAATGTGTAAGAATCTGCAGTGAGTTACAGGGAGTTGGAGCTATTAATATACTTGGCCGCGGCTTTAATTCAAAAATAAGCCCTGCCTTTGAAGAGACCCTTGACTGTGAATTCTGCGGTCAGTGCATTGATGCATGCCCTGTAGGCGCGCTCGGGAGCAAACCTTATAAGTACAGCGCACGGGCATGGTTTCTTGAAGAGCATGATAACATTTGTCCCTACTGCGGTATTGGATGCACAGTTGCACTTGATGTAAGGGAAGGAAAAATTCTCAGGTCAAGAGGGATAGAGGGTAAAGGAATAAATAAAGGCAACCTCTGCGGTAAAGGCAGGTTTGGCTTTGACTATATTTATGCCGAGAACCGGCTTCGCACACCATTGATAAAGCAGGGCAATGAATTCCAGAGGGCATCATGGGAAAAGGCTTTAACCTACATCGCCAAAAACCTGCAGGCAATCATAAAAGCCCATGGAGCAGACTCAATAGGTGCTATAGGCTCTCAAAGATGCACCTTGGAAGATAACTACATGCTCCAGAAATTCACGAGAGATGTCCTGGGTAGCAACTCAATCGATTCACTGGCAAGGTTTGGGTACGCAAAAATCCAGAAAGCAGTTGAAATGGCTTTTGGTTTAAAATCATTGCCTGTCCAGCTCGATTCCCCTCTCGGCAAAGAGGCAATCCTCGTAATTGAATCAGATATCACTTCTACCCATCCAGTATGGGGATTGAATTTTCTCCAGGCACAGCGCGACGGTTCAAACCTGATTGTTGCGGACACAAGGGAAACCAAGCTTACACGCCACAGCAGTCAGTGGCTAAGGGTCATGCCCGGGACAGGGACTGCGCTTCTAAACGGGATAATCAGGATAGCCCTTGACGAGGGACTGTATGATAAAGAAAAGGCCGGGTCAATCCCTGGTTTTGCTGCATTACCGGAATCTGTAAAAGACTACTCCCCTGAAAATGTATCTAAAATTACAGGTTTAATTGAAAATGATTTTATTAAAGCAGCACATACATTCCTGGCCGCCAAATCCAGGCTGCTTGCATTAACAATTGGCTCTGCAGAAGATACAAAAGGGTTAAACACTGCTCTCGCAGCTGCCAATCTTATAATCCTTACAGGCGAAAAACCTTCCAGTTTGCAGATGCCGGCTGAATACTGCAATACATTTGGTGTGTGGCAGATGGGAGTTACCCCTGATATGCTTCCAGGATATAATCATCCGGATAAAAAAGGCAAGAACATAACAGAAATGCTTTACCACTCAGAAAATATCAGGAGCCTGTATATAATGGGAGAAGACCCTGCAGTTACTTTCCCTGACTCAACAAGGACGGAAGGCATCCTGAGGAGTCTTGATTTCCTGGTCGTGCAGGACATAATGCTTACGGAGACAGCAAAACTGGCACACGTAGTCCTTCCTGCCTCAAGCTGGTCTGAAAAAGATGGTACATTTATAAATGCAGGGGGAATTGCACAAAAAGTTAACAAAGTTATCGATACTCTGGGGAATTCGGTCCCTGACTGGCAGATATTGAGAAACCTTGCAAGGGTCATGGGAACCGATATAGGGGCTAAAAACCTCGATGCACTGCGGTCTGAGATAAAGAGTATAAAAACTGAAAAAGGCAGTGAAGAACTAAAGTTCAATCCTGTAGCCTATACCCCTGCAGAAGAAACTGATGTAAAATACCCGATTAAAATGGTCACAGGGAATCTTATGCAGCATTCAGGGGCACTCTCCATAATGTCCAAGAGCCTAAGTTATGTACTTGCCGATGCCTTTCTTCAGATAAACAAGACAGATGCCGAGAAATACAATGTAACAGATAACAGTTTTGTCAAAGTAACCTCAAAAAGAGGTTCTGTCCTGGTTAAGGCAAGAATTTCTGAAGAGGTCCCGGCCGGTACGGTCTTTGTGCCTGCTCATGTCCCGCATGCAAAAATAAATATTCTTACCCGCATTTCCCGGGACGGCGATTCACCAATAAGTGCAGTCAGGATTGATGCAGCGAAATAAAACCTGCGTCATTCAATATTTTTTCCCGTTTAACCCGGAAGGCCGGAGTTTTTAATCAGGATTATTTTCATCGTGACATATAAGTATAAGTTGACCACTGCTTACAGGGGATAGATTAAGAAGTTTTTGACTTTAATTATGCAAAAACTGTATTTTTAAATATGCCTTCTGAAAGCTACAAAAAGTGGGTAATAATAACACTTCTTCTTATAGTGCTTGGTATTGTAATCTTTGCCATAATTGATTCTCCTTACAAAACAGAAAAACCCGCTGTCAAAAGCTTAAAGAGAACCTTTGATTCAGGCCCTGTAATAGATCCCGGGGAAATGGAACTCTCAGGGATCACGGGAAAAGATTTAGAAAATCCAGAGGCTCTTGCAGGATTAGGCGATAAGTATTTTGAAAGTAAGAGCTTTAAACAGGCGATAAAGGTATATGAAAAAGTCCTTGAACTAGATCCAGACGACGTAGATACCTATAACGATATGGGACTGGCACTCTATTATACAGGGAAACCGGATCGTGCGATAGAGACATTGAAAAAAGGAACAGAGGTCATGCCTTCTTATCAGAGAATATGGTTAAGCCTTGGTTTCGTGTTCATATCAACAGAAAAAAATAAAGAGGCTGAAAAAGCATTAAATAGGACCATAGAGCTGGATCCAAATTCAGAGGTAGGACTTGAAGCTAAGAGAATCATGGGCCTGTTAAAATAGCTATTATATGAGCGTTTTTTTAATCCTATGTTTTCACTTCTTTTTTTACCCAGTTAGAAGGGCGAAGGTTTTCTAACTGGGTTTACATTGACTTTTTTCTTCATTTTTTATTATACAAATAGCCTGCCCCGTTTTTTGCGGGGGAAATTACATCTAATTGAGGTGTACAAAAGTGACCGCACAAAGCTTAAAATTTAAAACAGAGGTTAAACAACTCCTGGACCTAATGATCCACTCCCTGTATTCCCACAAGGATATATTCCTCAGGGAACTAATATCAAATGCTTCTGATGCCATAGACAGGTTACGGTATGAATCACTGACAAACAGGGACATTATGGAAAGCGGGGATGAGTGGAAAATTAAAATTACGGCAGACAAAAAAGCCGGTACATTGACCGTTAGTGACAACGGCATCGGCATGACAAAAGACGAAATAATTAAAGCTCTGGGTACAATTGCCCATTCAGGCACAAAAGAGTTTCTCTCTGCTTTACAGAGCAAAGAGGTAAAGGACAACCCTGAACTCATAGGCCAGTTTGGAGTCGGATTTTACTCATCTTTTATGGTTTCGGATAAAGTAACGGTTATATCAAGAAAAGCAGGTTTAAAAGAAAATCAGGGTGTTAAGTGGGAATCATCCGCTGACGGTTTTTTTTCAATAGAAGATTCCGAAAAAGATACCAGTGGAACGGATATAATTCTGCATCTTAACAAAGAAGAAGAAAAATATCTTGATGAGTGGGAAATCCGGAGCGTAATCAGGAAATACTCTGATTACATTGAACACCCCATTGTTATGGATGTTGAAAGGGAGAAGGAGAGCGAGCTCGAAAAAGGCAAAAAGTATAAAGTAGAAGAGGAGGAGACTTTAAACTCGAGAAAGGCAATCTGGCTTAAAGACAAATCAGAAGTGTCGGAAGACGAATACAATGAATTTTACAAGCACGTTTCACACGACTTTACAAACCCCGCCAGGATAATTCACTACAAAGCGGAAGGAACCTCAGAGTTTAGTGCTCTCCTCTATATTCCGTCACAAACCCCTTTTGACATTTTCTACAAGGACTATAAGGTTGGTCCGACGCTCTATGTAAAGAGGGTGCAGATAATGGACCATTGTGAGCAGTTAATTCCCCCTTACCTTAGATTTATAAAAGGTGTTGTCGATTCCTCTGATCTCCCCTTAAATATCTCCAGGGAAATGCTTCAGGCAAACCGGCAGGTTCAGATTATCAACAAAAACATCACTAAAAAAATACTTGATACCCTGGATGATATGAAAAAGAACGAATACGACAAGTACACTCAATTTTATAAGGAATTCGGCAGGATTTTAAAAGAAGGCGTGCATTTTGACTTCTCAAAAAAAGAGAAAATTGCTGACCTTCTACTGTTTCAGTCAACCAAAAAAGCACCTGATTCATATACGACCCTGCAGGAATATATTGACAGAATGGATAAGGGACAAAAAGAGATTTACTACATTCTGGGGACATCACGTGATGAAATGATAAACTCCCCTTATCTGGAAGCTTTTAAAGAAAAAAGTTATGAAGTCCTGATCATGCTGGATGAAATCGACGATTTCATTATGAGTGCTCTGCAGGAATTTAAAGGCAAAAAAGTAAAATCTGTCATTAAAGGCGATATTACACTGGATAAGACTGAAAAAGCTGATAAAGAAAAGGCAGAGAAAAAATTTAAAGCGCTCATTGAGCTTATAAAGTACCAGTTGAAAGGCGAAATAAAAGATGTCAGGCTTTCAGGAAGGCTTAAAGACACTGCATGCTGTCTTGTGGCTGAGGAAGGCACTCTGGACCCGCACATGGAAAAAATCATGAAAGCCATGGGTCAAAATGTCCCGGAGAACATGAGAATCCTTGAGATAAACCCGACTCACCCTCTTTTTGAGGCCATGAACGGAATCTTTGAGAAAGATTCAAAAAGTTTAATCCTTGAAGAATATATCAGGCTTCTTTATGACCAGGCCCTGATGCTGGAAGGTTCAAAGCCCAAAGACCCTTCTGCATTTGCAAGTGCCATAGCAAAACTTATGGTAAAAAATGCTGAAAAGGCAGGATTATAAAAGACGGGTTACTGCTCTAATTTTTGCGCTTTAACAGAAAGATAATAAGCTATCATCAGTACCAGAATCATCACTGCGCCCAGGCCCAGCTCGTATAGTTTTTCAACCGGCGTATGTCTCAAAAGAGATGTTTGCGCCTCTATCAGGAGTATCCTTCTTACCGCCGCTATAATGCCGATCGCAAGAAAAGGTCCCAAAGAGAATTTCTGCTTTTTCAAAAACCGGATAACTGTCCAGAGAAGCTCAAGTATGATCAGGGCCAGCAGCACATCATTTACAAGTGCAATCATGGAAGCACGTGAAGGATCTAATATATTTAAAAATGCATAATAGAGTATCCATCCGCACGCAACAAGAAGCATGACCGCAGCCACAATGTGGAATACTATGTCTATTGTTACAAGTGTTTTTCGAAAAACTCCGGTAAGGTCCTTTTTATCCTGGTCCATAATCTTGCTTTGGAGTAACCTCCCCTGTAAGCCTAAATTTTACCTGCCGTTATTTAAGGATATCTATTCAATATTCATTAACTTTAATAAAACCTCATTTCACCGTGTTTTGTTTTGTTATCTCATGAGCAAAAATTGCGCAGGCCATTGCAACATTAAAAGAAAGCTGTGCACCCTTCATCGGAAGGCTGACTTTCAAATCAAGATGTTTCATTATGCCATGACGGATTCCCTTGCCTTCAGCTCCCATTACAAGGCAAAGCGGAAAATACAAGCTGATATTGTTTATATCTTCTCCACCCTCTACAACGGTACCTACTGCCCAGTAACCGGCATTTTTTGCCTCCCGCAACGCAGTCGAGAGATTGGTAACTATTGATACGGGTATAAAATTTTCTCCTCCGGAGGCAACATGCAAAACTGTTTCGTTCACCTCGCATGCACCGTGCTTCGGAATAACAAGAGCAAAACTGCCAAAACACGCTGTGATTCTCATAATAGACCCTAAATTATGCGGGTCATTTATACTGTCAAGAAATATTAAAGAAAGGTTATTTGCGGACCCGTCAAGCAATTTCTCAAATGGTGTATAAGTAAATTTATTCACCTCTGCAATAATGCCCTGCAGGCGGTCAGCGCGCTTAATTCGGATTAATTCTTTTTCAGAAACACGATCTATAGTAATATCCTTTGATTTTATAATCTTAATTATATGAGGCGCATTAAAATTATCCTGCAAAAATATCTTTTTTATGCTTCCGGGATTGGTCTTCAGGCGTTCTAAAACAGAGTTCTTACCATACAAAAACATTGAATTTTTAGCCAATTATCTCTCCCGGTCACAAACCATGCACTTACGTTACCGGGTTATTAAGTCATTATGTAACTAAAGAAGTCAAGAACAGTTGCCCTTTAGCCATAGGTTTTTAACTGTTAGTGTAAATTCTAAAATATTAATATTGATACTGGTGACGAGTTTATATATAATAAATAAATATTCTTGATTACTTGGGTAAATAAAGATAATGCGTATTATCTGGAGGAAATTATGAAAAAAACATTGTTATGCGGACTTGTGCTTGCTTTTATATTAATTTTCAGCGGCTATGCCAGTGCATTATGCGTTAAAGTGCCCCTTGCTAACCTGAGAAGCGGTCCGGACACAAAACATGAAAAGACCTGGCATGTATTTAAATATATGCCTTTCAAGAAACTGGCTAAAAAAAATAGCTGGTATAAGGTTCAGGACGTAGACGGCGATGAGCACTGGATTTTCAGCAAACTGGTTACCAGTAAATTCAACTGTGCCGTGGTCAAGGTAGATAAGGTCAACATAAGAAGCGGTCCCGGCACAAATTTTGGAAAAGAGGAATTCAGCCCTGCAATTAAATATGATTCTTACAAGGTCTTAAAGACACAAGGGTTATGGGTAAAAGTTGTCGATGAATTCGACAACATCGGGTGGATATCCAGAAAATTGCTGTGGATTTATTAAAGCAAAACAAAAATTTAAAAATCACGATTCGACAGACTCTCCGTCCCGAGCAAAGTCGAGGGGAAAATTAAAATTAATGAATGCTTTTTTTTTAAATTTATTATTACCTCGCTCAGGCTCATATCATAATTTCAAGGTCTCTAAACCAACAATAATATTCTTGAGTTTTGTTTTCCTTCTTGTATCTGCATTTCTCCTTACCGGGTGTATAAAGAAATCCGTTGAAGAGGAAACAACAATACATTTTGTAACATGGAAACCCAACATACCCGGGGCCTGGGAAGAAATATTCAAAATTTTCAAGGCCGAACATCCTGATATCAAAGTTGTTAAAGAAGTGGGGCCTCATTCATCCACTGCCTTTCACGACCTGCTGACCCAGAAACTTAAAAACCGAAGCAGGGATATTGATGTCTTTCTTATGGATGTCATATGGCCCCCTGAGTTTGCTGCTGCGGGCTGGGCAATGTCTCTTGACGACCTGTTCCCTGCGTCTGAGCAGGAACAATTCCTCAGCGGCACGATTCTGGCAAATACTTACGAGGGTCAAATTTACGGCGTCCCTCTGTTTATTGACAGCGGCGTTCTTTATTATCGAAAGGATTTACTCGATAGATATGGTTTTACCCCCCCTGAAACATGGCAAGAGCTGGTTTATCAGGCAAAAAAAATAGTCTTCAATGAATCAAAAAAAAACCGGGAATTATATGGGTTCTCAGGACAATTTAAGCAATATGAAGGGCTTGTATGCAACATTATGGAATATATCCTAAGCAACAGGGGGAACTTAGTAAATCCGGAAAGCACCGAGCCTGAGATTGCCAGAAAGCCTGCCCTTGAGGCAGTCAGGTTTGTAAGGGACAATATTATCGGCGGCATTGCCCCTGTAGGCTTGCTTACATATCAGGAGCCTGAATCACTTGATCTTTTCATACAGGGCAAGGCTGTTTTTCACAGAAACTGGCCTTATGCATGGGAAGTATCCAACAACCCTGAACGTTCTGTCATATCCGGCAAGGTAGGTATTACCAGGCTCCCGCATTTCCCGGGAGGAAAAAGCTTTTCAACATTAGGGGGATGGCAGCTCGGAATTAGCAATTACTCTGAGAACAAAGAAGCTGCGTGGACATTTGTGGAGTTTTTAACAAGCGAAAGGATTCAAAAACTTCTTGCATTAAAGGCAGGACGGGCTCCAACCAGAAGGGCACTTTACGATAATTCTGAAATCCTGAGGGCATATCCTCATTTTTCTGATATGAAGGATGTTTTTTTAACGGCATATCCACGGCCCAGAACCCCCCTTTACCCGGCTGTATCCAATGTCCTTCAGCGTTATTTCAGCAAGACTATATCAAGCAGGTCTTCAAACATAGAGAAAGAAGCTGAATCAGCTTCAAGGGAGATAGAGAAGATACTTTCATTAACTAAAAAATAGGGTTCGCTGATCCTGATGATACAGGATACAAGATACAGGATTCAGGTTAACAGCTTAAAGTAATAAGATTATTTTTAATATCGTGTATCATGCATCGTGAATCATGTATCATTTTTTTCACAGATGAAACTATCCCTGCTCACAAGAGAAAAAATCTTTGCAATAGCTTTAATAACCCCCTGCTTTTTACTGGTTGCAACTCTTGCCTTTTATCCTATCCTGTATTCCTTTTACTTAAGCCTGCATAAAATAATACTCGGCCTCCCGTCTCTCGGACAGCCTTTTATAGGGCTTGAAAACTTCAGGGAATTATTAAGTGACAAAGTCGCAATACACTCCCTGATAAATACCTTTATCTTTGTATTTTCATCAACCTTTTTAGAGATATTTTTCGGGCTGGTAATTGCCCTTGTTTTAAACAAACATTTCAGGGGCAGAGGCATGGTAAGGGCTGCCATCCTTGTTCCGTGGGCAATTCCTACTGTAGTTTCTTCACAAATGTGGCGTTTTATATTTAATGACAACTATGGACTTTTAAATTACATAGTATTTGGTTCTGTTACATCAAGCTACACGGCATGGCTTGCCCATCCTGTATCTGCCTTTTCAGCTATTGTAGCTGCTGACGTCTGGAAGACCTCATCTTTTGCAGGACTGCTGATTTTAGCAGGTCTACAAACTATTCCTGACGAACTGTATGAAGCGGCAAGAATAGACGGTGCCAGTGCATGGCAGCAGTTCAGGAAAATAACCTTACCGCTTATAAAACCTGCCTTACTCATCGCCCTTCTTTTCAGGACTATGGATGCCTTCAGGGTATTTGACCTGGTATTTGTTATGACACAGGGGGGACCCGCTGATTCTACCAATGTACTTCAATTTTATGGATACAAAAAGATTTTTGCCGAAGGGCTTATGGGATACGGCTCTACAATTTCTGTGCTGGTCTTTCTGATAATTTTCATAGTGGCAATATTTTACATAAAGGTAATAGGTACACGTCTTTTCCAGGAGAAAGGATGAAAAAAATATTGTGGATTTTTGATTGCAGATTGTCGAGACGACTCCAGAAGCAGGTCGAAATCTGAAATGAACAGATTATTATTTTACATAACAACATTTGTTGTGGTTTTCCTGAGCCTTTTGCCGTTTGCCTGGTTTTTTAATACTTCCCTGAAAACCCCCCTTGAGATCACTTCAATCCCGCCTGTACTCATTCCGTCAGGCACCCTTCGTTCATACCAGTCTGCCATTGAAGAGTACAACCTCCTGCACTATGTCAAAAACAGCGTAATAGTAGCAGGGTCAACAACATTTTTTACCATCCTGATTTCCATTTTTGCAGGTTATGCACTTGCACGGCTCAGGCTTAAATACAAGGGGGTAATAATGGGAAGTCTTCTTCTGGTGTCCATGTTTCCCCAGATATCCATAGCAGGGCCCGTATGGAAGATTTTACAATCTCTTGGATGGCTAAACAGCTATCAGGGGCTAATAATCCCTTACATAACCCTCACACTTCCTCTCGGTATCTGGATACTGGCAAGTTTTTTCAGGGAGCTTCCGGGAGAGCTGGAAGATGCAGCCAGGATTGACGGATGCAGCCACTTCCAGACGCTTTTTAAAATCATGGTCCCTCTTGCTGCACCGGGGGTCTTTACCGCTGCAATACTTGTTTTTATATATGCATGGAACGAGTTTTTCTTTGCACTCCTGATTATGACACAGCAAAAATTCCAGACACTTCCTGTTGGAATAGCCCTTTTTCAAGGGCAATACACGCTTCCCTGGGGAGAAATTGCTGCTGCCTCTACAGTCGCTACAGTACCGCTAGTGTTTCTGGTCTTTATCTTTCAGAAACGTATTGTAAGGGGACTTTCAGCAGGTGCGATAAAGGGTTGACAGCAAAATCAGCCACTTCGTCTTGCTTCGCCTTCATTGAAAACAAAAAAATGGGATGGGATTGTTTTTTTAACCTGTCGGGGCTTGAACCCTTACGATGAAATCAGCAGACCCGGAGCTCCTGGATCCCCTTGATTGAGTTGTCAGGGGGCACTTTTTATATGTCATTTTATCAGTTTTGCCCATTATTTTTTACTTGGTAAATGTCCCTTTGCTATACTCTTCAAAAGCAATCCTTAGTTCGTCCTGAGAATTCATAACTATCGGGCCGTACCATGCAACGGGTTCGCCTAGGGGTTTCCCGGATATCAGGAGTAATCTAACCGGTTCTTCATTAGTTAAAACCATCACCTGATCGCCGTCATCAAAAAGGACAAGATTTCCCCGGCCTACAAACGGGTCCCTCTGAATATCAAAGTAGTTTGTTCCTTCTACTTCGTAGGTAAATGGATTTTTTTCCTTGCAAAAATATCCTTTTCCTTCTATTACATAAGCAAAAACAGTATGTCCCGGTTTTACCGGATGGATATATTCGGTTCCCGGCGGGACAGTGATGTCCAGATACTCCGGATCAATAACAATGTCTCTGACAGGTCCCCTCTTTCCACCGACCTCTCCGCAGATAATCCTGACTTTAACCCGGTTTTTTAAAGTGACCTCAGGGATTTGACTGCTATTGACATCCCTGTACCGGGGATCCATCATTTTAAGTGATGAGGGAAGGTTGGCCCAAAGCTGAAAACCCCACATTAAGCCGGATTGCTCACCTTTTGGCATTTCCTGATGAATGATTCCACTGCCGGCCGTCATCCATTGCACATCACCGGCATTAATGACGCCTTTGTTTTTCATACTGTCCCCGTGTTCAACATGGCCATGAAGAACATAGGTAATAGTTTCGATTCCACGATGAGGATGCCAGGGAAATCCCTTAAGATAGTGTTCAGGTTTATTTGAGTGAAAATCGTCAAGGAGCAGAAAAGGGTCAAAGGCCGGAACCTCGCTGAAACCAAATACCCTTTTCAGATGAACACCAGCTCCCTCAATTGTGGGCTTGCTTTTTAATACCTTGCGGATTTTTCTGGTTTTACTCACCGGGACAACCCTTCATGGCTTTTTTTAAATTAAAGATCCATCCACGTTAATACCTTGTAAACTTTAAAAATGAGATACCATTTATACAATTTCAAACAAACTTCAAAGATAAATAAAGCAGCTATCAGTTTCAGACCTATCCACATCGCAGAAGCATACTTCCCTCGTCGTACTTTTCTCCGATATATCACGCGCATACCATCCAGCGGCCACCTGCCGTGTTTTATAATTTGAAATCCAAAATATATAGATAATACCGCCAGGCACCCCAGAATCACTGCCTCTACCGGAAGAAAAATCAGCAGTAGGTTTATTGACTCCCTCAACTCCTCAACATTGTCAGCCTTACGTATCTGCTCATATTTTTCAGACAGAGGGACAGCCACAACAAGTATTGAAATGAAGATACTCAGAAGTATAACGAGCTTAATTTGAGTAGCCCGGTCTCCTTCTATAACTTCTTTTTTCATGAATAGGTCTCTCCCTGGTAAGTTAATGCCAGACCAAGCTGCGTGTCAAAGCATTCTATCCAGTTTCAATTTCAGTGGTTTGTTATCTTTTTCTCAAAAAAGCATAAATTGCTTTATGAGGCGCAAATTTACCCTTAATTTCAACCGTTTTTAATTCTTCAATTTCGAAAAATGGCTTAAATAAGGACTCTATCTCCTTTTCAGAAGAAAAATATAAAACCGTATCAAGAGGTGTTTTCCTGTATTTCCCTGCGGCGCCGAATTGAAGACTATCCTCACTAAAACACACTGATAGATAAATGCCTTCGGGATCAAGAAGCCGGTAAACATTATTAATATACTTTTCCCTGTCCGGGGGGAAAATATGATGTAAAAGTTCCCAGTCATACGCAAAACCGTATGTATCCTGAACTTCGGCCATATCACCAATTACATCAGCTGTGATAAATTTACAATTAACTCCCTTTTTTAATGCTGACTTTTTTGCTGTTTCGATTGCAGATTCTGAGATATCAACACCGGTGGCATCAAAACCCTTACTAGATAGATATATTATATAATTTCCAGTGCCGCATCCCAACTCAATGGCTTTACATGGTTTTACTTTTTCAGTTTTTACAATATTTTGCAGAATATCCGGGGGAGTTTCCATATTCCATGGTATCTCTTCAGGCGGGATACTCCTGTATATTTTTTCCATCTGGTCTTTTATCACAGGGACAAAACCTTTCTATTTATAGCTTACTTATGTTTTTTAAATTTATTCCTGATCATTTTTCAAAAAAATATGCGCTGACAAACTTAATGAGCCTATGATACCAAAAATAACTGCAATTAAAAAACTAACACCGATAACCCCGTGCAATTCTTTTATGGCTGCAACCTCCTTGTAGCAGAAAAAAAAGGAAATGATAAAAAGGAGAATCGAAAATATAAGAAAACTGCCCGGAAGCTGTTTTTTTATCCGCAATAATGATTTACATATTGAAGTTTTTCTATCAGAAAAAATCTTTTTGAATGCAAAAAAAGAAACTAATATCCAAAAAATTAATCCTATTGAAAGTGCAAAATACATTAATTTTTACTTTTTCAACAAATAGTTCTAAGCATCCTGTTAGTCATCAGCATCTGACTTTTTCTCATTATGGCTGTCCCTGTTGTTTTTGAATTGATAACTCCCTCCTACAAATTTTATGTAAAGTGCAGTGGAAATACCCGCAGAGCCGAAAACCATACACATAACCATAATCTGATAACGGGCAGCAACAAGCGGAGAAACTCCTGACAATATCTGTCCGGTCATCATCCCTGGCAGAGATACAATACCAACAGCAAAGAGTGAATTGATTACAGGTATAAGCGCAGCACGGAAAGCAGAAGCCCGTGCCTTTAAATACTCTTCTTTGCGTCCCAACTCAACTTCCAATCGTTCAGCCGCAAGACTCACAGCATTCATGGAATTTGCAAAAATCATACCTGCAATAGGTATAAGATATTGTGGCTTATACCAGGGGGTAAGGTTTATGACACCCTGCGTAACTATAATAAGCGTTATAACCCCACTTATAGAAATTGACAGGAATGCTTTCAGATAAAGGTTTCTTCTCTTTTTTCTTATCGGCCTAAGGGCAATAATGCCTGCGGCAACAAGCATTATACAAAGCACTCCGACAATTATCAAAGGCTGGTTTGAGTCGAATAGAAAATTTAATACATAACCAACCAGTATAAGCTGCAGGCACATCCTGAAAAGACCGTGTAGAACAGTGGAGACGCCTAAAGACCATCGAAAAAAAATTACAATCACAACAAAAACCGGAATAAATATCCAGAGCAGATTAAGAAAAGAGATATGATAAATGGATTGACTCATGTACGTTTATCTAAGACACAAAAATCAGCTCCACCGAGCCTGTCGAGGGGTCCGCTAAAATGAATTGATAGACAAGCCACAGGTATCAGTTAAGAGAATCTCATAAGTTGACTTTTAGGCCCTTGTCTATTAGATATTTTTTTACCTCTTTAATACGTAATGTACGATAGTGGAAGACCGAGGCTGCTAATAGAACTTGGGCGCCTCCCTGAACAACACCCTCATAAAAATGCTCTAAAGTTCCCGCTCCGCCTGAAGCAACTACTGTTAGGTCCACCGCATCTGAAATGGCTCTGGTAAATTCCAAATCATAGCCTGCTTGTGTGCCGTCTCCATCCATACTTGTCGGTAGAATCACACCAGCGCCCAGTTTCTGGCATTGTTTAGCCCAAGCCACAGCATCTTGCCCAACTGGTTTTGTACCGCCGGAGACAACAAGTTCAAACCCAGATGGCATTTCTTTGCTCCTTCTAGCATCAATGGCGACTGTTACTTTTTCTAAACCAAATTGCTCCGATGCACGTCTCACTAAATCCGGGTCTTTGACGGCAGCACTGTTCATTGAGACTTTATCGGCACCTGCTTCAAGGACCATTTCAATGTCTTCCACAGTGGAAATACCACCACCTACCGTCAGAGGTATGTCGATTACTGAGGAAACATTCTTAACCCAATTGAGCCTTGTTTTTCTATTTTCTACCGTTGCAGCTATATCGAGCATAGCCAATTCGTCGGCACCTTCCTGTTGATAGTATGAGGCATTTTCAACCGGGTTACCTGCATCTTTTAAATCGACGAAATGTATTCCCTTCACCACTCGGCCGTCTTTCATATCTAAACATGGCATAATCTTCACAATACTCATAATGTCTCCTTTCTACTTATTACAATTAAATCTCATCGGAAATCAAACGCATAGTAACTTATGGTGTTATGTAAGGTTCTCACAAGTCTTTATTTGCCTAACGCCAAAAACAGTGGGTCCCGTGGAAGCGCAGCTTTTTTACGGGAATCCGCTGTATTTGTTTGTTAGATATTAAATAATTTCGAATTATACCTGTAAATCTGAACTTTCTACAAAAAATCCATTTTCAAACTGAACGAAACTGTAAGGCTTTCATTCGGGGCTAACGGCACAATTCCACTATCGAATTCTTTTTTTGGAAAAAGATTAACGCCGTTGTTGGCATTAGTAACCGGTTCAACTGCAAAAAAAGGTTTTGAAGGATTAAAGACAATAAGATGAGTACATGAAGAACACTTATAAGTGACTTTTATCCCGCTCTTAGGCCAAAAGATATATCCATTGCCATCGTAGCTATGATAGCAAGAATCGAGAAAAAGGGAAATATCCAGAAGCTTTTCTTTAGAGAAATCCTGTTCTATGCTTGGTATTTGAGGGGGCCCTGAAGGAATACGGTTGTCATTGGCATCGGGGTAAACGCCGTGAGTGTTCATTTTAAGATATACAGGTTCTTCATCAAAAAGAAGCGTTCGGTTATAATAAGGATGCCAGCCACATCCTGCAGGCATAACAGAATTACTGCGATTCTTTAATGCTATCTGCGAGGTAAAGGTGTTTTGATTTAAAAAGTATTCAACTCTTGCGTCGAATGACCATGGCCAGTTTATATCCTTATGTTCCTTAGATTCAAAAAAAAAGCAAACTCTGCTTGAGTCAGCTTCTTCAGTTCTCCAGGCACGGTTCCTGGTATCCCCGTGAATTGAATGATTTTCTCTATTTCTCAGCTGGTAATCCCTGCCCTCAAAATTAAACTTACCATTTTCTATCCTATTAGAATAAGGAATCATAATAAAACAGGCAGCATTTAAGTCTGTTGATTCTGTGCGGGAGTCTGGCATAAGTGAAAGCCAGGAGTTTTCCTTATTCACAAAAAAAGCCATGATACTGGCTCCTTTTTCCGGGTCTACAATAAATCGTAAAATGTTATTTTCAATTATAATTTCAGACATAATAAGTTTTTTCCCATATCTAACGCTAAAATCAGCTGCCCCAACCGTTTTGTTTTGCAAAGAAAAACGAAGTAATGGAGGTCATCTCCAGTGGCTTGTTCGAAAAAATAGCTGCTGTTATACTGGCTCAATAATATTATTTTCAACTTATTGTCAACCTTAATTTAATAATTATTGTCAACTACATGGTCAATGACCGGCTTCAAAGTAGAACTAAGATTCGTTGTTTCTATCTTTATTTCAGGATGTTCATTTATAAAGACCCTGAATACTTCATCTGCAAATCCCTGACCGATAGACTTGACACCTTTAAAGTCCAGTATTATTTCCTTGAATTTATCGAGTCCATAAAGCATCCTTCTGGCCTCTGATCTTGAAATATAATCTTGATGGAAAAGTTTTACCAAAGCTCTGGTTCTCTCAAATTTGTAATCAAATTCTTCCGGGGCATAAAGTGCAAAGATTTTATCAAGGTGCTTCCTTGAACGCCTGCTGATACTAAATGATACATCTGTTCCCTTTATAAATTTTCTTTCTTCAACAAAAACGTCTTTTCCCAAATTATTAAAAATGAGTTTGATATTATGAGATCTGAAACTAATGATATCTGATGCTTTCGAAGTAAAAAATACTCCTTCTCCTGTATGTTTTTCTTTCATAGTTGTTGTCTTTCCCTTAATTAGTTCCCCGATAGCAGCATTCTCGTCAGTCAGATTAAACTTCGAAAATATCGAATAAAATATTCCTATGCCATAATCCCTGATTGAAAATTCAAAATTATATTGATCTAAATTAATATAAACAAGGCACTTTTTCGACTTAGAGTGGTCAATAGCATTATTTAACATTTCTGTAAATGCATATTGAACTATGTCCCGGGCATTCTTGCTTAGTTCATGTTTAAGATTCAGAAACGAAAAGATTTCACGAAAAACTTTATCTTCTTCAAGGCCTTTTAGAGAAAACGTTTTCTTAATCTTTCTTAGAAAAGAAACTTTTCTTCCTGCGCCGGTAAGCCGATAAACTGCACCCCTGGTAGTTCCCTCCTTTACTATTTCCCCGTTTTTAATCAGCTGTTTAAGGTGTTTATTAACAGCCTGCTTGGAAATCCCGAGGAATTCAGAAAGCTCTTTTCCTGTAAAATGTTTCTTGCTCCTTATATATCTGAGAATATTTTCAGCTGTATTCATAATTATATTATTGATAATTGACAACTTATTGTCAACCTTAATTTAATAATTATTGTCAACCATTCTGTATGTATTAAAGCTCCCTGCAGCAAGCTACAAGGAATAAATTTGTTTGTCAGATATTGTGTATTCGCCCAATAATAGTTAATACGTAAGATGTTTGTTAAACTGATTTTTCAAAGAAAATTATCAGGATCGTAACTCGATAATTTTATGTTTTTCAATAAAATCAATTAGTTATCAATAAATTCTCAGCACAGTCTTTAAAGTTCAGCATGTGCTTCTAATGTATTCAATGTATAATATCCCTCAGGGGGAAAATAATTGGAATATAATTTAAAATCCTGAAAAAGTAATCATCATGGCAAACTTAAAAGTAAAAAACCTGAAAAAATCATTTGGAAGCACAAAGGTTATAGACAACATTTCCTTTGATGTTCCTCAAGGTGAATTCTGCATACTCCTTGGGCCTTCAGGGTGCGGCAAGACCACTGTGCTCAGGTTAATTGCAGGACTCGAACAGCAGGACGAAGGAGAAATCCTTATAGCTGACAGGGAGGTTACTAACCTTACACCCAGGGAAAGAGATGTTGCAATGGTGTTTCAGAGCTATGCGCTATATCCCCATATCAGTGTATATGAAAACCTGGCATTTTCATTGAAGATAAAAAAAGTGCCAAAACAGGAAATAGATAAAAAAGTCATTGAGGCCGCAAGACTTTTGGATATTGAGGCACTTTTGAAAAGAAAGCCCAAAGAACTGTCAGGAGGTCAGAGACAGAGGGTTGCAGTCGGGCGTTCAATTGTCAGAAATCCTAAGCTCTTTTTGTTTGACGAACCTCTTTCAAATCTTGACGCCAAGCTCAGAAACACCATGAGGGTGGAGCTTGCAAAGCTCCACCAGAAATTAAGGGCTACCATGATATACGTCACTCACGACCAGGTAGAGGCTATGACTCTTGGTGAAAAAATCATATTATTTAATGACGGTGTTATACAGCAGATTGGCACTCCAAGAGAGATGTATGAGAGGCCGGCCAATCTTTTTACTGCAACATTTATAGGCAGTCCCAGTATAAATCTTTTGCAGGGAGAACTTGTTATAAGAGACGTATTGGTACTTTTTCAATCCGAAGAGTTTATGATTGAAACGGGCCTTAATGAGAAGTTAAAAGAATATGAAGGAAAGAATATTACCATGGGTATCAGGCCGGAAGCTTTAACCCCGGGATTTGGCCCGATTCAGGGAGAACTGGAACTGATTGAACATCTAGGCTCTGAAGCCCTTGTTTATCTAAAGACAGGAGGGGCAAGGATTATAGCCAAGGCACCTTCTGATTTTCAGGAAAAACCCGGGAAGACTATATCATTAGCATTAGACAGCTCAAACCTGCATTTTTTCCATGAGGGAAAGAGAATCAGTGTGTAGCAGTTTTTTTTGCATAAAACACACTCTTGTCACTATTTGCAACTACAACTAAAAGTATAATATCAATAACTATCCCGACTATCCCGCCAACCATCATGTAAGGACCGATAAATGGCAAGGCAGTAATTGCAACGATTCCCTTTAAAAGCGTAAAACCGATACAAACACCAACCACCCAGAAAAATATCTTGACTGCTGATTTTTTCAGCATAAGAAGGCCGATTGATGCAAAAATATAAAATCCTGAAATTATCACACCAATAAGTCCGGCTATGATGCTCCAAGGCAAAAACCAGTCAGGTGCATCAATCATCATTTTGACCTTTTCCATGTCTTCTTCAGACGAGGTATCCCCTTCATTTCCGTGCGTTGTGGTCATTATCTCTTCTGAGAAATCCATTACCATTGGCATCATAATAGTGTAACCGGCAATATAAATGCCGATACATCCCAAAATAATCCCTATTATTCCTACTACTACAACCCAGGTAGGCCTGTTCATGAATTTAATCTTTCAAAAAAAATGTAAAAAAACAAAAAAAAGGGACACATCCCATTTTTAAACAATTTTACTAAAGAAACAATAGACAGACAATATGAATAACTTATTTTTGAATTATGGATTAACTTACCCTGCAAAAAATGGGATGTGTCCCTGTTTTTTATGGTTCAACTGTATCCAGCTTAATATTAAGTTCTTTAAGCTGCTTTTCGTCAATTTTTGAAGGTGCATTGCTGAGCGGGCATACTGCCTTCTGGGTCTTTGGAAATGCAATGACATCCCTTATTGACTGTGCCCCGGCAAGTATCATGACAATTCTGTCAAGACCTAAAGCAATCCCTCCATGGGGAGGGGCACCGAATTCCAGAGCATCAAGAAGAAAGCCGAATTTCCTCCCTGCCTCTTCAGGGCTGATTTTAAGCATCTCGAACATTTTATTCTGCACATTCTTTTTATGTATACGGATGCTTCCGCCACCGATTTCATAGCCATTAAGCACAATGTCATAAGCCTGGGCCCTTAGCTTTGATAAATCCTTTTCCCCTGATTTAATAAATACCTCTATATCCTCCTCCGCAGGGCTTGTGAAGGGATGGTGCATTGGTTCATATTTATTTTCTTCATCGCTCCACTCAAAAAGAGGGAAATCTGTTATCCATACAAACCTGTAATCATTGTTTTTAATCAAACCAAGCCTTTTCCCTAACTCCATCCTGAGCCTGGCCAGGGAATCATTTACAACCTGTGTTTTATCAGCGACAAAAAGCATTAAATCACCTTCTTCAGCCTCAAGACTCTCCGCAACTGCCATGAGTACCTGCTCAGGGAAAAATTTTGCAATAGGGGACTCAAATCCTCCGGCTGATCCGCCTTTAGCGGAGGACTTTACCTTTATCCATGCCAGGCCTTTTGCCCCGAATGTCTGAACCTCTTTCGTAAGATCATCCAGTTCCTTCCTTGAATAATCTGCAAGGCCTTTTGCGTTTATTCCTTTTACCATACCCCCTTTTGAAAGTGTATCCAGAAAGACCTTAAAAAAAGAATCCTTTACAATGCCGCTTACATCTTTAAGCTCAAGTGAAAATCTCAAATCAGGTTTGTCAGTGCCAAATCTCTCTAACACCTCGTTATAGCTAAGTTTTAAAAAGGGTTCTTTTAATTCCCAGGCCACAATATCACTGAAAACCTTTTTTAGCATTTCCTCAACAATGTTCATAACATCATCTTTTTTTACAAATGACATCTCAATATCTACCTGTGTGAACTCAGGCTGTCTGTCAGCCCTCAGGTCTTCATCCCTGAAGCACCTTACAATCTGGTAGTATCTTTCAAGCCCGGCTATCATGAGAATCTGCTTGAAAATCTGGGGCGACTGGGGAAGTGCGTAGAAATACCCCGGGTTCATTCTGCTCGGCACAAGGTAATCCCTTGCCCCTTCAGGGGTGCTCTTTGTAAGAAACGGGGTTTCTATATCCAGAAAACCCTTTGAGTTAAGATATTCCCGGATCGCCTTTGTTGTCCTGTGCCTTAAAATGATGTTTTTCCGGATTACAGGCCTCCTGAGGTCAAGGTATCTGTGTTTCAACCTCAAAAATTCTGAGGCATCGGATTCATCCTCAACCATAAACGGAAGGGGCCTGCACTCATTAAGTATCTCAAGCTCTTTAACAACCACCTCAACCTTCCCGGAAGGAATCGAGGGGTTTTCAGTGCCCTCGGGCCTTTTCCTTACCTCGCCTTTTATCTGAAGCACAAATTCATTTCTAATCCTGTGGGCAAGCTTATGAATCTCGGGACTGACCTCAGGATTAAACACTACCTGGACAATCCCGCTTCTGTCCCTGAGGTCAATAAATACAAGGCCGCCGTGGTCCCGCCATTTATTGGCCCAGCCAGATATAGATACGTCAGTACCTATATCTTTTTCTTTTATTTCAGCACATGAATGTGTTCTCATTTTGATAGTTATTTGTTATTGGTTATTAGATATTGGTATCTAACCAACGACTTCCTTTTTAAGTCTTTTAATCTCTTCGGCAGTAAGGTAACGGAATGCACCGAGGGGCAGCCCGCCAAGTTCAAGGCCGTTGATCCTGATTCTTTTCAGCTTTAAAACCGAATGTCCAACCTTCTCCAGCATTCTTCTGATTTGTCTTTTCCTGCCCTCGTATATTGTAATCTCTACCCAGGAATTTTTGTCTGTTTTTTTTATCTTCCTGATTTTTGCAGGTGCTGTAACACCATCTTCAAGCCTGATACCCCGCTCTAATTTTAATATATCCTTATCCTCAAGTACACCGCTGATTTTCACCAGATATGTTTTTGGTATTTTATTTTTTGGGTGCAGTATTGCATTTACCAGTTCACCATCATTGGTTAAAATAAGCAGTCCCTCTGAGTTATAATCAAGCCGGCCGGCAGGAAAAACATTTGCCTTCAACTTTTTAAAAAAATCCCTGACAGTCGGCCTTCCCTCAGGGTCATGCATAGACGTAATACACTTGTTGGGCTTATTAAACATAAGGTAAACCCTGGCAGCTGAACTCCTGATAAGTTTACCCTTGACCTTTATATGGTCTTTCTCAAGGTCTGCCTTCATGCCAAGTGTTGCAACTACACCTTTAACAGTCACCCGGCCCTCTAGAATTAACTCCTCAGCTTTCCTCCTTGAGGCAATGCCGCATTTTGAAAGGATTTTTTGAAGACGCTCTTCCATAAGATCTGAACTGTCGAGAAAACTGAAGTGAGAAATGATCCCGATGTATCGTGATTAGTTCTTACTCGTACGTGGCATATATTATCATAAACATGTTGTCTTTACTACCACACAAAACCCGATAAATACTTTGCATTGTTAAATTCCATCTTCACACCGCATTAATATTGCAAAAATAAAAAGGGGCTGCGTTTTTCAGCCCCTTCAATCCTGCCTGAATCTTCTATTGTTTAATTGCTACAGCAGCATTATAAAATTAGCAGATGAAAAGCAAACTGATTGCGCAGCGGTTAATATCTCCTCTCATATCTTTCACCCTCGCAAACTTCCCGTACCTGATCCTTTATAAGCCTTCCGTCCTCCCAGACTCTTTCATGAACCTTATGGCATTTTGTACGGGCGTCATATTCTACTGGATCGGCTCTGTAGACACCGCGCCCATCAGTTGTTCTGTACTCCACCGGTTTGTTAGATACTGCTGCTTCTCTGGATGCCTGCATGGAAATATCAGTAATTGTTGCTCCGAGTATTGCACCAAGCGCAGCTCCGATAACTCCCCCTCGCCATGGGTTTTTGCTATCAAGTAGTGCTCCCGCAACACCGCCAACAGCTCCACCAGCCCCTGCGCCTTGCGCATGATATTGTGTACAGCTAAATGTTAGAGAAAACAGCCCTAAAACCATCATTATTGAAACTATTTTCCTCATATTATCCTCCCTGCATGATTGTTTTCATGCAATTATCCGGTTACACAAGATTATAAAAGCAGGCATCTAAAGGATGTCTGCTTTTATAACTTACCTCTTAATCAAGTTATAGCATTAAAAAACTTACAATGCAAGTGCCCCTGCTTAAACCGGCCCCCTATTCCCATTCAATAGTGCTGGGAGGTTTTGAACTTATATCAAATACCACCCTGTTAACACCTTTAATCTCATTAATAATCCTGTTAGAGACTGATTCTAAAACCTCATAAGGAAGCCTTGCCCAGTCTGCAGTCATGCCGTCAAGGCTCTTAACCGCCCTTACCGCAATAACATTCTCATATGTCCTTTCATCGCCCATAACCCCTACGGTCTTGACAGGCAAAAGCACTGCAAACGATTGCCAGAGTTCATTATAAAGGCCTGCCTTTTTAATTTCCTCAAGAACTATGGCGTCTGCTTTTCTCAATATATCGCATCTTTGCTCTGTGACCTCACCAATAATCCTTATAGCAAGGCCAGGACCCGGGAAGGGTTGCCGGTTAATGACCTCATCAGGCATCCCGAGCGTTCTCCCCAAAACTCTTACCTCATCTTTAAAAAGCTCCCTCAGGGGTTCAATAAGCTTTAGCTTCATATCTTTTAAAAGCCCGCCTACATTATGATGACTTTTTATGGTAGCAGAGGGGCCCTTGAATGATACGCTCTCTATGACATCGGGATACAATGTCCCCTGTGCCAGAAAATTCACCCCTTTAATCTTTTTTGCCTGCTCTTCAAAGACCTTGATAAACTCATTGCCAATGGCTTTTCTTTTTACTTCAGGGTCAGTCACACCTTTTAATTTTTTTAAAAATCTCCTTGAGGTATCAATACAGATGATATTTAAATGAAAATGTTTCCTTAAGGTGTTCTCAACTTTTTTTGCCTCCCCGGTTCTCAGGACACCATTATCAACAAATATGCATTTAAGCTGCTTTTTTATTGCCCTGTGCACTAAAACTGCGGTGACAGCAGAATCAACTCCCCCGCTTATGGCACATACCACACCGTTTCTGCCAACCCTGTCTTTTATATCTTTCACGGTTGTATCTATAAAGGATTTCATTGTCCATACCGCTTTGCATTTACATATATTAAAAAGGAAATTTTTTATGATTTCATCACCCTGTTCAGTATGAATTACCTCGGGATGAAACTGAAGTGCAAAAAACCTTTTTCTTTTATTTGCCATTGCTGCAACAGGGGAATTGCCCGTGTGCGCAATGGGCTTAAAGCCGGACGGGCAGTGAAAAATCCTGTCTCCATGACTCATCCAGACCACGGATTTTTTAGGGATATTTTTGAATATATCCTTCTTATCATCAATTAAAAGAACTGCTCTTCCATATTCCCGTTTTTTACTCCTTGTGACCCTTCCGCCAAAGACATGTGCCATTAACTGCATGCCATAACATATCCCCAATACGGGAATGCCGAGTTCAAAAATCCTTTTATCGGGAAATGGGGCTTTTTTATCATACACGCTGGAGGGTCCGCCTGAAAGGATTATGCCTTTTGGAGAAAATCCCCTGATTTTATTAAAGTGGACATTATAGGGGAATATTTCAGAATAAACCCTTTTCTCCCTTATCCTTCTTGCGATAAGCTGGGTATACTGGGAGCCAAAATCAAGGACAAGGATTTTTTCCTGAAGATTCATGATTCACGACTCATGATACATAATATGTATTTTTTATGGGCCGTTGACTTGCATCGTATATCCTGCGACTTATCTTTCACTAGTCAAGCCTGTAATTCGGAGCTTCCTTAGTAATAATAACATCATGGACATGGCTTTCTCTCAATCCTGAGGGGGTAATCCTTATAAAGCGTGCTTTTCTGTGGAGTTCTTCTATATTTTTACACCCGCAATAACCCATTCCAGATCTCAATCCGCCAACAAGCTGGTGAATGTTTAACGAAAGAGGCCCTTTATTAGGAACCCTGCCTTCAACACCTTCCGGTACAAGCTTGATACCCTCAATACCTTCCTGGAAATATCTGTCTTTGGCTCCGGATTCCATGGCGCCAAGAGAACCCATTCCACGGTAAACCTTATAACTTCTTCCCTGGAAAAGCACCATCTCTCCAGGGCTTTCGTCCGTACCTGCAAAAAGACCGCCTATCATGACGGAGCTGGCACCCGCAGCAATCGCCTTTGTTATGTCCCCTGAAAACTTGATGCCCCCGTCAGCAATTACAGGGATACGGGCAGAATCAGCAACTTTTGAACAGTCTTTTATGGCCGTAAGTTGAGGAACTCCTGCGCCAGCGATAATCCTTGTTGTGCAGATTGATCCCGGACCCACCCCAACCTTAACCGCACTGACACCTGCCGATATAAGGTCTTTAGTCGCTTCAGCAGTTGCCACATTGCCTGCTATAATGTCGAGCCTGGGAAATTTCTTCTTCAGGGCCCTGACTGTGGAGATAACAGACTTTGCATGTCCATGGGCGGTATCCACCGCAATGACATCCACCCCTGCGTCAAAAAGAAGCTCTGCACGTATAAGCGCGTCCTCTCCAACCCCTAATGCTGCCCCCACCCTGAGCCTGCCGATTTTATCCTTGCATGCTTTTGGATATTTTTTTCTTTTTTCAATATCTTTTATTGTTATAAGACCGATAAGATTAAAATGTTTGTCCACAATTGGAAGTTTTTCTATCTTGTGTTCATGAAGTATCTTCTGTGCTTTCTCAAGAGTAGTGCCAGCAGGAGCCGTGATAAGGCCCTTTTTTGTCATAACTTCATTAGCCTTTCTTTGCATGTTTGTCTCAAACTTCAAATCCCTGTTTGTCAATATTCCAACAAGTTTTTTATCCTTTGTAATGGGAACCCCTGAAATACTGTACTTCTTCATGATGGCAAGGGCTTTAGAAAGTCTTTCGTTGGGCTGTAAAGTAATCGGGTCAACTATCATACCGCTTTCAGACTTCTTCACCCTATCCACTTCAGCGGCCTGTTCAACGGCAGACATGGCACGGTGAAGAATTCCCATACCGCCTTCCCTTGCAATCGCAATGGCAAGGTTTGCCTCAGTTACAGTATCCATAGCCGCACTGATAAGAGGGATATTTATTGTAATGTTTTTGGTAAGCCGCGTGCTGACGTCTACATCCCTGGGTAAAACATCGGACTTTGCGGGCAATAAAAGAACGTCATCGAATGTAAGTCCTGCCTTTACCTTGTCCTCTAACATAATTTCACCCCTATTTTAATGTTTACCTGCCCTGATAACACAGATTTTTTTATTTATAAATTTATTTCGATATAAGCTTTTTCTCTTAGTGTTTTTACCCACTCCTCGTATTCTGATTTAAATGCCTCTTCAAAAAGGATCCCTTTTATCTTATTCCTGATTTCATCGTTGCCTACTGCTGCAATTATGTCTTCAAGCTTTACTATATGAAGACCCGCAATGCTCCAGAAAGGTCTGCCGACCTCACCAACTTCCAAGGCAAAAGCCACATCTCCAATCTCCTTAAGCACACTGCGCCGGGTTACATATCCAAGGTCTCCCCCAAATTCTTTACTTGCATCCTCAGAAAATTTACCTGCCAGTTTAGCAAAATCTTCTCCTTGTTCAAGCCGTTGAATGATCTCTCGGGCCTTTGCCTCAATAATTGCCTTTTTGGCATTATCCTCGGGGCTGGCAAAAAATATCTGCCTTATCCTGACCTTCTCTCCGCGGCCGTATTCTTCCTTGTGTGTCCTGTAATATTCTGCTATCTCTTTATCTGAAATAAGGATATTTTCCTTAACCTCCTGTCTCACAATTTTTGAAAGGAGAATCTGCTCAGTAAGTTTTTCTCTGTACTCATCCAAAGTAAGCCCTTCAGCCTTTAAAGATTTGATTAAGTCTTCGTCTGTCAGGCTGAATTTCCTCTTGATATCAGCAATTGCACCTTCTGTTTCGGAAGAACTCACTTTAAGATTAACATGCCTGGCTTCCTGAATCTGTAATTTAAGGTCGATCATACTGTCCAGGAATTTTTTTTCAAGCTCCTTTATCTTTTTCTCGCGCTCATCATTAGCAAGCCCCTGCAGGAGTTCTCTGCCGTCTATCTCTATATTCCTTCTGAGCTCACTCCATGTTATAACTTCGTTATTTACCTTTGCAATGACTCTGTCAAGTAAGACTGCGTACGACAGCGAACTGTAAACTGTTAAAATCGGGCAGAGAATAACAGTTGAAAATATTAATTTCTTCATCAATGCTTTTGTGTTTATTAAAATGTACCTGCCTTTAAGTAATGGGAATTATGCCATTGTTTTAAATTTTAATCAAGCGAGGGGCAGGTGCATTAAGAGGAAGTATTTTTCTATATAGACAGACTAAGTATATATATTAAGGGACGACTTCCACGCCTTTCCAGAAGGCAACATAATTCTTAATCTCTTTAGCTGCTTCTTTTGGTTCAGGGTAATACCATGCCGCATCCTTGTTCTCATTACCGTTTACATCCAGGCTGTAATAATTTGATTTCCCTTTCCATGGGCATGTGCTGTGAGTGGGACTTTCCTTAAAATATTCTTTTTTGACTGAATCGGGCGGAAAGTAATGATTCCCCTCAACCTCGATTGTCTTATCGCTTTCAGCGAGAGTTATATCCTTCCAGATTGCTTTCATTTTTATCAGCCTCCTTTATCCGGTCCTTGTTTTATTATACCCCACAATGTGATTATTGTTTTGATGGAGACTCAGGCAGCTTTTCAAGAGGTCTTTATAATATTATTAGGATTTATTATAATATAATAAAGATTCTCTGGAGGGTTTATGAAAAAGATTTTAGCTCTAACAATAATTATGTCTACATTTCTGTTCAGCACTATGGCATTCGCGCATGGCACTGAAAGCCATGTGAAGAAGAAAGCTGATAAGCGCCCTGATGCCAAATACGCCTGGAAGGTCAACTGGCTTTCTCTTGATGAAGGCATTAAGAAGTCAATGGCCGAGGGAAAACCCATGCTTATTGATTTCGCTACCCATGAAGGCTGTGACAGGTGTGAATATCTGCAAAAACATGTCTATAGCAAAGACAAGATCGTAAATAAGATCAATAAGAGTTTTATCCCTATATTCATCGACCTTTCAAAGGACCTGTCGCCTGATGAGCAGGCCCTGGGTGAAAAGCACGAATACCATGAAGACTGCCTCCTGCTTTTCCTTGACCATAAAAAAGAGCCTATATTTGACGCTGAGGAAAATAAAATGTGTTTTGCGGATACGGTTGAACCTGATATTTATATGAGGTATCTCGACTATATCATAGACTTATATAGTAAGAAATCACTTTAAAACCTCTATAGATTTTGGCGGGCGTCCTGATAATCGAAGGGCAAAGGTTCGACAAGCCCGCCCAAGGCGGACAGGCTCACCATTCTGCTCTCGATGGGTTTACCTCTGACGTGTCGGATTTGGCAGTTCATAGCGTACAAAATTGGTGGCGGTGGCTGGATTTGAACCAGCGACGCCGCGGATATGAGCCGCGTGCTCTGACCAACTGAGCTACACCGCCTTTAAAAAAACTTCAATCACCAATTGCCAATTACCAATAAACAACTATAAACGATAAACAGGCAAACAGTAAACAAACATTAACCTGGAAAAGCTTAAGAAGCTAACAGAACTAAGCTTTTAAAGTCAATAAAACACCAGGAGTCAAGGGGTCAGGGATCCAAGGAGTCAAGTGAATAACATATAAACAATTACAATCACTCAAACCCTTGAACCCAAGAATCCTTGAATCCTTTTGTCTAATTGGTATAATAGCGTATGCCCCGTCCTAAAATTATCTATCAATGTCAGAGCTGCGGCTTTTCAAGTCCAAAGTGGCTTGGAAAATGTACTGATTGCGGGGCATGGAACAGTTTTGTAGAGGAAGAGCGTATAGCAAAACTAAAAAAACGGGAAACAGCATCACCTGTTTTACTTTCCGAGATATCTCAGTCAACCGGAAACAGGCACTCCACAGAAATCAGAGAGTTTGACAGAACCCTGGGTGGAGGAGTGGTTCTTGGTTCTGTTGTTTTAATAGGCGGTGACCCGGGCATAGGGAAATCAACGCTTCTGCTTCAGGCTTTAAAAGGTCTGACAAAATTAGGCAAGGTGTTGTATGTTTCAGGTGAAGAGTCTCCTGAACAAATCAAAATAAGAGCTGACAGGCTCAGCGTCAAATCCGGAGATATAATCCTTCTTCCTGAAACCTCACTTGAAGGAATAATATCTATTGCTCAAGACATTAATCCGCAGGCAATTGTAGTAGATTCAATCCAGACGACTTTTTCTCTTGAGCTTCCATCAGCCCCGGGTTCTGTTGGCCAGATAAGAGAATGCGCAACAAAGCTGATGTTCTTTGCAAAAAAATACGGTATACCGCTCTTTATAATAGGGCACGTCACTAAAGAAGGCGCCATCGCAGGGCCCCGTGTGCTTGAACATATAGTTGACACCGTGCTTTATTTTGAAGGTGATAAAGGTACTCCTTTCAGAATACTGAGGGCTGTTAAAAACAGGTTTGGCTCCACAAATGAAATTGGAGTATTTGAAATGACAGAGGCCGGACTCAAAGAGGTGGATAACCCGTCCGAGCTTTTTTTATCTGAAAGACCAATCAACGTGCCGGGTTCTGTGGTAGCCGCATGCCTTGAGGGTACCAGGCCGCTTCTGGTAGAAATCCAGGCGCTTGTTTCAACGTCAAATTTCGGCACGCCAAGAAGGACGGCTTTGGGAGTTGACTACAACAGGGTCAATCTTTTAATTGCTGTTCTGGACAAACGAATCGGCTTGCACCTTGGCAGTATGGATATCTTTGTGAATGTTGTCGGCGGGCTTAAAATTGACGAACCTGCATTAGACATGGCAATTATTTCAGCTATTGCCTCTTCCTTTAAAAACAAGCCAATAGATCCGGGAACTTTTGTCTTTGGCGAAATAGGGCTTTCCGGGGAACTTCGGGCTATAAGCCAAGGAGAAATCAGAATCAAAGAGGCTGCAAAACTGGGGTTTAAAAAAGGGGTGGTACCCACAGGCAATGCCCACAATCTAAAAGGATGTGATATAGAAATCATCGGAACAAAAAATGTCGAAGAAGCCCTTGAGATACTTTTCTTTTAACATCTTATTTTCTGCTCTTCTGTTCTTTTGCTCTTCTGCCCTTTTTACAGGTTGTGTTCCCAGGGTTGCACCGCCTCCCATGTACAGGGATATGAGTCTGTCATTGGACGAGGCCATCAGAATTGCAGGCAGGGATATCAAAACCTTAAAGGCGGTAGCAGGCATAAATATAGAAGAGAACAATAAATCGTATTCGTATGTTGAAGCCTCCCTGCTTTTAAAAAACCCAGGGTGGCTCAGCATGAGACTTTACAAATTCGGCATGCTTACAGGCAGTTTTCTTTTCAAGGATGGGGTAGTACATGCAGCATCCGGTAAAGGAATTAACAAATTCAGGGAAGCCGGCGAGGAGCTTTATTATTCCATTTTCTGGTGGGAAGGACTTGAAAATGCCATGATGTACAGACATGAAACAGAGTATGTCATAAAAACAGGAAATAAAGAGATTCGACTTGATAAATCCACGCTTATACCTGAAAGTCAGGTGATTACGATCAACAATAACAAAATCCATATTCTTTATGAAGAACCAAAGAACTATGCCATTGATTCCATCCAATCCCCGGAAACCGAGCACTCGGAACAGGCTGATTTCTGGTATCCATCAGTCTTAAAAATTGAAATAGGCACATACAGGTTTACTGTAAGGGTTGAAAAGTTGTTTGTAAATCCTCATCTTGGAGAAGATGAATTTATGGTGCCTGAACAGCGAGAAAATGTTATTAGTAATTAGTTGCCGGATATTCAGTTTGTTACGGATAACTGATAACGGCAGGACTACATCTCTTTTTTACTTTTTGCCCCACGTTTTTCGTCTTCGTCTTTTAAACCAAGGCTGACAGAAACAGACTCAACAATCTCTTTGTCAATTATTTTTTTCTTAACAAGAAGACCCTCAAGAAGCGCATTGTCACAAACGGTATTTATTATTCGCGGAATGCCTTTTGAATACATGTGGATGGACTTAACAGCATCAGGTGCAAAGATTTCTTTATTACAACCAGCGACCTTGAGACGGTGCTGTATATATTCCTCAGTTATGCTTTCCTCAAAAGCCTTTAATTTGCATTTAACAGCTACACGCTGTTTCAGAGGCTCGTCAAGCGATAATAGGACCTCCATTTCAGGAAGCCCGAAGAAAACAAAAGTTATAAGTTTCCCGTCAGGGACTTCCATATTAAGGAGACCTCTGAATTCCTCCATGATCTCCTGGGATTGAAGCATCTGCACCTCATCCATGAGCACAACGGTCTTTAGCCCCGACTCATGAATTTCAAGCAGTCTTTGATATATCTGTCCCAGCAGTTCCACTTTAGTATCTTTAGGATTTTCCACGTCCAGCTGCATGGCAATCTTTTTCATGAGCCAGTCAGTAGTAACTGATGAATGCAATACTACAAGAAGAGCAGCTTCATACTGATCCTCATCAAGTGCATCAAGCATCCTTCGTGCGAGGGTAGTCTTGCCTGTACCGGTACTCCCAATAACCACTGCAAGGCCCTTCATGGTATCAATAGCATACTTAATCCGGACAACTGCCTCGGAATGCTGTAAACTGTTGTAAAAGAATTTACTGTCAACAGCATTTGCAAATGGTTGTTCTTTCAAGCCATAAAATTCCAGATAATCCATAGAATTATATACTACAATGATTAAATCCTAAATCTCAAGCACTGATAGTAAAAAAAATATTTCAATAAAATGGTTCTAAAAAATTAATTTTCTTCAAAATAGGGATTATTTGTTTTATTAATTGCCTGGAGGGGGTGACTTGAATCTTGATTTATATGTAGGATACCCTGTCCTTCTTTGACTTTGGCTTGTCTTTGTCCTCTGATGCCAGATTCTTTATAATCTTGACTTTACGCGCAACATCTCTGAATTTTGGATCCTGCGCATGAACCTCTTTATATATAATAAGTGCTTTAGCATAATCATTGTTCTTTACATAGGCATCTGCCAGGTCGCATTTAGCACCGAGATATCCTTTGTCAGTCTGGTCTATTGCTTCAACTGTCTTTTTAAACTCCTGGATAGCAAGCGGGTAAAGTTTCTTGTCCATATAACAAAGTGCAAGCATACTTGAACTCTGCACTGTTTTCTTGGGATCTTTTGCAGCTATTTTAAATTCCCTGATGGCATCTTCCAGCAGGCCCATCTCCTTGTATGCAATCCCCAGGTTGTAACGGGTTTCAGAGTCCTGTTCACCAAGCTCATCCTCTATACCCTTTTTAAACTCCTTAAATATATCTTTCAGATCGCTGTCAACTGTGGAGTCAGCAGCTGCTTTTTCTACGGGCTGTTCTTCAGGCACTTCCGCAGGGCTGAGGGCCCCGAGTTTCTTTTTGATTTCCTCATTATCAGGGGAAACTGAAAGCAGTTCTTTGTAAATAGTTATAGCCTCATCTCCAAGTCCCTGCTGGGTATAAAAATCTGCTTCTGCCAGTTTTTCCTCAAAACTTTCACGCGGCTCCCCGGCCGGGGGCACAGGATCTTTTTTGGGTACTACCGCGGCTTTTTCCAGCTCGGGGGATAACATGCTGACAGCAACAAGTCTCGGGTCATCAGGGTTTAAAACTTTTGCCTCTTCAATCAGAGAGTTTTTTGCATCCAGGTCACCCCTCTTTTCATAAAGCTCTGCAATAATCAGACACTCGCCAATTGCCCTGTCTTTTCCTCCTGATTGAATATAAACATCTTTCAGCCTTTTAAGAACTTCTAAATTATCCGGCTCTTTGACCTTTAATTTTTCAAGTAAGCTAATAGCTTCCTTTAAAAGTCCCAACCGTATATATTCATCAGCTCCGGGCAATACCTCCTCAACAGACCTATTTTCTATAGGAACCGCAACAGCTGCAGGCTCTTTAATTCCTAATTTTTTTTCGAGCTTTTTAATCTTCACCTGTATTTTCTCATCAGCAGGATTTAATTCCAAAAGCTCTTTATATGATTGAAGTGTTTCCCGAGGAAGGTCTTTATTCTCATAGATACTTACTAACTCTCTTAATTCTTTTATTGCTGTTTCTTTATCGTTCTTCCCTTTATAAATGGTCACAAGGCGGCTTTTGACAGCTATGGGGTCAAGTTCTTTAAAGTTATTCAGTAATTCCAGGGCTTCGCTCCATCTCTCACCGCTAAATTCCTCATCTATGTACGGGAGTAGCTCCTCCCATGCCTTTTCAAGTAACCCCTGCTTAAGATATATGTCTCCGAGAAGTTTTTTGTACTGGTTATTAGAGGGATCAATCCTGACAAGATCAATCAACGCCTTTTTTGCAGCGTCTATATTATTTGTCTCAAGCGATAACTTTGAATAATTTAACAGGACATCGGTATTATCAGGAGCGATTGACATTGCGTTATTAAGATATTCGTGTGCCTGCTTGATATCCCCTGTTTTCTCAGCTATTTTGCCAAGCCCAATCAATGAAGTGATGTTCTGAGGATCAAAACCGAATATCTTGAGATAGAATTCCTGTGCTTTTTCATACTCCTGCCTTTCCAGGTAATCCGAAGCAACAAGGATGTATTCTTTAATTGCCTCTTGTTTCAGCCCAATCTTTTGATACAATTCCGCAATTTTTAATCTGAGGTTAATATTGGAAGGAGTGAGCTTGAGTATTGCTTCATAGATTTCTAAAGCCTTTTCAGTTGCGCCTTCTCTTATGTATATTTCAGCAGCGGCAAGAAAATTCTCATTTGCATTACTTACCAATCCCTTTTCAGCATTAAGCTCTGCCAAAGAAATAAATGCGTTTACATCAAACGGAGATATATGAATCACCTTCTTGTAAATAGCTATTGCCTTCAGGTAGAAACCGTCTTCTCTGAAAATGCTGGCTGCTTTTGTAAAAGCCTCCATTGCCTTTTTCTTTTCCTTTTTCTTTAAATATAAGTCGCCGATAATATTATAAATATTGCCATCTTCGCTCTCATTTAACAGTTTTTCCCATTCAGCAATGGCCTTATGTATCTGGCCTTTTGCGGCAAACTTCTGGGCAGCTTTAGTTATGGAAGATTTATCCAACATCATGTTTTACTCCAAACTAGAGATATCTCTAAATCGTATCACATACAAAATAAGAGTGTCAATAATTCAAGCTAAGACGGGAACGTGAGAATAGCTTTATGTTGAGAACGCACATGACTTGAGGTTATATATGCATATATAATATAAACAAATAAACTGCATAAACAAAGTCCAAATCCTCACCTTAAAACCCTATTTTTATCGCGTCTGCAATCTTTGCAACCCTGACCATAGCCTTTACATCATGCACCCTTATGATATTTGCACCGTTGAAAATACCTATGGCTGTTGCAGCTGCGGTTCCTTCAAGCCTCTCTGAAACAGGTAAACCGCCAAGTGTTTTGCCGATAAATGATTTTCTTGAAGGACCTAAAAGTATCGGTTTTTCAAAACCCGTTAAATTATTAAGACGCTTTATAATTTCAAGGTTATGCTCAACAGTCTTTCCGAACCCTATGCCCGGGTCTATAATTATTTTATTATCATCAATTCCTGCATGCCGTGCAATTTCGATCCCCTCTCTCAAGTAATCCATTATTTCAGGAATCAGGGCATTATAGACTGGATTTTTTTGCATGTTTTTCGGTGTGCCTTTAATATGCATTATCACAACAGGGATGTCATGCTGTGCGATTACCCCCGGCATTTTACTGTCAAACCGGAGGCCGCTTATATCATTTACCATTGATGCACCTGAAGAAACAGCAGCTTTTGCAACTGAAGATTTACAGGTATCGATTGATATGGGTATTTCTGTTCTTTTTGCAAGTTCCTCAATTACAGGGATAACGCGGCGTATCTCCTCATCCACAGAGATATTTTCTGCCCCTGGCCTGGTGGATTCTCCACCTATATCGATAATGTCAGCACCCTCGTCACGCATCTTCAGGGCATGTTCAACAGCCCTGTTTTTATTAAAAAATAATCCTCCGTCTGAAAAAGAATCCGGAGTAATATTCAAAACACCCATAATATAGGTCTTTAAGGAGAAATCAAAATTAAAGTTTTTCCAGATAAGATTCAAGAACCCTCCACGGTTACAAAAGCAGATAGTAGTTAGCTGTTAGTAGTCAGGGGAATACATAAAAGGAAGCATTTTATAGGTGATAGTTAGTTTTTTGGTCTCACACAAATCTACTCTGGTGAATAAAACAACCAGGCCTGAAAGAAAATAATATTTAGTTCGTATTCCCCTAAGCTGCCAGAGACTAATTACTGACTTCTTTTAAATATTAGGAATTATCCTGCTGTTCCGGGAACAGTACCCATGTTCTTTGCTGGTTTTACCGGTTTTGAAGAGGAGTCTTCAGTTTTTTTAACTACGACATCTACCTTTGCCTCTAAAGTAGCGCTTTTATCCCCTCCCGGTTTTGCAGGCTCAGGAGTGCTAAGTTCTCTGCCCTGAATTATGGCGTCAATCTCGGCAGCATCCAGGGTTTCCCTTTCAAGCAGAAAAGATGCCAGTTTTTCAAGAAGTGCACGGTTATCCATAAGTAAGCTTTTTGAATACTTGTATCTTTCAATAATTATTTTTTTCATTTCATCATCAATCTCTTCTGCTGTTTTCTCAGAATAGTCCTTATGCTGTGCAATTTCCCTGCCGAGAAAGATTTGCTCTTCCTTTTTCCCGAAAGTCACGGGGCCTAATCTTTCACTCATCCCCCATTCACATACCATTTTCCTTGCAATCTCTGTTGCCTTTTCAAGGTCGTTGCCAGACCCTGTTGTCAAATGTCCAAATATAATCTCTTCGGCGGCCCTACCGCCAAGAAGCACCGAAAGGGTATTTAACAGGTATTCTTTGGGATAAGTGTATCTGTCGTCTATTGGAAGCTGCTGGGTTACACCGAGTGCCATTCCCCTCGGGATTATGCTTACTTTATGGATAGGGTCGGTCCCCGGAGTTAATTTTGCAACGAGTGTATGTCCGGCCTCATGATGTGCGGTATTGCGTTTTTCCTCTTCTGACAGTATCATGCTTTTTCTCTCCGTGCCCATCATAACTTTATCCTTTGAATGTTCAAAATCCATCATTTCAGCCCTGCTCTTGCCCTTTCTTGCTGCAAGCAGGGCAGCTTCATTTGTAAGATTTTCGATGTCAGCGCCGGAAAACCCCGGAGTACCTCTCGCAAGAATTTCAAGATTTACATTCTCATCAAGAGGGATTTTCCTTGTATGAACTTTTATAATCTCAAGCCTACCTTTTACATCAGGCAAAGGGACAATAACCTGCCTGTCAAACCTGCCGGGCCTTAAAAGTGCAGGGTCAAGGACATCAGGCCTGTTAGTTGCAGCAAGCACAATTACCCCTTCGTTTGGATCAAAACCGTCCATCTCGACTAAAAGCTGGTTAAGGGTCTGCTCACGCTCATCATGCCCTCCACCCAAACCAGCTCCCCTGTGACGGCCTACGGCATCAATTTCATCAATGAATAAAATACAAGGAGCATTCTTTTTAGCCTGTTCAAAAAGGTCCCTGACTCTTGAAGCGCCGACTCCAACAAACATCTCTACAAAATCAGAACCGCTTATTGAGAAAAAAGGAACACCGGCCTCACCGGCAATGGCTCTTGCAAGCAGAGTCTTCCCTGTCCCCGGCGCACCGACAAGCAGGACACCTTTGGGAATTTTACCGCCGAGTTTCTGAAATTTACTGGGGTCCTTTAAAAAATCGATTACCTCCTGAACATCTGTCTTTGCCTCATCAATCCCGGCTACATCTGAAAAAGTTATCTTCACAGCTTTCTCGGAAACAAGCTTGGCCTTGCTTTTGCCGAAAGAAAGTGCCTTACTGCCCCCTGACTGCATCTGTCTCATAAAGAATACCCACAAGAGGATAAGGAGGAGAATCGGCCCGAAATTAAAAAGAACATTCAAATACCATGGGTTCTGCTCGGGTTTTACCAATATGACAACTCCTTTATCCCTGAGCTCTTTTACCAGGTCAGGATAATCAGGGGCATAAGATTTAAATTTTGTTCCATCTTTTAGTGTGCCCATGATTAAATTCTCAGGTTTTTTTATGGTCACCTCCGCAATCTCACTTTTTTCCAGGCGTGACATAAAATCAGAAAATGCCATATCCTGTTCACTCTTGGGAGTGCTGAAAAGGTTAAAAACCAGAATCATCATAAAACCGAATACAACCCAGACTATTATGTTTCTATACAACGTGTAGCCTCCGTATATTTATTATTGCACCTATTTTAAAGGTGATTAAGCCTTTTGTTTTCCTCTGATATTCCTTTTTTATCTGTGTAATCCCTGCCTGCCGGTCTACGACTCATGGAGCAGGCAGGCGTGTCTTTTAATCTTTGAAACCGAACAACCTTGTTTTTACATGTATCTATTATAAGATTAACATATTTTTTTTGTATTTACAACGAAACTGACAGTATTGATTTATTTCAGAACAGCGGGGTATTATCAACATAAATCAATTTGACTTAACATCAATAAAAAGTTCTTCTCATCCTTATAAAACCTCAATTTTATTTTATAGTGTATAATTACAGATTGTAAATTGTCTCGTGAGCACCTATGAAAACTGACTATAAAGATACCCTGAATCTTCCTAAAACGGAATTTCCAATGAAGGCTAATCTTGCCAGGAAGGAACTGGAAATCCTTGATTTGTGGGTGAAACATAATATCTACAGCAAAATGCAGAAAAAAGATAAGGAGAATGCTTACATACTGCATGACGGACCTCCTTACGCTAACGGTCATATCCATCTGGGGCATGCACTGAATAAGATTCTCAAGGACATTATTGTTAAATACAAAACAATGAAAGGATTCTATTCCCCTTTTGTGCCGGGATGGGACTGCCATGGTCTTCCGATAGAACACGAAGTGGACAAAAAGCTTGGTTCTAAAAAGAAAGATATTTCCATCGTAAAAAAAAGAAAGCTTTGCAGGGAATACGCCCTAAAATTTTTAGATATTCAGAGGGAGGAATTCAAGCGGTTAGGTGTGTCCGGCGACTGGGAAGAGCCATATATTACAATGTCCTATAAGTATGAAGCCTCCATCGTAAGGGAATTCGGGAGGTTTGTGGAAAAAGGAAGCGTATATAAGGGGAAAAAACCCGTGCGCTGGTGTCCTTCATGTATCACTGCGCTTGCAGAGGCAGAGGTTGAGTATGCTGACAAAGAATCTCCGTCAATATACGTGAAGTTCAGGGTCAAAAACCCAAAGGGCAAACTTACCCCTGATGCTGTCAAAGGAACCAGTTTTGTAATATGGACTACCACGCCGTGGACACTGCCGGCAAACATGGCTCTTGCGTTACATCCGCACTTTATTTACCGTATTGTCAAAACACCAGACGGAGAGCTCATTCTCGCACAGGACCTTATTGAAAAATGCATGGAAGAAATAGGTTACAAAAAAAATAATTATACTATCACTGATGGGGCATGGACAGGTGCTGAACTTGAAGGTATTGTCTGCAGCCATCCATGGATTAACCGTGATGTTGAAATTGTGCTCGGCGAAAATGTCACATTAGAGCAGGGCACAGGCGTTGTTCACACAGCACCGGGCCACGGTGAGGAGGACTATGAAATAGGTTTAAAATATGGTCTGGACGTGTACGCGCCGGTTGATGAAAAGGGCTGCTTCACTCATGATGTAGATGGCTTTGCCGGACAGCATGTCTTTAAGGTGAATCCCTCGATTATTGAGAAACTCGTGGAAACGAAGGCCCTTCTTGGTCCCGCAGGAAAAACCACTCACTCGTATCCCCACTGCTGGAGGTGCAAGAAACCTGTAATTTTCAGGGCAACCGAGCAGTGGTTTATTTCCATGGAGAAAAACAGCTTAAGACAAAAAGCCCTTGAAGAGATAAAAAAGACAAAATGGATTCCAACATGGGGCGAAAACAGGATTTACGGCATGGTCGAAAGCAGGCCTGACTGGTGCATCTCAAGACAGCGGGCATGGGGAGTGCCGATAATATTATTTAACTGTAAGAAATGTAAAAATATTATAACAGATAGAACTATTATTGATAATATTATTTACGAAGTTGAGAAAAACGGTACTGACGTGTGGTTTGAAAAATCTGAGGCAGAATTAATTCCGAAAGGTCACAGGTGCGACAAATGCGGCTCTGAGGAGTTTACAAAAGAAACCGACATCCTCGATGTATGGTTTGATTCAGGGGTCAGCCACGCAGCTGTTACAGAACTTGATGCTAGGCTTACATGGCCTGCGTCCCTGTATCTTGAAGGCAGTGACCAACACAGGGGATGGTTTCAGAGTTCACTTCTGGCATCTGTTGGAACCAGGGGAAAAGCCCCGTATAACGCAGTATTGACCCACGGATTTGTTGTTGACGGGCAGGGTAAAAAAATGTCCAAGTCCCTTGGAAATGTCATCTCTCCGCAGGAGGTCACGGAAAAACACGGGGCAGAAATATTAAGGCTCTGGTGCTCGGCTGCTGACTACAGGGAAGACATGAGGATTTCAAAAGAGATCCTTGACCGCCTTGTAGAGGCTTATAGAAAAATAAGAAACACCTGCAGGTTCCTGCTTGGCAACCTGTATGATTTTGACGCCTCCGGGATTATAAACAATAAGCCTGAAGATTTAAGTAAAGCTGACATGCTTGAAATAGACAGGCTGGCTTTAAGCATGCTGCAGAATCTTATTGAAAGGGTAAGCGGGGCTTATGAAAATTTTGAATTTCATGAGGTCTTTCACTCTATATATAATTTCTGTGTTATTAATATGAGTTCCTTTTATCTCGATGTGCTTAAAGATAGGCTGTATACGTTTAAATCTGATTCACCGGAGAGAAAGACAACCCAATGGGTCTTATACAAGATATTGAATGCCCTTACAAAAATGATGGCACCCGTACTATCTTTTACCGCTGAGGAGATATGGCATTTCATACCCGGAAAAACAGAAGAAAGCGTTTTCCTGTCTGATTTTCCTGTGGTGGAGCCTGAATTCATAGACAAGGGACTTGAAGAGAAGTGGGAGGGTCTTTTAAAAATCCGTAACGAGGTTAACAAGGCGCTTGAAATAAAACGCCGGGAAAAATTCATAGGCAATTCACTTGAGGCAAAAGTAACTCTTTATGTGAATGAGACAAACTATAAGGTCCTCGAGGATTATAAAATTTTTCTCCAAACTCTTTTTATAGTCTCATCAGTTGAAATCTTTAAGGATAAAAAACCTTCAGGGGAGGCATATAAAAGCCCTGTGATAGATGGCCTTGAACTTTTAATTGAAAAAGCTGAAGGGAAAAAGTGCAGCAGGTGCTGGAACTGGAGTATATCTGCCGGGAAATATAAGGACCATCCGGAACTTTGCGAAAGATGCTACGAGGTGATTAAAAGGTGAGAAAAGAATTTTTGGCGCCAGCCGTATCATTTGCAGTGGTAATCCTTGATTACATAACCAAAAAAATCATTCAGGCACACGTTCACCTCATGGACGCCATTAATGTACTCCCGTTTTTAAAAATAGTGCACGTTGAAAATACCGGCGGTGCCTTTGGAGTTTTCTCAGGTATCAGCAATAAAATATTCATATCCATTTCACTTGCCGCGATTGTCTTTATATTAATATATTTACTCAGGACCGCAAAAAGACTTGAGATTATTTCTCTTTCTCTTATTCTTGGCGGAGCAATCGGCAACCTTATTGACAGGGTCATGATTGGCAAAGTTATTGATTTTATTGATTTTTTTGTGGGAAAATGGCATTGGCCAGCATTTAATGTGGCTGATTCCGCCTTAACAGTCGGGATAATTCTGTTTCTATTGGCCAATATAAGACAGGGGAAGGACTCTAAAAATACTCAGGCACAGAGGCACAAAGGCACAGAGGGATAAAAGGGGAAAATACAAAAACTTTGTGTCTTCTGCCTTTTTACTTTGTGCCTATTAATAATCTTGTTTTATCATTTTGAATTTTTTTTAAATGTTTCCGATCCTTTTTAAAATAGGCCCTCTAACTATACACACTTACGGGGTACTTGTTGCAACCGGCTTTATCATCGGTATAGCGCTTGCCCTGCATTTAGGAAAAAAAGAAGGCATTGCCAGGGAAAAAATACTTGATATTGGTTTTTACTCTGTTATCTCAGCTATAGTGGGCTCAAGGATATTTTTCGTCCTGACACAATTTGAATATTTCATAGATAACCCATTAGATATTTTAAAGGTATGGGAAGGCGGGCTCGTCTTTTACGGAGGACTGCTTTTAGTTATTCCGGTTATACTGGTTTATATCAAAAAAAATGGACTGCCTATGGGTAAAACCCTTGACCTGCTTTCTCCTTGTTTGGCCTTAGGTCATGCTATCGGCCGTATAGGCTGCTTTTCCGCTGGTTCATGTTATGGAAGGCCAACGGATATGCCCTGGGGCGTTACATTTAATAACCCTGATTCTCAGGCAATACCCGGAATACCCTTACATCCTACCCAGCTATACGAATCTTTTTCAGAACTTGTTATTTTTGTTTTTCTTATGGTGTTTAAAAAGCACAAGAGCTTTGACGGCCAGGTCACGTGGATTTACCTGCTTTTGTATTCAACCGTCAGATTCACAATTGAATTTTTCAGAGGAGACAGAATAAGGGGTTTTATTTACGGCGACTTTTCAATATCACAGGGAATAAGCCTTATGCTTTTCTTAACAGCTACGGCCTTTTTGTTATCCCATCACAGAAGGAAAAATAGCTGAATATTTCTCATGGAGCAGGTTTATTGAAAGTTCCCCAGGGGTAAATAAGCCTCAGGATTTAGATCAAAACCCGCTTCTTTTCCCTGCTTAAAACGGTAAAAACCAGCTGAAGCTATCATTGCTGCATTATCAGTGCATAAATTTTGAGAAAGAAGGTAGACTCTGATTTTCTCTTCACTGGCCCTTTTTAGCATCATTTCCCTTAACATTCTGTTTGCAGAAACTCCCCCGGCCATTACGATTTTTTCAAGGCCATTGGCCTTTGCTGCCCCTATGGTTTTCTCTATAAGTACATCCACAACTGCTAACTGAAAACTTGCCGCGATGTCCTCTTTTTTAAAATCCTGGTTCTTTTTAAGATATGTCAGAACAGCTGTTTTCAGTCCGCTGAAACTAAAGTCATTGCTATTTTGAATAATAGGCCTTGGGAAAGAAATTGCATCATAATTACCCTTTTCAGACAGGGCGTCAATAAAAGGACCTCCGGGATAACCAAGCCCAAGTAATTTTGCTACCTTGTCAAATGCCTCGCCTGCGGCATCATCCCTTGTTCTGCCCAACTCAGTATACTTTCCAAAGTCATCTACCTTATATATGCTTGTATGCCCGCCTGACACAACAAGAGCTGTAAAAGGGAATTCAGGAACTGGCTCTTCAAGAAAACTTGACAGTATATGCCCCTCTAGATGATTTACAGCTACAAGAGGTATTTTATTTACATATGCCAGTGATTTCGCAAAACACACACCAATAAGAAGCGACCCAATTAATCCGGGGCCGTAGCATACCGCTACCGCAGAAATATCATTAAAGTCTGTACCTGCCTTTTTCATGGCCTCATCAACTACTGGCCATATCATTTCTATGTGTTGTCTTGATGCAAGCTCAGGAACTATCCCGCCGTATTTCCTGTGAATATCATCCTGGCTTGTAACAATGTTAGAGACTATCCTGGTCCCGTCCTCAACAATAGAGGCAGAGGTATCATCACAGGAAGTATCAATCCCCAATATCAACATATTACATTGACCTCATACAATAATCGCTAAAAATACCACAACTACCGGGAAATAGTCAATTTTAAAGCTTAATCTTTTTAATGTTCCACGTGGAACATTAAGATATTCATTTTTTTAATTAAAACTGCCTACTGTTACCACATAAACAGCTAAGCAGTAAAATTACAATCTCTGGTAATCTCTAACCATTTAAATTAAAGAAACTATTTACATTGTTCCACGTGGAACATTCGACAAAAGACCGGGGCTTTCTTTATATGGCTACCAGGGCAAACAGCATACAGTTGTAAAATTATATTACAAGTATAATTCTTTTTAATCAATATTTTGTTGTTTTTTAAATATTTTAATACACTAAAGTGTTAATAAATTATACAAAACCCGGATAATGACAAAATGCCTTTGATAACTAATTGCCTCCCCATCAAACCGGGAAGTTTATCTGTTCTGCTCTGAATGAAAACTTATTTTTGACAACTCGCTCACATTCAACCATGAAGGGAATTATTGAAGTATTTTATAGGTTTTATAAAATTTTAACAAATGGAAACAATTGACAATCCAGGCATTTAGTGATATCTTGTTTCTAAAAGCATAGTGTTGTTCTTTTATTTGTCCCGGAAATCACACCCTAACCAATCAACGTTAGATAATTATGTCGGGACAGAGCATCATTTTTTTTAGAAAGGATATGGATTTTTCTAAATTTTCAATTCAAGGAGGCAAAAAAAAATGAAGTGCGCAAAGATTATAGGGGTAGTTTTTTTAAGTTTATTAATGGTTTTCGGGTCTTTAACCGTTGCTCCGGCAGATACTGTTCTCATTCCTGTCATAGCAATAGGAGCGCCTAATGTTACAACAGTTGTATCAGTGTATAACTTGCCCGGCGCAACCTCAACCCATCTTAAATACATTTACAGGTCGAAAGATAGCTCAGTCAGTGGTTCCCCCAATCATACAGGAACATGTTCTTCAACATCCTTTGTCAGGCCGATGTTTGACAGCGATCTTGTGAGCTTTGATGCATCAGGAATTTTTAACAGCGGTAATGCCATGTTTAATGACTCAAACACGTACGGCGGTGGTTTTGGTATAGGTCTTACAGGTAATAAACGGGCATACCTGCTGGTTACACATTCTGATGTTGCAGGAAACCGTGTTAATTTAGGTGGTTCTTTCGGCAATGAAGCACTTGGTGGTGAAGCCATTTTAATGGAGATCGGCTTTGGTGCAGCGTGGGGATTAAGGGCGGTTAATGAAGCTTTCAGGGAAGATTATAATTTTACTATTACTGGCGTTGAAACTGTTTTTGGTTCTTTTGGCAAGGCGTTTGCCTTCTTTCCAACCAGTGAATGGACCACAAGATTTTTTATAACACCCATAGGAGATAACATGGATACAGCAAATCTAACAGGAAAAGTTAGCTTGTGGAATCAAGATGCTAGTTCTTTCCTGCACCACGGTTTATTTGGAAGAGATGGGACACATTATGCATTCCCTTCTAGTATAACAGCCGATGTAACATGCACTGCAGGAGTTGATCTGACAGATATGATAGACAGTTCGGTCCTGTCTGCGGTAGAAAACACAGGAGGATGGGCCTTTTTACAAAATTTGTCTGCACCACCGATAACAGCTTCAGCTAACCCTTTGATTGTTTACAAACTTGAATATGTTCTTGAAGACTCTACCTATGGAGGAACAAACAACAACGGGTACCTGATGTCCAATCGTGATGGTCGCCCTTTTTAGGAAAATATATCCATTCAGGCATTAAAATGATTAAATACTGCTCTGTTTCCATTGACTTAGCTCTTGCTTATCTTTAAACTTATTATGCATGAAACAGGAAGCAGTCAAAATAATTCAAAATGCCCTTAAATCCCTTAAAAAGCAGTGGGGCCTTGACCGCATCCCGGACATAGAAATAGAAATTCCCAAAAATGAGTCACT